>ENA-OUQL01001034-OUQL01001034.1-human-gut-metagenome-genome-assembly--contig:-NODE-1034-length-9063-cov-2.88976_pt1 | contig 9063 bp, 9 predicted proteins | sample MGYA00237945_ERZ548829 | MGnify/ENA primary metagenome ERZ548829 (study PRJEB26490, sample SAMN05194708) | human gut metagenome | biome: terrestrial biome; feature: human-associated habitat; material... | reverse complement strand
GTTCGAGCTCGGGCGCGGAGGCCACGTACTTGCTGCCTTCGGGGATGGGCGTTGCGGAGAGCGTCTCGACGAACGGGGCGGTCAGGCCGGACGGGACGTCATCCCACACGCGGCCATAGGGTTTGAATTCGGGGTCGGTAACAGAGTAGATATGCATGTTCGCTCCTGTTCGTTTGTGTGATATTACGAACATTCTAGAACAATCACGCGCGGTTTTAAACGTCCACCATGTCCGCTCAACAAAAAGGCGCCCCCGCATAAGCGAAGGCGCCCAGTGAGCTCATTTTGAGCGACGAAACCTTTACGCCTGCTGATAGTGCAGGTGTGCCTCGTCGATATCGGCCAGATCGCGGTCGAGATAGCGACGCGCGAGCCAATTGGCCATGGGGAGATTCTGGTCCAGGTAGTTACCGCACTCTTCGGGAGCGGCACCGGGGACATCGCCCTCGAAGCCAGCAACAAACTCGAACAACTCGCGCACGAGCGGCAAGATCTCCTCACTCGTCACCTCGCCAAACACAACCAGGTAAAAGCCCGTGCGGCAGCCCATAGGGCCAAAGTAGACAATACGGCTCGACCACTCGGCATGGTTGCGAAGGAACGTCGCGCCCAGATGCTCGATGGTGTGGCACTCGGCCGTGTTCATGACCGGTTCTTTGTTGGGCGTGGTCAAGCGCAGGTCAAAGGTGGTGACGGCGGCACTGGTCGCCGGATCGCGGTCGACGCGGCTCACATACACGCCGGGCTCAAGCAGCAGATGGTCAACGGAAAAACTCGCGATGCGCTCCATGGCAGATCCTCTCGGTAGTCAATTTGGGACAGGGCTCTTTTAGCTGGTCGCAACAATCCCACCCATGATAGCAGTCAAAAAAGCCCCGTCCCAAATGACTACTTTGGGACGGGGCGCCGCGCAGCCGATAATATCGACCGTTCAGCATCTAGTTTTCTGACCCCTCACCTATTGATGCTGCGTCGTCCGCAATGCAGAGCGTGCGAGCAGCTCAACAGCCAAAAACCCGGCAGCGACTGTAATCGCCACCAGACCAATCGATGGTCTGCACTTACAGCACTCGCAAACAAGTTGCAACGGCACCGTAGATATTGGCGTCGTTACCCAGCTGTGCCGGGACTACGTGCGGACGAGGCATATCTTTCAGAAAACCAGTGTAGTGCGCCATGACGTCATCCATCTTACGGTCGAGCGCCTCGAACAGCGCGGGATGGCAGCTGATGCCACCACCAATCGCGAAGACCGCCGGGTCGATAACGCACTGCAGATTCACAAGCACACGATCAAACAGCTCAGCATAGGCATCCAATCCGCGCTGCACGGCGGCGACTTCGGACGCGCCCCCGCGCTCCAATAGCTCGAAGATCCGTCGGCCATCGAGGGCCTCCAGTTCAGCTTCATCCGAAATGCCAAGTTCGACTGCCACGAGATTCTGCAGGCCGTGCCATCCGCTCGAAGTCGCGAATGTATCGCAATGATCAAGCGGTTCGTTTACGTTGTTGGACAGGAAGCTGAACTCGCCCGCGAAGCCGCCCGCACCCATCAGCACCCGGCCGTCAACCACGATGCCTCCGCCGATGCCCGTACCGATTACCGCCACGCAACCCACGTCCACGCCGCGCAACACACCAGCAGCGTACTCACCAAGCGCACAGCTTTTGCCATCGTTGACAACGGTCACAGGCAGCCCCAGTCGCTCGCGCAGCACTCGACCAAGCGGAAACCCGTCCATGTACGGCAGCGCACCACCGCGATGGATCGTCCCGTCTGGATCGGCCTCGTAACCGAAGATGCCACCCGGGGCCGAGATGCCCACGCCTACAACCTGTTCGCGATACGGCTCTACGAGCGCCACGAGCGTGTCGACCAGCTGATCGGCCGAAACGAACGCCGTCGGAACCGAAACACGGTCACCAAACTCGTAGTTCTCGCTCACAACCGCCCATTTGACGCTCGTTCCGCCGATGTCGATTCCAAACAGCTGCCTCATGGCCGCTCCCCTCTCGCTCAATGCGTCTACATGCTCGCAGACTCTTCCATAAAGGCCATAAGCCTGCGGTTGAGCAGACGACCCCAAAACGTGCAGATACCGCCCGACAGAAGTACGGCGACTACGGTGCCGACACCGATGCCCACCACAGCACCCGTACGCACAAGCCCGTAGGCCAGCGCGATGCACAGACAGGCACCGTCAAAGAGATACTTCACCTTGCCAAATTCACAGTGAAACACCTGGGAGAGCGTCTGCACCATGCCGTCGGGCGCAACGGGGACGAGCCGCGCGGAGACGATCAGCGTCGCGCCAAGCGCTGTGCGTGCATTCATTACAACGCCGCAGCTCAGGAATAGAATCCCACATACGTAGACCATCATTCGACGCGCCAGATTCTGCCGCGTCACATCGTCCTCTCGTCCGCATCTTCACCTATACGGCACGAATAGCGCCCCGTGACATCGCCCCAAGGCGTCACTCGTACGCAATCGTCGCCTCGACGGCATGGCGCCAGCCGGCGATCTTTTTGGCTCGCTCGCCAGCGGGCATCGACGGCTCCACGATGCCACGGGCACCGTAGACGTCGACGACATCACGTGTGTACATGCCCAGCGCGATACCGCAGGCCCAAGCCGCGCCCAGACCGCTCATCTCGTCATTGCTCGCAATGCGGATGGGCGAGCCGACCAAATCGCTCTCAAACTGCATCAGGTACGCATCGCGCGTGGGACCGCCGTCAACACGAAGCTCGGCAAGCGCCGCGCCCGAATCCTCGACCATCGCATCAATGACGTCAAAAATCTGATAGGCGATCGACTCGTCGGCAGCCTTTACGAACTCCGCGCGGCCCGTGGTGCGTGTCATGCCAAAAACGCATCCCTCGGCATCACTTGCCCAGTGCGGCGCACCTAGGCCGGTAAACGCCGGCACAAAGTAGACATGGCTCGCCGGGGTGGCGGCGTAGCACAGGTCGGTGACCTCCTCGGGGTTGTTGATGAGCTCCAGGTCGTCGCGCAGCCAGGTCTTGACGGCGCCGGCGTAGCTCACGTTGCCCTCGAGTACATACTCGGTCACGCCGTTCATACGCCACGCAAGCGAGCTCGAAAGCCCGTGCGAGCTGGCGACAAACTCGTTGCCGACGTTCATCATGACCGAGCTGCCGGTGCCATAGGTCGCTTTGGCCATGCCGCGGCTGTGGCAACCCTGCGCAAACAGGGCCGCATGGCTGTCGCCCAGCACGCCGTGCACCGGCACGGGCGCCGGCAAAAAGCCGCCCAGGTCCGTTGTGCCAAACAGACCGTCGGAGTCGGTCACCTGCGGCAGGCAGGCCGGATCGATGCCAAAGGCCTCGCACACCGGCTTGCTCCAGCAGCCACGGCGCAGGTCGAAGAGCTGCGTGCGGCTGGCATTGGACCAGTCACAGCGAAACTCCGCGCCGCCCGTGAGCGTCCAGACCACCCAGGCATCGATGGTGCCCAGACACAGCTCACCCGACGCCGCGGCCTCGGCAGCCGCCGGAACGTTCGCGAGGATCCAAGCCATCTTGCCCGCCGGATAGTAGGGCGAGAGCACCAAACCCGTTGTGTCACGCACCAGCTCTGTCACGCCTTCGCGCGCCGCAAGCTCGTCACACAGCTCGCGGGCGCGGGCACACTGCCACACCACGGCGTCGCACAGCGGCTCGCCCGTCGTGCGGTTCCAGGCAACGGTGGTCTCGCGCTGGTTGGAGATGCCAATACCGGCAATGTCGGCCGGATCGACTCCGGTCTCCTCCACCACGGCACGCGCCACGGCCAACACGTTGGCGGCGATCTCGACCGGATCATGGCTCACCCAGCCGGCATCATTGACAATCTGGCGATGCGAGCGGTCGGCACGATGAATCAGATGGCCGCCCTCGTCCACCAGCAGCGCCTTCGTGCCCTGCGTGGATTGATCGATTCCGATGATGTAGCGGCCCATGGCCACCCCTTTCAAAATGAATGTGACAAAGGGACTGTCCCTTTGTCACATTCCAATTACTCTGCGGGAAGGAACTCGGCAACGGTGCCGGTGATGACCGGCGCGTCGGGCAGACTCAGGCACTTAACCGGACGCGGGCAATGCTCGCCCACGACCTGCGCAACCATAGAGCCCAGGCCACCAAAGGGGCTGTGCTCCTCGACGGTCACGACGGCGCGCGTGGCACCGGCGGCCTCGATCACGGCCTCGGCATCGAGCGGCTTGACGCAGTACATGTCGAGCACGGTGGCGGAGATGCCCTGCTCGGCGAGCAGATCGGCGGCGTCCACGGCATGGCGGACCATCTCGCCGGTGGCGACAATCGTCACATCGGTGCCGCGACGCACCCAGGTGGCGCGGTCCATCTGGAACGGGCACTCGTCCTCGGCATACACGTCCTCGACCGGGTTGCGACCCACGCGGATATAGGCCGGCTTGTTGTCGGCAACCAGGGCGCGCACGAGCTCGGCAGTCTGAAAACGATCGCTCGGCAGATACACGCGCATGTTGGGAATCGCGCTCATGGCAGCGATATCCTGCGCGGAGTGATGGCTCATGCCCAGAGCGCCGTAGGACACGCCGCCCGAAATGCCGATGAGCTTGACGTTGGTGTTGGAGTACGAGACGTCGACCTTGCACTGCTCATACGAGCGCGTGGTCACAAAGGACGCCGGCGAGGCGGCCCAGGCCTTCTTGCCGCACGAAGCCATGCCTGCGGCGATACTCACCAGGTCCTGCTCGGCGATGCCGACCTCGACGGACTGCTGGGGATACTGATCGAAGAACGGCGTGAGCGATGCGGAGCCGCGGGAGTCGGAGCACAGGACGACGATGTCCTTATCGGTCTCGGCGGCCTCGAGCAGCGTGTCGCAGATAACCTTGCGGTTGGCGATCTTGTTAGCCATTGATGGCCTCCTTATGGGCAGCGAAATCGGCGATGATCTGGGCATATTCCTCATCGTTGGGCAGGTGGTGATGCCAGGCGGCTTTGTCCTCCATAACGGGCGAGCCATAGCCCTTCACCGTGTTGAGGATGATGACCGTGGGCTTTCCGCAGGTCTCGGCCGCAAGCGTCAGCGCGGCGTCGATGGCCCGAACGTCGTTGCCCGGAATGGAGAGCACGTTCCAGCCGAAGGCAGCCCAGCGCTCCTCCTGCGAATCCTGCTTCATGACGTCCTCGGTGCTGCCGCTGATCTGCAGGCGGTTACGGTCCACGAGCGCGCACAGGTTATCGAGCTGGTAGTTGCCGCCGCTCATGGCGCCTTCCCAGACCGAGCCCTCGGCAAGCTCGCCGTCGCCCATGATGGTGTAGACGCGGTAGTCGCGGCCGTCCATCTTGCCGGCAAGCGCCATGCCGACGGCCACGGGCAGGCCATGGCCCAGCGAACCGGAGTTCATCTCGATGCCCTTGAGCTTGTTGTTGGGATGCCCGATGTAGGGGCTGCCGAACTTGGAGAAGCGAGCCTTGACGTCGTCGAGGTCCAGATAGCCCTCGTGGCACAGCACCGCGTAGTAGGCCTCCATGGCGTGGCCCTTGGAGAGCACGAAGCGGTCGCGGTTGGGATCGTCGACGGTCTCGGGCGAAATGTTAAGGTGGTTGGCGTAGAGGGTCATGAGGGCGTCGATCACCGACATGTCGCCGCCAATATGGCCGCCGGCGCCAGCCATGATGATATCGACGCAATCACGGCGAAGGTCCCAGCGCAGGGACTCAAGCTCTTCGATAGTTGCCATTTCTACTCTCCTCGCAGGTAGGCTTTGACGTCTTCTTCAATGGGGTCGTACAGGTCGGGCTGGATGCCGATGTACTTGCACGCCTCATAGAGCACCGGCACCACGTTGGCGTGAATGGCCACGCAGTGGTGGATGTAGGGGCCCTCGACGATCTTGGCCTCGAGGCGCTTGAGGTTTTCGACCTCGACCCACAGGTAGGTGCCCATGCCGGCCGGGCCGTCGATGCCGCGGGCATTGCCCAGCAGCAGCGAATACTCGCCGTTGTCGCCGTCAAAGCGGGCAAGGGTGAGATCGCCGTGTTTGGCCTCGGCCGTCAGCGCACCGGGGTGGTCGAAAGCCAGCGGGTAGGTGAGCTTGGGCTTGACGGCCGCGCAGCTGCAGGGCCAGGGGCCGCAGTGCTGCAGCAGCTCGCCGTTCTCGTTATCGGGATGGCGCACGGTCCAGTCGGCGAACATGCCGCGGTGACGGCCCAAGTCGGCGGCCTCGACCATCAGCGCAGTGATGGCGCCGTGGATATCGGTCTCGCATACGATAGGAATGCCCATCTCGTTGAGGATGGCATTGGCGGCGCAGGGCATAATGCCCAGCTCGTCCTGCAGGGCGTTCCAGCACTGGATGGCGCCGGCGTTGCAGCCGTACTTCTCGACCAGGCGCTTCATAGCGATGGCGAGCCCTGCGACCGCGGGGACCTTGTCCTCGGGTATGCAGATCTCAAAGCTGTGGCGAATGTGGTCGAGCATGGCGGCCATGGCCTGCTCGTCGGCCTGAGCGTCGCGCACAGCCTGAACAAGCTCGGTCATGGGGATGGGCGAAAGCTGAATATTGAACTTCTCGAGCAGCTCGCCCTCGTTGCACATGGTGGACCAGAAGTCGAACGGACGGGTCGCCATCTGCAGGATGCGAGTGTGCTTGAAGGTCTTGACCACGTTGCACACGGCCAAAAAGTCCCAGACGCCGCGCTCGAACTCGGGATCGGTCAGGCGGCAGTTGGTCATATAGGTAAAGGGAACCTGGAAGCGGCGCAGAACCTTGCCGGTGGCGAACAGGCCGCACTGGCTATCGCGCAGGCGGGTGCCGTCGGGCTCGGGGCGCTCGTCGCGCGGGCCCCACAGCAGCACGGGCAGACCGAGCTCGCGGGCAAGGCGGGCGCAAACGTACTCGGTGCCAAAGTTGGCGTGGCACAGCATGATGCCGTCGACGCCCTCAGCGCGGAACTTCTTGACGATAGGCTCGATATGGCTGTCGTCAAACAGCAGGCCCTCGTCATTAATGTCGTCGATGTCCACGATGTCGACACCGATCTCGCGCAGGCGATCAGCCGTCAGGCCGCGATACTTAAGCGCGTCCGGTGCGCTAAAGATGCTGCGGCGCGTGGGCACAAAACCGAGCTTGATCTTATCCATGTACGTCCTCCCCTAGTTGCATGTTCAGTAAACAGACGCGTGTTTCGTTTTGTTCTGTTTACTAAATGTTTTACTCTTTTGTTTAGAAGTGTACCGCGAAATACCCGTAAACGGTAGATAAATCAGCCTAAACGGTATGTAAACAAACTGAACATATAAGGGGAACAAAAAGAGGGCCCCGAAGAACCCTCTCTATCCGCACATGTATGTAAACGAATCAACACTGCCCTGTTACCGCGAGTACACCGCCCGCGGTGATAACCTGGCAGCAAAGGCTGTGCCTACGCGCCCATCTTGCGATAGACGTCCACGAACTCCTTGGCAAGGATGCCAAAGCCCTCGGCGCTCATCAGCTGATCCTCGGCATGGACGACCAAAAGATCGATGCTCAGGTTCTCGCCGGCGGCAGTCTGCTGGACAAGGCCACCATGGGCAGCGTGGCCCTCGGCATAGTGCTGCTGGCCTTCCGTGATCTTTGCCTCGGCCTCTTCGAACTTGCCGTCACGAGCTAGATGAATCGCATCGATATAGCAGCTGCGCGCGCAACCGACGCCTGCAATGATCTGAAAACTCTGAAGCTGAATCTCTTCTGCCGTCATACTTACAGCCCCATCAGTTCCTTGGCCTGAGCCAGAGCCTTGACGCCGTCCATCATGCCGTAGGTGGTCATGGGAATTACGCCGACCGGAACCCCGGGGCATGCGGCGCAAACTTCATCCTTGGCATAGCCAACCTGCGGCCCAAGCAGAATGCAGTCGGCATTGCGGCCAATGGTGGCAGCCTCGTTGACGGCGTGAGCGGACACCTCGCACTCCAGGCCCTCGGCGTCGGCGGCCTTCTTGATGTTCTTCATGATGATGCTCGTGGACATGCCGCCAGCGCACATAAGAACGATGTTTTTCATTGCAGTTCCTTTCCTGTAACCCCTCACAGGGACTTATATGGTTCGAAGATCAACGTAATCGACCGAGCCTGCGAACTTATAGCCAATGTCTTACTCGGCAGAAGCCTTTGCAGCGGCCTCGGCCTCAAGGGCCTCCTTGTCGGCCATCTTGACGAACGGGATAAACAGCAGTCCGACCAGCAGGATTGCGGCGAGGACGATTGCGACCAGGCCAATGCCGCCCGTAAAGAAGTTGCTGATGGGCAGCGGCACGACAAACGGCATGGAAACGGTCGGGTTAAATGCATTGCCCAGACCGAGCATCAGGCCGACGGCGGCAGCAATGCAGGCCACGGGCTTGAGCAGGATGTAGGGGATGAACATATAAGGGTTCATGGCAATGGGCGTACCGAAGATGATGGGCTCGGAGATGTTGAAGAGTGCGGGCACCAGGGCAATCTTGGAGAGGGCCTTGTAGCGCTCGGACTTGGCCGTGAGCAGCGCAAGCTCCATGCCAAGGGCGTCAACAGAACCGACAGAGAACATGATGATGAACGACAGGTACGGCAGTGGCTGGCCGGCAACGAATGCCTCGGTGTTGGCAAGAGCGCAGGCCTGGATAACCGGCATGTACACGCCCATCAGGACGCTGGGGTGGATACCAAAGAAGAACAGCAGGTTGCACAGCGTAAAGTAAATGACAACGGCCCAGGGGCTGGAGCCCAGGAACATAACGGGAGTGGCAATGGTGCTGTTGATGAGGTTAAAGACATCGCCGAAGCTCGTCATGCCCATGCCCCACTTAACCAGAGCAGCCGTGGTGAAGATGACGATGGCGCAGAACATCGGAGACAGCGAATCGGTAACGAACTGAGGGACGGAATCGGGCATGGGGATGGCGATATGCTTCATAAGGAAGTTAAGCGCCTTCGGCACGATCAACGCCACGAGCAGCGCAACGAACAGACCCGAGCTGCCCAGATAACGGGTCACGATAAACGTCGAGCCGTCCTCGGCATGGCCAAGAGGAATCAGCAGG
>ENA-OUQL01001026-OUQL01001026.1-human-gut-metagenome-genome-assembly--contig:-NODE-1026-length-9127-cov-3.33741_pt1 | contig 9127 bp, 6 predicted proteins | sample MGYA00237945_ERZ548829 | MGnify/ENA primary metagenome ERZ548829 (study PRJEB26490, sample SAMN05194708) | human gut metagenome | biome: terrestrial biome; feature: human-associated habitat; material... | reverse complement strand
GGATATTTTTCCAATCCTGCGAAGCAGACTGCATTTGAGTTTAAGGAAGAGGACGGTGTTTTTCCGGCAGACATCCTGAAGATCGATTCCCGTTTTACAAGCCTGATCAAATGGCTCGGAGAAAATCATATCAACATCCGTCTTTCAGGACAGAATACAGAGGAAGGATATGCTGTTTACAAAATCCGTGAGATCGCTTTTGGCGGAGGCACCAAGCTTTCTGCTGAGGACGGATTTCTTCAGTTTATGATCGAGCGTCTGTTTGCAAGCAGTGCGCCGGCAGAAGAAAATGAGAACGATGAGGAGGAAGAAGACGGTGACGATATGAAGCTTACCAGTATTCAGAGTATCACCGACTTTATGAACTGTGCCGGAAAGACTATGCCGGATAATATCCGTCTCTGGGCAAGAAGAAATCTGGCAGTTGCCCGTTCTCATGAGGTTTCTCAGGAGGAAAGACGCCATGCCCAGAGAGCACTTTCCATCATGATGAATATTCAGTGGAAGCATAATTATTTTGAGTCTATTGATCCGAAGGAAGCACGTCGTATCCTGGATGAGGAGCTTTATGGAATGGAGCGTGTAAAACAGAGGATCATTGAGACGATCATTCAGATTAATCGTACTCATACACTTCCTGCCTACGGACTGCTTCTTGTAGGACCTGCAGGTACCGGTAAATCTCAGATCGCTTATGCAGTTGCAAGAATCCTGAAAATGCCGTGGACAACCTTGGATATGAGTTCGATCAATGATCCGGAACAGCTTACAGGAAGCTCTCGTGTTTATGCAAATGCCAAGCCTGGAATCATCATGGAGGCTTTTTCCATGGCAGGAGAATCCAATCTGGTATTTATCATCAATGAGCTTGACAAGGCTGCATCAGGTAAAGGAAACGGAAATCCGGCAGATGTGCTTCTGACACTGCTGGATAACCTTGGTTTTACAGATAACTATATGGAATGTATGGTTCCGACAGTTGGTGTCTATCCTATTGCCACAGCCAATGATAAGGCACAGATCAGCGCACCTCTGATGTCACGTTTTGCAGTGATCGATATTCCGGATTACACACCGGAGGAAAAGAAGATCATCTTTTCCAGATTTGCGCTTCCCAAGGTTCTGAAACGTATGAGTCTGAAACAGGAAGAATGTATCGTAACGGATGAGGCGCTGGACGCAGTAATTAAGAAATTTGAAGATACCACAGGAATCCGTGATCTGGAGCAGGCTGCGGAGCATATTGCGGCCAATGCCCTGTATCAGATCGAGGTGGATCATGTGAAGGCTGTAACCTTTACCCCCGAGATGGTACAGGAGCTTCTGGACTGACAAAGGGATCTGTTTTGCAATGATAAAAATGCTTCCGGAGATTTTTTCGGAAGCATTTTTGGCTGAGGGAATGCACCTGTTTATGCCGGGCCTGTCTGATCGTAAAGGAAAATTATAAAAATAATGAAATCAGGGATTGCCTGAGAAAGTGTAAATGTGTATAATGGGATAAAAGAGCGTGCGCGTGAACACAAAGCACACAGGAGAGGTTTTGGAGGGTAAAATATGGCAGTAACATTACAACAGATTGCGGAAGCAGCAGGAGTTTCAAGAGGCACTGTGGACAGGGCACTGAACAACAGAGGCCGTATCCGCCCGGAAGTAGAGGAAAGGATCAAAAGGATCGCCCGGGAGATGGGATATCAGCCCAGCCGTGCCGGTCGTGCCCTTGCCATGGCAAAGAGGAAAATCCGTATCGGTGTGATCCTTCAGTATATGGAGACTCCTTTTATGCAGCAGGTTTTAAATGGGGTCCTGGAAGCAAAAGAAGAAGTGGAGAGCTTTGGCGGAACAGTAAAGATCTATGAGATCGAGGGCGTGGAACCAGAAAAAGTAATGGCTGCAATGGAAGAACTCCGGGAAGAGGGCTTTAATGGAATCGCGCTGACTCCATCAGAAGATCAGCTTTTGAGAGCGAGGATCAATCAGTATCAGGAAGAGTATGGAATTCCGGTAGTTACCTTTAATGCGGATCTGGAAGATACAAAAAGGTTATGCTTTGTGGGACAGGATACCTTTCAGGCCGGTCGTACGGCAGCAGGCCTGATGGGGGAGATGACAGGCGGAAACGGGCAGGTTGCCATAATTTCCGGACAGGTTGCCAATCCTGGTCTGATCAGCAGGCAGAAAGGATTTACGACAGAGATTAAAGAAAGCTTTCCGGGAATCGAGATCGTGGATATAAGGTATTCTTATGATGACGAATGGGTGGCATCCAAGATCGTGGAAGAATTTCTGGAGCTATATCCGGAGCTGACCGGGATCTATATTACGGGTCATGGCGTAAAGGGTGTCTGCCAGACCTTGCAGAAGCTTGGAAAGGATAAAACCATGCATGTGATCGCCAATGATTTCCTGGAAGAAAATCTGAAATGGCTGAAAGAGGGGACGATCAATTTCCTTATCGGTCAGGATGCGGCTGTACAGGGACATTCTCCGGTGATTATTTTGTTCCAGCTTCTCTTTGACAGCAAGGCACCGGAAAAGGAATACCAGTATACAGATATTGTGATCCGGACGAAATATAATATGGGTTAAAAAGGAATTGCTGTTGCGTATAGAACCCATGATCAGAAATATCATATGGCAGAATCCTGTACAGGGAAAGCAGATTCAGGAGGAAAAATGAATTATAAAAATGTAAAGATCGCAGAAGGTGCCAGGATCGCAAAGCAGTCTGTGATCCTTGGAAATGTAACGATCGGCCGTGACAGCTGTGTATTATATTATGCGGTGATCCGCGGGGATGATGCGCCGGTAGTGATCGGAGAAGAAACAAATATCCAGGAAAACTGTACCATTCATGTGAGCCACAACATGCCGGTCCATATCGGAAACAACGTTACTGTGGGACATAATGCGGTGATCCATGGATGTACCATCGGAGACCGGACATTGATCGGAATGGGAGCCGTGATCCTGGATGGTGCAAAGATCGGAAACGACTGTATCATAGGAGCCGGCAGTCTTGTGACTAAAAATGCGGTGATCCCGGATGGTTCTCTGGTAATGGGAAGTCCGGCCAGGATCAAACGAAATCTTACCTGGGAAGAGAAGCTTGGTATCGTGGAAAACAGCAAAGAATATCTTGCTGTGTCCGAAGAGATGAAAGCACAGGATGTATTATAAAAAAGTGAAGAAGACATTTGTAAACGGACAGCTCCGACTGCATTGTAATATGAGAAACAGTCGGAGCTGTAATTTTGTTATATAAAATGCTTATATTTATCGTTTTTTTATTTATCGATCACTTCCACCGGTGTGTCATCCCGTGCATCCAGATCGTTGATATATTTTTTGGTCTCTTTTACGATCACATTGGAAAGTAGTAGTACTGCGATCAGGTTTGGAATAGCCATCAGTGCATTCAGGATATCCGCTACGGTCCATACCAGGTTCAGAGAAATAACAGGGGAGATGGCAGCTACCGCAATATACAGCACACGATAGGGGATGAGTCCCTTTTTGCCGGAGAAATACTCCACGCACCGCTCGCCATAATATGCCCATCCAAGGACTGTAGAATATGCGAAGGAAATGATACCCACTACAAGGATCACAGGACCAAGAACCGGGATCTGCTGAAAAGCCAGTGTAGTAAGAACACCGCCATCAGTGATATTTCCCATGTCGATCGAAGGATTTTTCATAATACTGGTTACCAGAACAAGACCGGTCATCAGACATACCACAACGGTATCCCAGAATGTACCGGTGCTGGAAACGAGAGCCTGACGAACCGGATTTCTTGTCTGTGCGGCAGCAGCGGCGATGGGGACAGAACCCATACCGGATTCATTGGAAAAAAGTCCTCTTGCGATTCCATACTGCATGGCCATCATGATACCACGTCCTACAAGACCTCCTGCAGCAGCACCAGGGGTAAAAGCAAATTTGCAGATGGTTTTTACTGCGGGAATGATAAAATCGAAATTGATCCCCAGGATGATGATACATCCGATCACATAGAAAAATGCCATAAACGGAACAAGACGTTCACATACATTGGCGATGGATTTGATCCCGCCGAAAATAACAAGGGCAGTAAGAACTGCCACAGCAATGCCGATCGCTGCCGGCGAAATATGAAGGTTCTCATTACATACCGTTACAATGGCATTGACCTGGGTAGCACATCCGATTCCAAAGGAAGCAAAGCCACCGAAAAAGGCAAAGATCAGACCAAGCCAGCGCATATTTAATCCGCGCTCTAGGGCATACATAGCACCACCCTGCATACGGCCGTCTTTGGTTTTGACGCGGTATTTTACAGCGATGAGAGACTCACTGTATTTGGTGGCGATTCCGAAGACACCGGTAAGCCAGCACCAGAGGACTGCACCGGGACCGCCAAGAGCAATGGCAGTACCGACACCGATGATATTTCCGGTTCCAATAGTGGAAGCAAGGGCTGTTGTCAGGGCGCCAAACTGGCTGACTTCACCTTCCGCATTGGTATCTTTGGTGACAGACAGGCGAATGGCGGTACCAATCTTACGCTGGATCACACCGGTACGGATGGTCATGAAAATATGGGTGCCCAGAAGTAAAATGATCATCCACCAGCCCCACACCAGACTGTCGATCTGGTTTATCACACTTCCGATTGCATTCATCATAGAAATCTCCTCCCTTTCTCAAAGCGAAATATCCGCAGGACTGCAGAAATAACACAAAGGCGTACAGACACAGGAAATATGTGCTGTACGCCCTTGTACGTTACGCTCTTAAGTTTTGATTATTGTGCTAATTATACAGGAATATTCAGAATAATGCAACAAAAATATTCCCTCTGAACAGAAGATTTTTTGCTTCAATATATGTTGATCAAAATTCTACAGGACCTTCCTCGCAGTACATATAAAATCCCGGGCGTACTGTGGGAGATAGGTGCCTCTTCGGTATGCAATTGTTAGTGTGCTGAAGACGCCATCTTCCCCAATGGAAAAACAGGCTGGTTTTACAGGGAGGTCCATATTTTGGACATAGGTTTCCGGGGTGAAACACATACCAAGTCCTTGCATGCAGAGTTTGACACAGGTTTCTGTGTTGCGGCTCTGTATTGGCACATAAGGCTTGATATGGGCAGCTTTCAGTGCTTCCAGCGAAAGCTGTCCGGTAGTCTGTTCTGGAAAATGCAGGATAAAAGGCTCTTCTGCCAGAAGTGAGAGATCAAGCTTCGGGTATATGCCGTGAGTGGATACACTGCCGGCAGCAGCCAATGGGTGCTCCGGAGGCATGATCAGAAGGATTTCTTCTTTTTTCAGCAGTTCGTATTCCAGCTTGGGGTGTTTATGTACTTCATTGAAAATGCCAAAATCAAGCTGATCATTGAGCAGAAGTTTTTCCTGGATAGAATATGCCTCTTCCAGGATATTGACCTTTACTTTAGGATATTTTTGAAAAAAAGAGGTCATGATCTGAGGAACCATACAGGTACTCCTCATCAGTGGGAAAGCAACGTTCAGTTCTCCTTCATTATTTTCTGTAAGATCTTTCAGCTCTTTTTCCCAGTCCTGTTGTATCTGCAGGATCTTTCGGGTATACTCCATATATTTGCGGCCCGCAAAGGTAGGTGTATAGCTGTTTCCGCTGCGGCTGAACAGCTTGGTCCCCATTTCTCGTTCCAGTTTCTGGAGATGCTTGGTCAGGGTTGGCTGGGAAATATAAAGCTCCTGTGCGGCTTTTGTAAGATTCTGATATTTGGCAATGCAGAGAATGTACTTCAGTTCATGATAGTTCATGTTTTCCTCCAATTATTCCATTTTGGTATAATTTTTATGTATAATATGAATTTGACTTCCTGATATGCATATTTTACAATACATCCTATCATCATATCAAGGGGGAAAAAATAAATGAAAAACTGGCTGGAAAAACAGTTCAGACTGTCTGAGTTCAATACAAATATAAAAACAGAACTTCTGGCAGGACTGACAACTTTTGTAACTATGGCATATGTGCTTGCCACGATCCCAAATATTCTGGCAGGCGCCGGTTATGATAAACACACGACTCTGACAGCTATGATCATTCTGATCATTGTGACCAGCTGTGCAATGGCATTGGTTACCAATCGACCGTTTGCTCTGGCTCCGGGACTTGGAAGCGTTGGAATTATTGCGTCTATGATTACCAATGAAGGCGTAAGTATGCCGATCGCAGCAGGTGTGATATTCTGGAGTGGTGTTCTTTTTATCATAATTTCATTCTTTGGTCTGAGAGAAGCCGTGGTACGTGTGATCCCGGTAAGCCTGAAACAAGCGGTTAGTGCCGGTATTGGTCTGTTTATCGCACTTCTTGGTGCAAAAAACTGTGGATTGATCGTGGCAAATGATGCAAAAAACTGTCTTTCCTTTGGAGATCTTGCATCTCCATCTGTGATCGTAGCAGTGATCGGATTTCTGATCCTTCTGGTGATCAAGGTACGAAATATACCGGGTGGTATGATTCTTGCGATCCTGCTGACCACTCTGGCAGGAATTCCTTTCGGTGTTACACATGCTCCGGAATCCATTTTTGCATTTCCGGCAGGTATCGGCCATCAGTTCCTGAAAGTTGATTTTATGGGAGCGCTGAATTTTGCTTATATTCCATTTCTGATCGCTCTGTTTGTACCGGATTTCTTTTCTACATTCGGAACAGTTCTGGGAGTGGGAGCAAAGGCAGGCTATCTGGATAAGGATGGAAATCTTCCGGGTATTGATAAATGCTTTAAGGTAGATGCGATTGCAACAAGCTTTGGAGCATTGTTTGGAATGCCGAGTCTTACTACTTATCTGGAGTCATCTGCAGGCGTAGAAGCAGGAGGAAAAACGGGACTTACGGTTATTTTTACAAGCATTTTCTTCGGACTTTCGCTGTTTCTGGCACCACTGGCTCTTGTGATCCCATCTGCGGCAACCGGTCCGGTGCTGATCTATATCGGCATCAATATGCTTGGTGCTATGAGAAATATTGATTATTCGGATATTACAGAGTATATTCCGGCATTTTTATGTGTAACCTTTACGATTTTTGCAAATAATATCGCAAATGGTATCTGCGTGGCGCTTCCGGCTTATCTCGTTATGAAGATCGCAGCAGGAAAGATCAAAAAGGTTGAACCGGTCATGTATGTACTGGTAGCAGTCTGTCTGTTGTATTTTTATTCAATTATCTAAGGATGGTGAAATGGTATGGAGCAGGTTCATCTGCTGATCAAAAACGCAAAGGTATTTAATTCCTATCTTAAGAAATTCATATCTGCCAATGTTGCGGTGAAAGATGGAAAATTTTATTACATAGACAGAAAACAGGATACGGATCTTCAGACTGACAATGTGATCGATGCAAAGGGATCATACATGATTCCAGGACTGACAGATATTCACATGCATATTGAGAGTTCTATGGCCACACCGGCTTTTTTTGGAAAATGTGCAGGAGAAAATGGTGTGACGACGGTGGTTTCAGAGCCTCACGAAATGGCCAATGTCAAAGGGATCCGAGGGATTCTGGAAATGATCTCGGCGGCAAAGAATGCACCTATTGATATTTTTTACGGGATTCCAAGCAGCGTTCCGTCAACCAGTGAAAAGCTGGAAACAACAGGCGGGATCATTGACTGCAGTGCAATGAAGCATCTGCTGGAAGAAAAAGATGTGGTATGTGTAGGCGAAATCATGAATTACCGGCAGATCATCCGGGAAAATGATCTGGAGATCAGCCGGTTTCTGGAATATCTGAAAAAAGACCATCCGGGATATGTGATCGAGGGACACTGTCCGTCATTACTGGATCTGGATCTTGCAAAGTTTCTTTATCTGGGTATTAATGGTGATCATACAGAACATACTCTTGAGGAAGTAAAGCAGCGGATCGAAAACGGAATGTTTTTTGAGATCCAGGATAAAATGCTGAAACCGGAAATCCTGGAATATATCTGCCAGAACCAGCTCTACGAGTATTGTTCCTTTGTAACAGATGATACTATGGCAGATGTTTTGTATGAGCAGGGACCGCTGAATGCAGTGGTACAGAAAGCGATCGATATGGGATTTCCGATGGAACAGGCAATCTACTGTGCCACATATACACCATGTCAGCGGATGCATTTTTATGACAGAGGAGCTATCGCACCGGGAAAACTTGCGGACTTTATGCTGCTTAAAGATCCGTCCGTTCTTAAACCGGAAGCTGTATTCAAAAATGGTGTTCCGATTTATGCAAAGGATGAACCGCAGTTGCCGCTGTCTGCTTCCACATATGAATTTCCGGAGATTTTTCTGAAGGATTTTCAGGTGAATGCTCCTTTTCAGGAAGGATATGCAACGGTTCGTGTGATAGAGATCAATCCGGATCGTACCCATACTACTGAAAAACTGGTGGAAATGCCGGTGAAAGCTGGAAAGATCTGCTGGGAAAACAGCGGATGTCTTCTGGCTATGGTGGTGGAACGTCATGGGAAGAACGGAAATATCGGCTATGGATTTCTTACAGGTTCCTGCTTGAAAAAGGGAACTGTGGCAACAACATATTTTCATGATCATCATAATCTCTTTGTGGCAGGAAGCTCTCCGGATGATATGTTATTTGCTGTAAATAGGATCCGGGAACTGCAGGGGGGATTTCTGACAGTAAAAGATGGAAGGATCCTTTCTGAACTTGCACTTCCGGTATGTGGGCTTTTATCCGAAAAATCAATCAGGGAGAATGGCCTTGCATTGAAGGCGGTAAGAAAAAGCCTTACAGATCTGGGATATGTGCATAATAATCCGATCATGTCAGTGGCAACACTTGGATTACCGGTAAGCCCGGCACTGAAGCTGACTGATAAGGGACTGGTGGATGTAAAAAAAGGAGAAATTGTTCCGCTGATCGTAAACACAAAGAAAAATAAATAACGTTGTTCTTATTGCAGCAATATAAGCCGGACGTGAGTTGCGGAAGGCGGCATAATAAGGCATAATAATCAGATATCGTTGTAAAAAATCTGCATTTTTCAATCTTATGATTGGAATCTGCAGATTTTTTGTTATAGAGAAAAAACAAAAATCATGGTAAAATAAAAATGCATGACAAAAAAGGTTAGATC
>ENA-OUQL01001017-OUQL01001017.1-human-gut-metagenome-genome-assembly--contig:-NODE-1017-length-9177-cov-3.06588_pt1 | contig 9177 bp, 7 predicted proteins | sample MGYA00237945_ERZ548829 | MGnify/ENA primary metagenome ERZ548829 (study PRJEB26490, sample SAMN05194708) | human gut metagenome | biome: terrestrial biome; feature: human-associated habitat; material... | reverse complement strand
GTGGAGGAGTTGGCGGCATTTTTTTGCACGAGCCGGCTGAAGCCGCATGCCTTTAATGCGCTCTATCTGTATCCGGAATTTTTGAGCGAGGGCGACGACGAAGCACGTCAAAAGGAGCTTTTGGAGGAGTTCCGGCTTGGTTGTGAGGTGGGGAGAGCCATCGGCAGCCATTACTTTATCATTGTGCCGCCGCTTCAGCGCGACCCGGCAGGCGGCCCGTATACAGGCAGCTGGGAAGACACATTTTCGAATTGTGTGCGTATCCTCAAGGAGCTTTCCCGGCGGGCGGAACCATATGATATGAACCTGTGCTTTGAGCTCGTCGGCTTTGAACGCTCAAGCGTCCGCAGCATCGGGCAGGCAGACGCTGTAGTGCGCGCTGTAGACCGGCCAAATGTGGGCTTTGTGTTCGACTCCTACAATATTTTTCTCAACGGTGGGTGCAACGACTTTTCGGCCATTGGAAGCGTGCAGCCGGAAAAGATATTCGCCGTTCACCTTATGAGCGCGGACGATGTGCCCGAGGCACAGCGCGGCCAGGACAAACGCTGCTTCTGCGGCCGGGGCGTGGTGGATACCGGCGCGTTCCTGCAGGAGCTGAAGGCGGCAGGTTACAGCGGCATAGTCTCTGTGGAGACCTTCCGGCCCGAATATTGGGCAAAGACGCCCGAATGGGTGATTCCCAATGCATATAAGACGACGCGCGCGGCGCTGGCCGAAAACGGATGCCTTTGAAAAGGATGGCTTTTTCGTCTGTCAACAGTGGATGCACCTCGCCTGGCAGAGAAGGCGGGTGTTCGATACAGTCCTGTATAATTTAATTGAACGAGGAGGAATACTATGTCACCTTTAGCGTTTGTGTTCATGTTGATCGCTGCGATCATCATCCTCACAGTACTGACCTTGAAGTTCAAGATGCACCCTGTGATGGTGCTGTTCATCACAGCGACGTTCTGCGGAATAGCGTCCGGCAAAAGCCTGGTGGACACCTTCAGTTCCATCACCAGCTATTTTGGTTCCACGCTGGGCAGCATCGGCGTCATGATCATCTTCGGCGCTGTCATTGCCGCCGGCATCAGCGATACCGGCGCCGCCACCAGCATGGTGAACTTCTTCATCCGCCTTTTCAAGGGCAAACGCCTTGAGTTGGCTCCGGCGCTCACCGGCTTCATCATGAGCATACCTGTGTTCGGCGATATCGCCATTATTCTGAACGCGCCCATCTCCGCCATCCTCGCCAAGCGCAAGAAAATGAGCATGACACAGGTGGCGCCATTCGTCAATCTGGGCCTGACGCTGACGCACGGCCTTGTGCCGCCCACGCCCGGTATCCTCGCGGTATCTGTGTTGCTGGGCGCCGACATCGGCACTGTGATTTTGTGGGGTCTCGTGTGCTCTGTCATCTCCTTCGCAGTGTGCTATTTTGTGCTTACCCCGATCTATTCCAAATGTGAGTACATCGAGCCGCTGGCTTCCTACACCGAGGGCATCGAGGCTGTGGAGGACACATCCTCTGTGGACGCTTTGCTCATCAAGGAAGAGAATACGCCAAAGGCGGCAGCTTCCTTCCTGCCTCTTCTGCTGCCTGCCGTGATGATCGCTGTTGGTTCCATCGGCAAGCTGCTGGTGAGCGAGGGAAGCGGTGCCTACACCTTTTTCAACACTTTCGGCAACACGGTTCTGGCGCTGTTCTGCGGCATCATTGCTGTGGGAATGCTTATATTCGGCCGCAAAAAGAAGGTTGTGGATAAGGCAAATGTGGACGGCAACGGCTGCAAGGTGAGCGAGAAGAGCAGTTGGTTTGAGATCGTGATGAACAACTGGGTCGGCCGTGCGCTCAACATCGCCATCAGTGCTCTGCTCATCACAGCTATGGGTGGCGCCATGGGTGGTATCCTGCGCGAGAATGAGGCGATCCAGACCATCGGCAACGCTATTGCAGCCACCAATTTCCCGGCGATCCTGGTGCCGTTCCTGCTGGCAGCCATTTTGATGACGGTCTGTGGTTCCATGACGACTGCCTCCATGACGGCCGCTGGCCTTATGGCAGCACTGGTTCCCGTGCTGGGCATGAGCCCGGTGGTGGCCGCTCTGGCCATTGGTGCGGGTTCCATGGTGGGCTGGCATGTGAATAACAGCGGCTTTTGGATCTTCACTTCCCTGTATGGCTTTGATACAAAGCAGGGCCTCAAATACTTCACCACCACCAACGCTCTGGGCGGTATCGTAGCATTTGCGGTGCTGGCTGTGCTGACGATGGTCGGCTTGGTGGCATAAAAAGGCAAGAGTCGCCGGTGCGGCCCCGCTGCTCTGCCGGCAGGGGCGGAAGAACGGTGGCTGCAGCAAAGCGGCGGCCGGGATGTCCGGGCGCCGCCTTGCGCTGTTTTTCCGGCGTGCTGTTGCTGCCGGGAGAGGGGTGCGTGGAGCATTTGCCTGTGTATGGACGTATACGGCTGCGGCCGTATTGATGCAGAGGAGGAAAACATGATCAATGCATTTCCGAAAAGCAGGTGTGTCGCCTGGACGGGCGGCGCTGTTTTGGGCGCAGCGGCAGGCATTTCTGCCTGGCTGTATATGGCGGGCCGTGCGGCCTCGCTCTTCAACAGGGCAATCGTCGCGCTGCTGGCCGCCTTTATCGCTGTGAATATCGCATTGTATATAGCCCGGCTCATGGCCGCGCGGGAGTATCAGAAACGCCTTCTGCTGCTGTATGAAGCACTCGACCCGTCGGCTTTCCTGCAGGCACTGCTGCCCCTGCGGAAAAAAAGGATGGATGCTTCCAACCGCTGCACCACGCTGGTGCATATTGCCAACGGATATCTCTACGGCGGTCAGCCGCAGCAGGCACTGGCGGTGCTGGAAGATGTGCAGCCGCCGGAGAAGGCGCTGGAGATGCGGGGTCTTGTGGCCGGCAACAAAGCTACCTGCTTTCTGGCGGCGGGCGAGATGGATCGGGCGCAGACAGCCATGGACGAGCTGCGGCGCATTGCAGCAGACAGGAGCTGCAAAAAGGAATTCGTACAAAAGGCGCGCCATACGCTGGGCTATCTGCAGCTCTGCATGGATATTGCCCGGGGAAGGCACGCAGATGTGGGAGCGCTTCAAAAGGATTTTGAGAGCAGCCGTGCACCGCTGCACCGGCTGGATGTGCAGTACCGTATCGCACTGGCGCTGCGCCACAGGGGCGACCGGACAGGCATGGAGAAAAGCCGCGAATATCTCCTTGAGAACAGTGGCGGTACCTGCTACGGCGAGCTTGCGCGTGCACTTTGATACCTGTGAGCGATATAAAAAAGCAAGGCCTGAGGCTTCACTGCCCCGGGCCTTGCGGTCTTATCGGAAAGTTTATTTTTTCCACACCATCATTTTCTTCGTGGCCTTGTAGATATGGTTGTGTCAAAAACTTTTCGCACTTTGGTTTGCAGACCCTGACATGAATGAAGTCAGCCGGTAATGGAGGCATTCTCAATGGCGTCCCTTAGGTGCTTCATGTTCATGTAATTCCTGTTGCCCCACTGGACACCGGCCACATTACATTGCGCAGCCGTGCGCAGACTGGCATGAGGGCAGATTTACCATTCGGGAAACTGCCCACCCTACGGTTGTGGCGACGAATTTCCCGGTTCAGCCTCTCAATGACATTGTTGATGTGGATGCGTGCCCAGTGTTCGCTGGGGAAGTCGCAGCAGGCAAGCGTCTCCTCAATGCTCTCCTCCGCCTTTTTGACGGCTTCTTTCAGCTTCATGGAAGTTCCTCCACCCATGGCCCGGGCCTTTTCCTAAATAGTGTCTACACAAGATTAGGCTGAAACGGCACACCAAATAGCAATGCAACGAATTTGTACTGCTGCCAAAAAGGATGCTGTATTTTTTGCGTGTCGAGTGGCAATACCACGCCAGTATTTCAAGTGCAGAAAAGCATTCCCCAACAAATGACGAAGCCGATACAAATAACGGCCATACTTCCGCTGTTATCTGCGATCTCGTTTGATCGGAATGACGACGTTCATCCCAGCACCAGCAGCATAAGAAATAATCGGGTTGGCGCCATGACCACGATCAGTCAATAATGTTTCCGCAGCTATTCCCCCAATCAGGTGAATAGCTTCTTGGCAATCAGCTCGGATACCCTCTGTAACATGTACTCGGACCGGCATACCATTTGCATCCACGACAAGGTGAATCTTGGTATTGAGTCTCCTTTTGTACAACTCATGTCCTGATTACCGCTTTTGGCTTCTGCTGCATGTGGATGTACCTTACAGTGGCTGACATCAATCATCGGCCATTCCAAATCAGGCTCATCTGCGAAAATGCTGATATACAGTACCCCATTTCCCGTAGCACGGCGGCAACCCCCGCCATGTGCTCCTGTGTGTAAAATCCAAAATACGCCATTGATAGACCGCCGGTTATCTTGTGCTGTGCCACCCCCATTGCCCTCGCTGTCCTGAACGATGAGGCGCCAGCAGATTCCATACCTGATCACGGCTGTCATGGCGTTGTTGTTCATTGCTCATAGGAACACCTCTTTCTGAGCTATTGGCCTATTTTACCACATTACTCGTGTAAACACTATTTAGGAAGAAGAAATGCTGCCCTCTTTCCGTTTGTTTGGAAGTATGATAGAATAAGCGGGAAATTTGGATAAAGCCGGGATGTTGTATATGAGTCTGGAATCAAAAATAAGAAGTCTGAAGGCACATCCTCTCATTCAGGTGCTGGCCGACAATGGGGGGAATCCGCGTACGCTTGTGCTGATCGAACCGCTGTGGGGCGTCCCTTACAACCTTATCGCACCGTTCGCCACTCTTTATATGTACACACAGGGCATCACAGATGTGCAGATTGGCCTGATTCTCTCCGTCACGATGGCAGTCCAGGTGTTGTTTTCCTTTTTGGGGGGCATTTTGTCTGACAAGCTGGGACGAAAATTCACTACCATGATGGGGGATTTTTTCGGATGGGGGCTGGCCTGTCTGGTGTGGGCTGTTTCGAACAATTTCTGGCTGTTTTTGGCCGCTGCAATCCTGAATTGCTTTGAGCAGATCAATCAGACGGCATGGTACTGCCTGCTGATTGAGGACGCACGCCCAAAGGATCTGGTAGGAATCTATACCTGGGTAAATATTGGCGGATTGGTGGCCATCTTTTTTGCGCCGCTTTCCGGTCTGTTCGTCCGTTCGTATTCGATCGTGCCGGTAGTACGGGTGCTGTATTTTCTTTTTGCGCTGACAATGATCCTGAAAACGCTCATCACCTTCCGGTTTTGCCATGAAACGAAGCAGGGCAAAATCCGGCGCGCAGAGACAAGGGGAATATCTGTTTTTCATATGCTGGGGGAATACCGCCAGTTGATTCCCGGTATGCTGAAGAATAGGGGTGTGCTCAAAGCAGTGGCTATTTCTGTGATCCTGTATGTCACCAACATGGTGAGCACAAACTTTTTTGGTCTGTATGTGACACAGCGGCTGGGGCTTTCGGAAAACTTTCTGGCGCTGTTCCCCATTTTGAACGCGGCTGTCATGCTGATTTTTATGATAGGGCTTCAGCACCGCATCAATGCCACGAAATTTCGCATCCCGCTGTGGATCGGGCTGGCGTTGTACGTCGTGGCTGCCTTGGTGCTGATCTTCTCTCCTGCGGACAGACTGGGCTTTGTGCCGTTGTATGTGTTTATTGCCGCTGTGGCGGCAGCGCTGGTGAATCCGCGTAAGGACGCGCTTCTCCAGCTCAACATCACTCCGCAGGAACGGGCACGCCTGAATGCCCTTATCATGGCCTCCACAGTTGCCCTCTCATCTCCTTTTGGTTATCTGGCCGGGTGGCTCTCCAGTATGGACCGCCGCCTGCCCTTCGTTTTCACACTCCTGTTATTTGTCACGGCAATGTTTGTCATAGGCCGCATCCAGGAGCCGCAGGTGGAGGAAAGGTAGAAATGCCGCTGCGGCTGATTTTCCTGTGTTTTAGGCGTCAATGGGTGTTTTCTTATGTTTTATACGGTTTTCGGACGCTTTTTTGTGTTGACCGGCACCTTGAAAACAAGCGGAACAGCGCCTTAGGCGAGGTGCCATAAAAAAGTGAGTGAAGTTTTGGGGAGCGGCATGGCCTATGAGTCATGCCGCTCCCGCTTTTGTCAGCTCTTCCAGCGGAATAAAGCCCACGGAGCATAAGTGATTCGGATACCCTGGGTTGTCCCGTACCGCTTATCCGTCCGAAGCTCTTCAAAACCTTCTTCTGAAACATCAATGAACTTGTCCGTAGTGTACCGGCAGAAAAATCTTTCAGGTTGATGGCTGGCATTTTATTCCTCCGTTTTGATTTTTTGGTTGGGTGAATCGAAACAAAAGGCAGGCGGGGCGCCTGGAGACAAAGTGTCTCAGAGCATAGGAAAGCGCCCGCACAGCTTAAAGCTGCACGGACGCAGGAGAAACGGGCGTTATTTTCAAATGCTGTGTATTACGATGATTTTCGTATCCTTGGGCAATCTCTATCCGCCCTGGAGAGTGGCTTTTTTGAAAAGCCAAGGAGACGGATAGAAAAGCACAGCGTTACCTCCTTGCATCCGCAATGATGGTTTTAGCTTCTTTCTTTGTTAACACCTTGCCATAAGACACGACTTTCCCGTCCACAACCAGCGCAGGAGTAGTCATAACTCCGTAAGCGGCGATTTGTGAAAAGTCCGTTACATGGTCGATGGTTGTATCCATTCCCAATTCCACAAGAGCTTCACGGGTAGCATTTTCCAGAGTTTTGCATTTACCGCAGCCACTTCCCAGCACCTTCACCCCAACGCCAGACTTAGACGCTTCTGTTTTTGCCATTGTTTTTGGGGTGCAGTTTCCCACACAGCAGCAGGAGTTCGTTTCTTCTTTTTTCTTGTTAAAAAGTCCCATAATTGATTCCTCCTGAAAATTATATAAGCAAAAATTGAAACGCATTGAACAGGTAGCCCACAAGGATGATACCGATAGTGCAAATACCAATAAACAGCGCCAGCAGCTTCGGCTTCACAGCCTTGCGAAGCATAATCAAGGACGGCAAACTCAGTGTTGTGACAGCCATCATAAAGGACAAAATTGTGCCGAGTTGTGCGCCCTTATAGAGCAGGGCTTCTGCCACCGGGATTGTACCAAAAATATCCGCATACATGGGGATACCCACCAGCGTGGCAAGAACAACACCAAAGGGATTGTTACCGCCTAATACCGCTTCAATCCAGCTTTCTGGAATCCAGTTGTGAATGATTGCGCCAATTCCCACACCAACCAAAATGTATGGAAATACTTTTTTGAATGTGGAAATGACCTGTTCTCTGGCATACTGTATTCGTTCCCGTTTCGTCAGGGTAGGAGATTCAATATCCACGCCGCCGGCAGCACGGACAAATTCCTCCACATACGGTTCCATGTGTAGTTTTTCAATTAAGGTGCCGCCTGCCACAGCGATCATTAAACCGACAATCACATAGATGACCGCAACTTTTGCCCCGAAAATGCTCATTAAAAGAATAAGACTCCCCAAGTCCACCATAGGGGATGAAATCAGAAAAGAGAATGTAACTCCCAGCGGCAACCCTGCGCTGGTGAAGCCGATAAAAAGTGGAATGGACGAGCAAGAACAGAAAGGCGTCACAGTTCCCAGCAGGGCAGATATGATATTTGCACCGACACCATGGAACCGGCTCAATATCCGCTTGCTTCGTTCCGGCGGAAAGTAACTTTGAATGTAGGAAATTACGAAAATCAAAAGGCAGAGCAGCACCGTGATTTTTAACACATCATAGAAGAAAAACTGAATACTTCCTCCTATACGTTCCCCTACATCCAGCCCCAGCTTGGAAAGGCCCTTGCCAATTAGCTCATTCAGCCATTTCATGCCGAACACTTGATCCTGGATAAATTGCCACACACCCATAGAGAAACCTCGCTTTCAATTTGCCGGACAACATATCAAAAAAAATTGATGTTTAGTGCCGAGATAAACGCCATCTTGCTATGATGGCGTTTATTTATCACATGAGGGGCATTCACATACCCGTTCTGTGTTCGGTGTGGTAAGAGCCAGTAGTAACTCCACCGCTTCATCTTTGCCGGTCTCGCTCAAGCGGTAATGCGTCCATTTACCCTCTTGACGACTCACCACAAGCCCGGAATCACATAGAATTTTCATGTGATAAGATAGGCCAGACTGTGTTAAATCCATCGGCTCTTGTAAAACACAAGCGCATTTCTCGCCACTGCGTAGTTGCTCCAAAATGGCAAGACGTTTTGGGTCGCACAGGGCTTTAAACACCCTTGCGCTTTCTTGGTAAGTTCTCATGTGTTTGCCTCATATTAAAAAGTTTTGATGTGAACAGTATATGCACCATTATCTCGTTTGTCAATAGCGCTCTGCAAATTATTTTAGTAGCGTTTACACCTTGCACGAAACCGCAAGCAACGCAAAATGGACACGCTTGCTGTTTTGCGGGGCTGTCAGCCCTGCAAAAATACCTGTTGAGAAGCTTCCCCGAACCCTGCCTCACAGGCCGTTAACGCGCCTGTTCCTTGTGTGATTTACAGCATAGCAATTTTTTTAGTATGTCTCTTGGTGAACCGCATGAGTATTAAATGGTGATAGTAGTTTGATTTTCAGGCATGGGGAATGACAGGATACCCCCTTCAAAAAACCGCGCCTGCCTGACAGATGCCGTAATTTAGTAGTTTTCTAATACTGTCTTATGAGAACCCACCGGGAAGGACGATTTTACTGCAAAATCATTCATGCTCCTTGCACGACAGCGTTTCGACCTCCAGCTTAAACACGCGGACGGAATCCAACATCGCGCCGGAAAACGTCCAGCCGTCTTTTCCGGTATTGTGCAGCATCAGAGCCTGCAAAGCCGCTTCTTTCTGCGCGGCCTCCTCCACAAAGGAAACGCGCCCCGTGCCGATAACGCTTTGAAACCGGGCGGTATGCCGGCAGGCTTCCTCGCCCTCTACCAGCGCGTAGTTTACGTCCAGCTCAAAGCCGACGGAGGGCGTCCCGGCGATGAGATCCAGCTTCCGCCCGCTTTTAGCGCTGTGAAAATAGAACACCCGCTTTCCGTTTTCCTCGGCGTAGCCGAAATTCAGCGGCACGATATACACCTGTCTCTTATACACATCTGACGCTGCCGACGATATGCAGTGTGTAG
>ENA-OUQL01000996-OUQL01000996.1-human-gut-metagenome-genome-assembly--contig:-NODE-996-length-9340-cov-3.60442_pt1 | contig 9340 bp, 5 predicted proteins | sample MGYA00237945_ERZ548829 | MGnify/ENA primary metagenome ERZ548829 (study PRJEB26490, sample SAMN05194708) | human gut metagenome | biome: terrestrial biome; feature: human-associated habitat; material... | reverse complement strand
AAGCGGAAGGGCATACCGCCCTATTTATACATTATACCATCCCCTGCCCTGTGATTGCAATTCCATCAGCCGCCGCAGCAAAAATTTTGTGTGTTTTTGAAGAAGGCTGAACACTCAGAAAACTTTGAACGCTTGCTGCTGTCCGTGCAGGGTGTAGTGTACGGTCAGACCGTCGTCTGCATCCACGGTGCAATTTTCGGCGTGGTCGGTCAATTCCCGCAGGGCGTTGTATTGGCGGCGCATCTCATCCGTATAGCGACTTGGCATATCGGAGGTGAGCAGGATGCCGCTGAACAGCGCATTGACCCGGGCCAGGGTCTGCTTTTGCTGTACGGTCAGCTTGCAGTTTTCCTCGCGCAGGAAGAATACATCGGGGTCACTGCCGTAGGCACGCCCGTTGAGCTGGCGGCGGAAAATCGTGTTGCCGATGGACTGCCTTGTGGAGACCCGCTCGCGGTGGAAAAACCGCATATACCACACATCGTCCCAGTCCAGCCCTACATCACACCCAATGCGGCAGTAGTCAACGATGCCAAAGGCAGGCATGACCGGCACACCGCAGCCGAGGATCAGCTTGTCGCCGCACCATGAGCGCAGCAGTGCCATGGCGCGCTGCATCCGTCCTGCGCGGGATTCCCGGGCGTTGCCGAACGGTGCTGCGCCGTAGAGAAAGTCCAGCTTGACAAGGTCAAAGCCCCAATCCTGCAGGACGCGGTCAAAGACCTGCTTGAGGTAGGCCTGTACCTCCGGGTGGTCTATATCCAGCGCATAAAAGCTGCTCCAATTGCAGCCGCAGCACCAGGGTTGACCGTCCACCTGCAGCAGCCAGTCCGGGTGATCTTTGCAGAGCAGGGATTCCTTTTCGCAGACGAACGGTGCCAGCCACAGTCCTGCCAGAAAGCCGCTTTCATGGGCTGCATCTGCCAGCAGGCGCAGCCCGTTGGGGAATTTGGCAGGGTCAGGCTCCAGCCAGTCTCCTACCTTGCGCTCCCATCCATCATCGATCTGAAAGAGATCCCCTGCGCGGAAAAGCGTTTTGCAGCCGTTGAGGTCTTCCTGGATCGAGGCCTCATCAATGTTCTGGTAACGGTTATACCAGCTGGAATACCCGGCCAGCCTGCGCGTGGTGCGGGGGCGGCAGCCAAGCGCCGCAAACCATGCGTCAAATACCTCGTCCTCGGTGCCCTCGGCAAAAAAGAGGGAGAACGCAGGAAAGCTGCCGCCGGTATGCTGTACCCCGGCGCAGTCGCGTTCAATGCGCAGCTGTGCGGCGCGGCTGTCATAGGAAAAAATCGTATAGCCCGGTGCCTCGTCCAGACTGGCCAAAAGGCGGTAGGTCTTTCCGCGCCGGAAATAGCAGTAGGAGAAGCCGTGGCTCTGTCCCCTCTTGCCGCTGTAGGGAACAAAATGATAATCGCCGTAACGGTCAAAGCTGTATTTCTCCAAAAGAAATCTCGGGACACGCTCAACACCGTGCTGCCGGTCCCATTTGCCCAGCTCCGGGCAGGCGGTCCAGGTTTGGTAGCCGTTCATGAAGATCTTTTCTTCGCGCGCCATCGTCCACGGAAGCGCAGCAACCGCATTTTGCAGCACTCCGACGGGCAGCTCTGCCCTCAGGCAGACGGCACCGCTGCGCGGGGTGATGACTGTCGTGCCGTCAAACCGGCCGCTGTCTGTTGCGGCATACCACTGCATCTCAGCCATTTTGAGTTTCCTCCCTGTGAAGCGCAGCGCTGATTTCGGCTGCGCGGTCATCCGTCAGGGTGAACCTGCGGCGGAACAGTACAAGCGCCGCCGCAAGGACGGCCATGGGCAGAACGGTCATCATGAGCCGCAGCCCGAGCAGTGTGCCGGCGCTCTGGGCAGCGATGGGGCCTGTCTCCTCGGCATTGCCGGCCAGCCCGATCAGATCCAGACCGATGCCGGTCAGAAAAACCGCCACGCCGGACGCAGCCTTTACAACAAAGGTCTGCATCGAGAAGATAACGCTTTCCTCACGGCGCCCGGTCTTGAGCTGGCCGTAGTCCACACTGTTGGAGAGGAAAAGGGTCGTCAGTACGCTGAGCATGCCGTTGCAGGCAAACACCACCACGCCCGGCACGCAGAGCAGTGCCAGACTGCCGGAAAAGCCCGTCAGACAGAGCAGGAGCAGCACAGCATAGCCGCCCAGCGCCAACCCCAGACTTACCGTAAATACGGCAGTGTTGCTGAGCTTTTTGCGCAGCACCGGATAGAGGACCATCATGCCGAGGATCTGTGCCGCACCGCCGATGGTTGAGAACAGCGTGTAGCTGGCCTTCCAGCCTGTGCCGCCGAAATCGTACTTGAAGAAATAGATGATAAAGTTGGAGGTCAGATACAGCGCCGAGTTGATCAAAACGATGCTGCCTACGACCACAAGCGCCTGATCGTTGGAGAACAGCGCCTTGAACATCTCGCCGACAGTGGCGGTCTTTATCTCGACGCTGCCGGTCTCTTTGACGCTGGCGCAGCAGATCGCCTCAGTAATCACAAAGATGACAGCCACGAGCAGTGCTACCCAGCGGAAGCCGGTGCGCTCGCTGTCGCCGCCCAAAGCACCAACCAGCAGCATGGTAAACATCGCAATGAGCGCCGAGCCGACGCCCGCACAGGTGCGGCCCACGACTGACAGGTTTTCTCGGTCAGCAGGGGTGCGGGTCACGGCGGGGATCATCGACCAGTAAGGAATGTCCATCATCGTGTAGGTGACGCCCCACAGGATGTAGATGACGCTGAAGTAGACCATCATGCCGGCACCCTCCAGCACCGGCGCGGCAAACAGCGCGTAGAGAACCACTGCATTCAGGACGGTGCCGCTGAGGATCCACGGACGGAACCGTCCCCAGCGGGTGCGGGTCTTGGCCACCAGCACCCCCATAAAGGGATCGTTGAAGGCGTCAAACACACGCGCGATCATCAGGATCAGGCCGACAAAGGTGGCAGGCAGGCCCAGTACATCCTGATAATAGTACATGACATAGGAGGCAGACAGCGCGTAGACCATATCCTTGCCCACTGCGCCGATGCCGAAGGCGGCTTTTTGCTTTGTTGTCAGTTCCATACTGCACACTCCTTCTTTGTGACGGTAAATTCTACGGTGACAGGCGCACACTGCGGGGCCGAGACGGTCAGCGCGGCTGTACCTATCTGCCCGACTGTGCGCAGATAAGTCCCGCCCATGCCGCCCTCGGCGGTTGCCGCCGCAGGGCCGACCAGCACGGCGGCACCGGTCACGGCAAAGGTCAACGGCAGCTGTGCATAGACGGCAGGGCTTCCGTTTTCATCAAGGATCCGCACCCGAACTCCGGCCATATCGTAGGTGTCACCCTCCTGCAGGACGGTGGCGGAGGGCGTTACCTCAAGATGCAGCCGGTGGCTGGGGCAGAGCGTGACGCTCTTTACCACGGTATCCCCGTTTTTGGCATCGAACCGCCAACGCGTAGCCGCGCCGCCCCAGTTGCCGACATACTTGCCGTACAGCGCCACACCGTCCGCAAAGCTCATCTTATAGCGCACCATGCACCACGCCAGCTTCAGCTTGTAGCGCAGCGGCAGCCCGGCCAAGCCGTAGCGCCCGGCTGCAAGCAGACAGTCGCGCAGCGTATCGGCCTTGGCCTTGTCAAAATGCTCCTGCGTTTCAAGCAGGACACCGATTGTGTCATCCACGGCCAGCGGCGGGTGCGGCAGCGCCGTCCAGCCGCTTTTGTGCAGGGTCGTCACAAACACATCGTTTTTGTAAAGATCCACCCGCTCGGCGTTGGTAAACACATAGACCGTGCCGATTTGCCCGGCAGGATAGTCACCGATGTCCATCGTGGAGCTGACCGTCAGCACCGGCTCCTCCCCGCCCTGCGATGCGTAGACGGACGCCGCCAGCTTGGGATTGCGGAAGCTGTCCAGCACGCCGTGATAGCAGATGCGGTCCCCGGAGCCGAAATCCTTGTGGGTGGCATAATCAAACATACACCAGCCAAAGCAGCCCGCATGCTCTCCATCTGCGTAGGCGGCGTCCAACACCCGCGCATGGCGCAGGGCATGCTCCTGCCGGTGCGGGGCATCGTCACAGGGCTTGGTGGGGTACATGTGCCCGTTGCATTCGGAAATCAGCAGTGCCTTGCTTAAATCGGGCGTCACATCCTTTTTCCGCTTGGCCCCGGCGTTTGAGCCATTATGGGAGAAATCGTTGTAGGCGTAAACATCCTCCAAGAGATGGCTCTTTTCCAGATACCGCACGCCTGAGGTCGCCCGGCTCGGGTCCAGTGCGTGGGCGATTTTATTGGTACGCGTATAGAATTCGTCATCATCCACGCTCTCATTGATGCGCACACCCCACAGAATAATGCTGGGGTGATTGCGGTTTTGCAGCAGCATCTCCTGCAGCATGGCGCAGGCGCGGTCCTTCCATGCCGCATCACCGATGTGCTGCCAACCGGGCAGTTCGGTAAATACAAGCAGGCCCAGACGGTCGCATTCATCAAGAAAATACTGGCTTTGCGGGTAATGGCTTGTGCGCACGGCATTGCAGTGCAGCTCGTTTTTCAGGATGCTGGCGTCCTGCCGCTGCAGGCTTTCCGGCGCGGCGTAGCCCATGTAGGGGTAGCTTTGGTGGCGGTTCAGCCCGCGCAGAAAGGTCTTTTTCCCGTTCAGGTAAAAGCCGTCCGCCCGGAACACAGCCGTCCGGAAACCGAAGGAGGTTTCCCGGCTGTGCAGCACCTGCCCTTCGGCATCGAGCAGCTCTGCTATGCAGCGATAGAGATTCGGATGCTCGGTGTCCCATGGCGCGGCGTCAGGCAGCGTAAGACGGCATTCCGCCGATTCTGCCGGGGGCAGCTGGCGGCACACCAGCGTTTCGCCCGCACTGCTGCAGAGCCGGACGCGCAGCGCAGCGGCCTTTTCCGGTGCTTCTACGGTCAGCTGTACGGCAGCCTCGGTCAGCGTCGGTGTGTACACGAAAAGATCGCTCACACGGCTCTGCGGCGAGGTTTCAAGCCAGACCTCCCGGTATAGACCGCCGTAGGTCAGGTAGTCGATGACAAAGCCGAAGGGCGGCAGGCTGGGATCCTCGCGCGTATCCAGCCGCACGGCCAGCAGATTTTCTGTGCCGCGGTGCACAAGGTCGGTAATTTCGATGGTGAAGCCGGTGTAGCCGCCCTGATGCTGCCCGGCCAGCTGGCCGTTCAGGTAGATTTCTGCCTGATGGGCGGCCCCGTCAAAGCGCAGGAATACCCGGGGCGCATCGGGAACGGTCAGTGTGCGACGGTAACCGCAGACCATCTCATAGTCAGAGGGGTCTGCGTAGTGGAGCGGCAGCCCCCGGCAGGTATGGGGCAGACGCACCGGACGACAGCTAACAGGTTCACCCCGACAGAAGGCATCGCTCCATTGCTCTGTAAATTCCCAGTGATTGCAAAGACTGTATCTCATCGTACCAACAACCCCTCCAGTAAAATGGAAATCATCTCATCCAGGGCATCCGTGTAGGATATGCCTTGCGCATCGAGCGTGCGGTCTGCAAGAAAATCCTCAATGGAAGCGGAGATCATCCGCTGCAGAACCGGCAGGGATACCCGACGGATAACGCCCTCCCCCATCGCCTGCTCCAGCAGCCAAGGTAGGCTCCCAGCCGGTTTCCAGATGCTCCCGCACGCGCGCTGCGACTCTGGGATATTTTTCATCCAAAAGATCCATCTGCTGCAGATCCAGCGCGGTGTACTCCTCCGGCAGGGCGATAATGACCGCCCGCAGCTTTTCAGCCAGGGTGCCGGGGCCGTCAAGGATGCGCTGCTTGCGGGCATGGATCCTTGTGAACGCATCGTCCACCATATCCAGCAGCAGCGCCTCCTTGGATGGGTAGACCGCGTAGATCGTCTTTTTGCTGATGTGCATCATCGCAGCGGCCTGCTGCATCGTAAAGCGCAGCCCATCCCTGCGGAACAGCTCCATTCCGACTGCGCGTAGCCTTGTGCGCAGCTCGTTGTGTTCGTCCATCACTTGCCTCCTGCGGAAACCCGATTCAGCTTTCCAGTTTCCATTGTAGTGCGGAAACCGGTGCGATTCAAGCGGTTTCCTACACTTTCTACCTTTTTGCTAATCGGGCACAGATTTTTTCGTCATATCGCCCATACGCTAAAGCCGTAACGGGACAGAAAAACGCCCCCGCACAGTGATGCGGGGGCGCTTTGCAGGTGCCTCAGTTTGTTTTTTCAGTTTTTTGTTGCAGGCGGGTCAGCTCCCGCAGCTCACGCACGGTGAAAAGGCCGCAGACGATGGCGGCAGCGCCGTCCGCAATGGGGCCTGCGTACATGACGCCGTCAATGCCCATAAAGAGCGGGAAGATGACGATGAGCGGCAGCAGGAACAAAATCTGGCGTGTCAGAGACATGAATACGCCGAGGCGCGCCTTGCCAATCGAGTTGAAGAAGTTGGAGGTGACCGGCTGGATGCCGTTGATCAGCGTCAGGAACATATAAATGCGGAAGTACCGCTCCGAAAACTGGTAGTACATCTCGCTGCCGGCGCCGAAAATACTGATGATCTGCCGCGGGAAAAGCTGGAAGCAGGCAAACGCTGCCAGAGAAAGCCCGGTAGCCACAGCCAGCGCCAGCAGATAGCTCTTTTTGACGCGGCGGTAGAGCGCAGCACCGTAATTGAAGCCGATGATCGGCTGTACGCCCTGCGAAATGCCGATGACAAAGGACATAAAGATCATGTTGACCTTCGAGATGATGCCCGCGCAGGCCAGAGGAATATCGCTGCCGTAGATAGACAGTGCACCGTAGTGTGCAAGGGTGTTGTTCAAAACGATCTGGACAACCGCCATAGCGATCTGGTTGAAGCAGGCAGATGCACCGTAGCTGAAGATTTTGCGTGTTCTGTCACCGTCAATCGTAAAGCAGCCCCGTGAGAGGGGTACAGATTTAAAATGGAAGAGATACCGCATACTGATGCAGAACGATGCAATCTGCCCAAGGATCGTGGCAAGCGCAGCACCGGTCATACCCATATCCAGCCCAAAGATGAACAGCGGATCAAGGACCGTATTGATAAGTGCGCCGATGAGCATCGACATCATGGAATAGCGCGGGCTGCCGTCTGCCAGAATCAGCTTGCTCATGCCGGTATTCATAATGAGGAACGGAAACCCCAGCGCTGTGATACGGGTGTAGGCCTCTGCGTAGGGCAAAACATCCGGCGTAGCGCCGAACAATTTCAGCATCGGCGTCAGAAAAAGCAGCGTGACCGCCATCAGCACAGTGCCGAACAGCGCCATCAGACACAGACCGTTGCCTGCATATTCAGCAGAACGCTTTTCATTGCCTGCACCCAGCTGGAGACTGAAATTCGTCGCACTGCCGATACCGAGCAGCAGCGCAATGGCTGTGCAGGCAATCGAGAGAGGAAACGCAATGTTGGTGGCAGCATTGCCCAGCAGACCCACACCCTGCCCGATAAAGATCTGATCAACAATGTTGTACAGCGACGTCACCAGCATCGAGATAATGCAGGGAATGGCAAAGCCGACAAGCAGCTTGCCTTCTTTTTCATATCCAAGCGGATTGGCAGCATCAGCCTGCGATGAAACTGTTTTTACGCTCATGCAGTTTTATCTCCTTTAATCCTGTTAATAATCGAAAATATAATAATAGTAACAAAATCCGGTAGGAAATGCAAGTCCGTTTGCCTTGAGGCGCTTGAGCTTGCCCTACATGAGCCGGAGACCGTGACACAAACAAAACCGGGGCGAACTTTTCGTTCGCCCCGGCAGTACCTAAATGATTGGAGTCATAGCCTCATAACCTTTATTCGTTATTTTTCGGAGTTGGTTCCTATTTTCATGGGAAATCATTCCCTTGCAGAATTTCAGGCTTTGAGATTGAGGATCAACCTCTGACACTTAGTACATTGGAGTTTCTCCTTATGGATCAGGTGGATTTCAGATAACCTCTGTTGGGTGGCGTGGAACCAGTCATGATAACCAGCCTTCTTTCATCCTGATCTATATGTTGTGTGAGGGTCTTTGTTGACGGCCCCTGAGTCTGCTGTTTAAAGGTAAGCTGCCTGACATCTCGTTCAATATGTTTTGTTCAGGTTATGACCTGCGGCTTCGGATGCGGCGCTTTTTCATTCAGCAGGCCCAGGCCCGCCGGTGATGAATAGGATCTTTAAAGTTTGCCATTGGACTTGAGCCTCCTTCCTTACGAAATACCGCCGGTGTCTTGCTTTCTTTGGAGATTTCTTATGACATTTCTCCTTGGAAGATCAGCTTCTCTTGGAGTTGTCTGCTCCTTATCTCCGGCTGTTTTCTTTCTGTGACTATACTATACCACAGCCCCAGGGATTCGTCTATTCGCAGATATGCCAACGATGCAGCGAAAGATTTGTGCAGTTTCAAGCTTGCCGCTCCGGGCAAAAAATGGTATAATAAATATGTTGGGCTGCTGTACAGCCCAGACCGTGCGCTGTCCCTTTTGGCAAGGGATGGCGCTTTTTTTGGCGGGATCGTGCTGTGATCCTGCGGGCTGATCTGAACAGGCATTAGGCAATATTCATTTCAAAACAACCGTAAAGCAGCTGCCGCTGCCGGGGCGGCTGTCCACAGTGACAGCGCCGCCGTGCAGTGCGGCTATTTTTTGTACCATGGCAAGTCCCAAGCCGTTGCCCTGCGTCCGGTGGCTGGTGTCCCCCTGATAGAACTGCTCAAAGATATGGCAGCAGGTCTCGGCGTCCATACCGCAGCCCTGGTCAGTGACAGCCACAACCGGTCTGCCCTGCTCGCAGTGCAGTGTTACGCTTATGGTTCCGTTCTCCGGGCTGAACTTGGCGGCATTATCCAGCAGATTCAGCCAGATCTCCTTTACCAGCGCTTCGCTGCCGTAGTAGGTGCAGGGGGCCAGCGCGGCCTCAAACTGCAGCGGCTTATCGCGCCACTTTTGCCGGGTCACAAGGATGCACTGGCGCAGCTGCTCATCCAGCGAAAAGTCTGTACAGTCGGTCAGAATGGTCTGTGCCTCGATACGATTCAAGAGCAGCACACTGCTGGAAAGCTGTGCCAGCCGCCTGCTCTCATCGCGGATGATTTGCAGATACTCGCGCTGCTCCTCTGGGGTGACATCCTCGTCCAGCAGCAGGTCGGCAAAGCCGCTGATGCTGACGATGGGCGTCTTGAACTCATGGGAAAAGTTATTTACAAAATCCTTGCGCAGCAGCTCTGTGCCGGAAAGCTCCTCCGCCGCTTTGTTGAAGGCTGCTTTAAACTTCCGGATCTCGGTAGGCTCATACCCGTGGGCAGCAGGCTGCAGACGCACGGTGAAGTCCCCTG
>ENA-OUQL01000990-OUQL01000990.1-human-gut-metagenome-genome-assembly--contig:-NODE-990-length-9375-cov-6.51373_pt1 | contig 9375 bp, 8 predicted proteins | sample MGYA00237945_ERZ548829 | MGnify/ENA primary metagenome ERZ548829 (study PRJEB26490, sample SAMN05194708) | human gut metagenome | biome: terrestrial biome; feature: human-associated habitat; material... | reverse complement strand
AGTAGCGGCGGGCTTCGCTGGCCCAGTCGGCCTTTTCGTCAAACTTTGCCACAGCGCCAAAGCGACCGAAGCCATCCGCGGAGAACAGCACCTTTTCGGTGGATTCATAGCTGACCATGACCTCCGGCCAGTGCACCATGGGGGCAAACACAAAGGTCAGGGTGTGGGTGCCAAGGCTCAGGCTCTCGCCGTCCTTCACCACCACACGGCGCTCCTTTGCCACAGCATCAGCACCAAAGAACTGATCCATATACAGGAAAGTCTTGGCGTTGCCCACCACCTGCATCTCAGGATAGAGTGCCGCCAGCTTTGCAATGTTGGCACCGTGGTCCGGCTCCATGTGGGAGACCACCAGATAATCCGGCTTACGGCCTGCCAGAGCTTCGGTCAGGTTTTCCAGCCACGGCTCGGTAGCGCGGGCATCCACCGTGTCCAGAACGGCGGTCTTTTCGTCCAGAATGACATAGGAATTATAGCTCACGCCGGTGGGCACCGGATACTGGCTCTCGAACAGGTCGATGGTGGTATCATCCACGCCAACGCCCAAAATGGCTTCACTGATCTTGTTTACGCTCATAATGCTCGGTCTCCTTATTTATATTTTTATGCAGTGCCGCGTTTCTGCGGCGGTTGTTTCTGAGAACAGTTCCTATCATACCACATCGTCAGAAAAATCGCAAGGGATAACGTGGGAATATTCTGCACATCAGAGCTCTTCCCCATTCTCCGGCAGACGTGCCGCCACCAGTTTGCCCGGCTCAGCATCCAGTTCCAGCAGAGCGGCAGCAGCGCTTTCGTCCATGGTCTGCACCGCGCGCAGCTTGCGGCTGATGGCACGGCTGCGCACGCCAATGAGATTATCCAGCTCTTCGTCGGTCTGGCGCAGGCGCTGCTGCATCTTGGAAAGCCCCTGCCCGAACTTGTCAAATTCGGTCTTTACCGCACCCAGCAGCTGCCACACCTCGCCGGAACGCTTCTGGATGGCAAGGGTCTTGAAGCCCATCTGCAGACTGTTGAGCAGCGCCGCCATGGTGCTGGGGCCTGCAATGTTCACCTGATAGTCCCGCTGCAGCACTTCCAGCAGACCGGCGTTCACCACCTCGGCATACAGGCCCTCAAACGGTAAAAACAGGATGCCGAACGCCGTGGTGTAGGGCGGCTCCACATATTTTTCCCGGATGTCCTTGGCCTCGGCCCGCAGCACCAGCTCCAATGCGTGGCGGGCGTTCTCCACAGCCTGCGCGTCGCCGGATGCCTGCGCATCCTGTAAATGGGCGTATGTGTCGCCGGGGAACTTGGAGTCGATGGGCAGCCACACCGTGCCGCCGTCCGCGCCGGGCATCCGGATGGCGTACTCCACCCGCTGGGTGCTGCCCGGAATGGTGGCCACGTTGGTGTCGTACTGTTCCGGGGCAAGGATCTCTTCCAGAATGGCTCCCAGCTGGATCTCACCCAGGATGCCGCGGGTCTTCACACCGGAAAGCACCTGTTTCAGCCCGCCCACATCAGCGGCAAGGTTCTGCATTTCGCCAAGACCCTTGTACACCTGTTCCAGCTGGTCGTTCACCGCCTTGAAGCTTTCGGTCACCCGCTTCTGCAACGCATCCTGCAGCTGTTCGTCCACCGTATGGCGGATCTCGTCCAGCTTCTGGGCGTTCTGGGCCTGCAGGGCAGTCATGCCCTCGGCAAGGGTGCGGCGCATCTCTTCCAGCTTGCGGGCGTTGGAGGCTTCCAGCCCCTGCAGGCGCTGCTCCATGGTCTGCTGCTGGGTGCCCTGCCCTGCGGCAAGGGCGGTGCTCATGCTCTGCACCGAGGCCTGCAGCGTTTCACTGATGTGGCCCATAGCGGCAAGGTTCTGCTGCGCCATCTCTGCCAGCTTCGCGTCCATCTGGCGGTTCTGCGCTTCCAGCTGCTGACGCAGCCATTCCTTCCGTTCTGCATCGTCCCGGTTTGCGGCAGGCTTTGCCGAGCGGTACAGCAGCAGGGCCATCATCAGGCAGATGGCCACCAGAAGCACCGTGTAAAGAAACGCTAAAAATTCCATAATGTCTCCTATTGCAAAATCCGGGCTGTGCAGCTGCAAAGCCCGGATCTGCGTACTTTATATTATTTTGTCTGTTCTTCCCAGAAGGCAGCGGCTTCGTCCAGCCAGCCATCCGCAGCCGTGCCGCGGCCAAGGCCGATGCCATGGGCTGCGTGGTCATATACCACTTCTTTGTAAGGTACGCCATGCGCGGCCAGTGCCTTGCTGAGGGCCGGCCCCTGCAGCGGCCAGCACAGCAGGTTCAAGGTCAGGTCATCCCTGCCATACCAGAAGTACACCGGCGGATAGTCCTCTGTGATCAGGTCGGCAAGGCTGTATTCATAGTAGAACCGGCCGCACACAAAGGGGTCGATGCCCACACGGTAGATCGGTGTGATCTCGGAAAACTGCACGATGGGATACGCCAGGATCACTGCGCCGGGCTTGGGCAGGCCATAGTTTTTATAGCCCAGAGCGTCCGATGCAAACAGGCCCGCCAGATGTCCGCCGGAAGAATAGCCGATCAGGGCGTAGCTTTCCGTCTGCACGCCGAACTGCTGTGCGTGGCCGATGATGTACTTCACCGCCCGTGCAATGTCCTCTATGGGTCCGTTGTTGTCGTTATCCGGGTAGGCGCGGTAGCGCATCACGAACACCGCATAGCCTTTCTGGTGCAGCTGGTAAGCTGTGGAGATGCACTCCTTTAACTCCGCCGTGCGGTTGAAGATGTTGCCGGAGAGCACCAGCGCATACTTTGCATCCGGCGTGCTGGCCGGGTAGTAATAGAACTCCACATTGTTGCGGGAGCTGTCCTCGGCGATCTCCTGCTCCGAGTAGAGCTTATAGGTGATCTGCACGCCCGCATTGTAATTGCGGATGAGCAGGTTCAGACCATCGGCACAATCCTGTGCCACATGGCTGCTCACATATTTTTCCAGCGTCTGGTCATTGCACCAGTCTTCGGTGCCGGGCAGGTTCTGCTCCTTGGAATAGGTCCAAACGCCTGCGCCAAGGATGCTGGGGTTCGAGCGGATCTCGCCCATGGTGGTCTGCGGCGTGATATCCGGCTCGCCATACTCTGCTGCAAATGCGGGCAGCGCCATCATCAGCAGCAGACAGATACAGGCTGCTGCGGTGCATATCCTGTGTTTCAACTCAACATCTCCTTTTCAGCCGACCTGTTCCTCCCAGAAGGCAACTGCTTCATTCAGCCAGCCCTCCGCATCGGTGCCCTTGCCTGCGGCCACTGCATGGGGAGCATCATCATACACATGGTAGATATGCGTCACATGGTTGCGGGCCAGTGCCTTTTCCAGCACAGGCCCCTGCGCCGACCAGCACATGGTCATAAGGGTCATGTCGTTTTTGCCGTACCAGTGATAGGTAGGCGGATAATCCGGTGTGATGTAATCAGACAATGTCATTTTATAATACCGCTGCTTGCACACGCCGGGGTCCAGCAGGATATTATAGACCGGTTTGAACTCCAGGAAGGTGTTTACCGGGTAGCCCAGCAGCATGGCACCGGGCTTTGGCAGGCCGTAATTTTTGTAGCCCACCGCGTCGGTGCCGAACAGTCCGGCGATCTGCCCGCCTGAGGAATAACTTACAATGGCATAATCCTCCGCCTGCACGCCAAACTGTCCTGCATGTTCCGTGATGTATTGCACCGCGCGGACCACATCCTGCAGCGGCGCATTGTTGGAAGCCTTCATGCCGATGCGGTAGCGCAGCACGAACACCGGGTAGCCCATTTCGTGCAGGTTCCATGCAGTGGAAATGCCCTCGCGGATCTCCGCACTGACCACGATCGCATTACCGCCGATCACCAGCGCATATTTCTGGTTTGCCTGCGCCCCTTCTGCCGGCAGATAATACAGTTCCACACCGTCCCGGCTGGTATCCTGCGCGATCTCCTCCGCCGTATAAAGCGGGAAGGTCACCCGCTGCCCAGCGTTATAGGTGCGGATCAGATAGTTCAGTCCATCCGCCGCATCCTGTGCCGTCCAGTGATTGGAAAGGCAGCTCAGCGGCTGCGCGTCCCAGTACATCCGGTCCAGCACACGGTCCTGATCCAGCGAGTAGGTGTAGATGCCCGCACCCACAACGCTGGGGTTGGAGCGGATCTCTGCCATTTTGGTGCGCGGTGTGATGTTGGCCTGACCAAGCTCCTCCGCAAACGCCGGCTGTGCCAGCAGGATCATCAGGCCAATACCAAACATCACCGTGCGCAATCGATTTCTCACAGCAATCCCCCGTTTATCTCTTTATTTGCACTGTTTTTCCCAGAATGCCGTTGCCTGCCGGATCCAGCCGTCCGCATCGGTGTGGCGGCCCGGGCCAATGGCGTGGGGTGCGTTCTCGTACACATGGCACTCATAAATAGCCCCGCTCTCCCGGAGCTTGCGCTCCAGCAGCGGCCCCTGCTGGGAGTAGCACATGCGCTGCATATAAAGATCATTTTTGCCGTAGAAGAAATAGGTAGGGGTAAAGTTTTCGTTCACCACATCCGAAATATCAGTCCAGTAGTAACGCCAGCCAAGCACCAGCGGGTCAATGGCCAGCTGATACAGCGGCTTCACCTCAAAGAAATCGTTGATGGGGTAGCCCAGCAGCAGCGCCGCAGGCTGTGGGAGGCCAAATGCCTTATAGCCGAACTTTTCGTTGTCCGAGCCGATCAGGCCCACGATGTGTCCGCCGGAAGAAAAGCCCATCAGCGCATAGTTTTCGCGCTGAACGCCAAACTGATCTGCATTTTCGGTCAGGTACTTTACGGCGTTGGCAATATCGTACAGTGGCGCATTGTCGGATGCATTCAGGAAAGAGCGGTACCGCAGCACAAAGGCCGCATAGCCCAGCTCGTGCAGCTGGTTGGCAATGGATGCACCCTCGTTCAGCTCTGCGGTGGTGTTGCCGCCGTTGCCGGGCACCACGATGGCGTACTTTGCGTTGGCTGTTTTAGCCGGGAAATAATACAGCTGCACCATGCCCAGAGAAGAATTTTCCGCAATTTCTTCCGGGGTATACACCTGCCATGTGATCTGTACGCCCCTGTTGTAGTTTTCGATCACAAGGTTCATGCCTTCGGCGGCATCCTCGGCAGCCGCGTAGCTTACATAGCCCTCAATGGGCGTATCATCGTACTGCGTGCTGCCCTCGATCCATTCGTTGCAGTAGGTATAGTAGCCGGAGCCTTTGATGCTGGGGTTCTCCCGCAGCTCTTTCATGGTCGTCTCTGTTGTGATGTTCGGCTCGCCGTACTCTGCAGCAAATGCCGAAAGCGATACGCACGCCAGCATTCCCAGCGCACACACCATCGTTCTGATCCACTTCATTTTGGGACATCCTCCATTCTGCAGCGGCGTATCCTGCCGTGCTTTTCTTTGTTATGATTTATTGTATCACAAACCTTCCGCTTGTCAAAGAAATTTCTGTGCAGTACGGCGCTTGTACCGCACCGCAAATTCTGCTATACTGGAGCCGGATATTTTTGAGAGTTGAGGGCGCGGAAAGCTATGCACTTTCCGCCGGGATCGAAATATGAGCAAAATCGAGATCCGGCCCATGGAGCCGGAAGACTGGAGCGCTGTTTCCAGAATTTATTTGGAGGGCATTGCTACAGAACATGCCACTTTTCAGACCACCTGTCCGCCGTATTCTGCGTGGGATGCTTCCCACGCAAAAGAATGCCGACTGGTACTGCTGGCCGACGGCGTGATCGCCGGGTGGACGGCGTTGCGCCGGGTGGACCCGCGCTGGTGCTACCGCGGCGTTGCCGAGGTGAGTATTTACGTGGGTGAGCAGTTCCGGGGCCATGGCCTTGGCTATCACCTGCTGACCGAGCTGTGCCATCAGGCAGAAAAGGCCGGCTACTGGACACTGCAGTCCACCGTGCTGCAGGACAACGCTGCCAGCCGCGCCCTGCACACAAAATGCGGCTTTCGCTTAGTGGGCCGCCGGGAACGCATTGCCCGCGACTGTCACGGCCGCTGGCTGGACACATTCTTAATGGAATACCGCGCTGCCGCCAATGAACCGGAAGGCTATAAAAAGCTGTAAGATGCAAAAGAACTCCGCGCCCTGAGGCTGCGGAGTTCTTTTTTGTCCATTGATAAAATGATAAAGGTAAAAACAGGCTTACCACTCTTCGCCGTCGATGTCCACGCTGCCGTCCACCACGGCACCGGCGCGGGAACGCTGGAACATGCTTTCCACCACGGCGCAGTACTTATCGGCCAGACAGACGATGACTGCTTCGCGGCAGGTGGGCACATGACGGAAGGTCAGCGGCCACATGTGGCTTGCAATGATGCTCTGTTCCTTTCTGGTAATGCTGAACACCCGCTTTGCATTGACGCAGGCATAACCCGGATGGGAGAAGCCGTGCATCTCAAACAGGCGGCGCAGGCCGTGAAAGGTACCGGTGGTGTGCCAGTCGTACAGATAAAAATCATGCAGCAGGGCACCCACTGCCAGCGAGGTCTCGTCAGCGTGCAGATGCAGACGGCGGTTGAGCCAGAAGCTCACCAGCGCCACATTCTTGCAATGCTGGTAGGTGGTGACAGAGCCGTGCTGGATGTACTCCCGCATCCGCTGCACATCCGGGTGATGATCGTATTTTTCAACGATGGCATAAAGCTGTTCGCGCTCGATCTCAGAAAGCTGCATGCTGCAAAATTTCCTTTCGCTTTAAGGTGATGTTTTCAGGAGCGGAGCTGGACCGGATTGGAATTGCCGAAGTTCTCTGCACTGGAAGGGTTCTCCCGCTTGAGGGAAAAATCTACCAGATACTGCTTGCCGTCGCCCAGTTCTTCCAGCTGGGCCAGTTTTGCCTTTGCGGCGGCTTCGTCTGGGTACCACTGGATCAGGAAGAAATTTTCTTCCTCTACACCGTAGTACAGCCACTGGCCGTCGGCACGCAGCCAGTCGTCCAGATGATCCACCTCTTCGCCGTCCGGCAGGCCAAGGCCTTCTTCGGCATAAAGGTTTTCCGGTTCCACCTGCAGCATTTCGATCACCTGAATGGAGCTTTGCAGGTATTCGTCCTGCGAAACTGTCTTGTCCGAAAGCTCCCATCCGGTGAGAAAAGCCTGCATCATCAGGTCGCGCACAGAGATGCGCGGCAGGGTCGGGTCCATAACCATAGGTATTTCCTTCTTCCTTTAGTTTGTCCCTGCTGACCAGTATACGTCAAAGGCTTATGCAAGTCAACAGTTTAATTGTGAATTTTTTGTAGGTTCGTTCAAATATATCCAGACTTAACAGACGGAAAAGGCAAAAGTGTCTCCCAGCCATTCCACTGCCAGTTCCACCCAGTGATGCCGGTGGCGGCTGGGCTGGTCCACCTCTGCCGTGCTGATGCTGGTACCGTGCACCCCCTTTTCAAACAGATGTGCCTCGCATGGCACACCCGCCCGGTGCAGAGCGTTCACCAGCATCAGGGTGTTCTCCACCGGAACGGTGGCATCCTCCATGGTGGTCCATACGAACACCGGCGGCGTCTGCGGCGTGATCTTATCCTCCAGCCCGAACACCTGCTGTGCCGCCGGGTCGGCGCTGCCCGCCAGCTGCACAAAGCTGCCGCGGTGGGCATACTGCCCTGCCGTGACCACCGGATAGCCCAGAATGACCGCATTGGGCCGGGGCTGGGCCGCTTCGCCGGGAATGTCCAGCACAGCACCGGAAAGGGCCAGGTGGCCGCCCGCTGAAAAGCCGCACACGGCAATTTTTTCCGGCAGGATATGCCACTGGGCCGCGTGCTGTCGCACAAGACCGATAGCCTCGGCCAGCTGGCGCAGCGGCATGTAGTCCTTTGCCTTTTCGCAGATGGCGTAGTCCAGCACAGCGGTGTGGTACCCCGCCGCTGCAAACTGCAGCGCCACCGGGTCGCCCTCACGGGCACTCACATGGGTATAGCCGCCGCCGGGCACCACCAGCACCAATGGCCGGTCAAGCACATTCGGCATCCGCTCACAGCAATCACGCAGATAAACGGTCAGTGTCCCACCGCCGGCCAGTTCCAGCTGTTTCAGCTGCATGATATTTCCTCCTTTTACTGCATCCTTTGCGGTTCATTATAGCACAAAACGAACCATTTTTTAAACTTTTTATGAAAGCCCTTGATTTTTGCTTTTCGTCGGTGTATATTAGCACTCGAAAGTTACGAGTGCTAAGTATTCAAAAGTAATATCCTATTCCGAGTGCTTGGTGCCGAATACAGATAAAAAGAGGTTTTGCATTATGGCTAAGAAAGAATTTCAGGCTGAAAGCAAAAAGCTGATGGATATGATGATCAACTCCATCTACACCAATAAGGAAATTTTCCTGCGCGAGCTGATCTCCAACGCATCGGATGCCATCGATAAGCTCTATTATAAGAGCCTGACCGATCCTTCTGTGGGCATGAACAAGGGCGATTTCCGCATCCTCATCACCCGCGATAAGGAGAACCGCATCCTGACCATTGAGGATAACGGCATCGGCATGACCAAAGAGGAACTTGAGCAGAATCTGGGCACCATTGCTCACTCCGGTTCTCTGGACTTCAAGAAGGACAACAAGGACGAGAACATCGATATCATCGGTCAGTTTGGTGTCGGCTTCTACTCTTCCTTCATGGTAGCCGATAAAGTCACCGTCATTTCCAAGGCTTATGACTCGGATGAAGCATGGCAGTGGGAGTCCTCCGGTGTGGACGGCTACGAAATGACCCCCGCCCAGAAGGACACCGCAGGCACCCAGATCATCCTGCACATCAAGCCGGATACTGAGACGGACCACTACGACAACTTCCTCGATGAGTACGGCATCGTGGCCATCGTGAAGAAGTACAGCGACTATGTGCGCTATCCCATCCAGATGGAGCGCCAGCACGAGCGCCAGAAGCCGGAACCCGATCCCAAGCCGGAGGATTATAAGCCCGAATGGGAGACTTACACCGAGCTGGAAACTCTGAACAGCATGGTGCCCATCTGGAAAAAGCAGAAGAGCGAAGTGACCGACGAGGAGTACGCGAACTTCTATAAGGAAAAGTTTGGCGATTATACCGACCCCGCCCGCGTCATCGTCAGCCGCACCGAGGGCACTGCAAATTATAATGCCCTGCTGTTCGTGCCCAGCCACCGTCCCTACGACTTCTACACCAAGGATTATGAAAAGGGTCTGGCCCTGTACGCATCCGGCGTGCTCATTATGGAGAAGTGCGCCGACCTGTTGCCCGATTACTTCAGCTTCGTCAAAGGCATTGTGGACAGTCAGGATCTGAGCCTGAACATCAGCCGCGAGATGCTGCAGAAGGACAACCAGCTCAAGCTGATCCACAACGCTCTGGAAAAAAAGATCAAGAACGAGCT
>ENA-OUQL01000979-OUQL01000979.1-human-gut-metagenome-genome-assembly--contig:-NODE-979-length-9500-cov-2.86723_pt1 | contig 9500 bp, 10 predicted proteins | sample MGYA00237945_ERZ548829 | MGnify/ENA primary metagenome ERZ548829 (study PRJEB26490, sample SAMN05194708) | human gut metagenome | biome: terrestrial biome; feature: human-associated habitat; material... | reverse complement strand
CGGACGCACGGCGCCGGCCACGATGACGCCCGCGGCGTCGCGGACGATGAACTCAACGCTCTGGCCCTCGACGGGGTTTGTGATGAACGCGTCCAGAGAGACAACGGCCGCGCCGTCCTCCACCGCAGCGGACACGTCAAAGCCCTTTCCGCCGCAATAGTCAAGGTCAAAGCGGGAGTCCTCCACGGTGATGAGGTTCACGCCGCGGTACAGGCCGCCGTAAAACGTGAAGTCCGCCGTCTGGGGATACACGTCGTCGCGCTGGGTGTTGTCCACCCAGATGGCCAGCAGGTTCTCGCCGTCGTGCAGCGCGTCCGTCACATTGGCGCGGAACAGCGAATAGCCGCCCTTATGGCTGGCCTTCTCCACACCGTTGACGATGATCTTGCCCACGCTGGAAGCCGCCTCGACTTCCACATACACGTTTTTGCCCGCCGGCTTCTCAATGGTCTTGAGATAGCAGCATGGGCCGCGCCAGTAGTCGCTGCCGCCGTCCTGGCCGTCCAATGCGTTCCAGCAGTGGGGCAGGTCCACGCGGGCAGCGCCGGCGGGAATGGCTGCCGGGGCCGTTTCGCAGCCTTTGACAAAGGCCCAGCCCTCGTTGATGGGTAGGATGTGTTTCATATGTTTTCCCTCTCTTTTCTGATGATATATATGTGTCCCGGAAAAACCGGGCGGAAAGCTGTATCGTATGCGGCGCGGGCCGTGCGCCCGGCCGGGGCCGCTACGGCTCCTGTGCCGCTTCGCCGCGCCGTTCGCGCAGCACGGCAGCGTTTTCCTCCACGCTCTTTTTGGTGAGCGGATAGGCCAGCAGCAGCACAAGGAACACGCCGAGATAGCTCAGGCCGGGCACCAGCGTGGAAATGGTGTAAATGCCCTCGCGTACAGGCTGCGTCTGCACCACATGGCCCGTGCTGCTCACATAGCCGATGGCCGCCAGTGCAAAGCCGACCACGCCGCCCGCCAGCGCCTGGCCCAGCTTGCGCGCAAACGAGTAGACGGCGTACACGGTGCCGTCGTCGCGGCTGCCGGTGCGTACCTCCTGATAATCGATAACGTCGGTGATGAACGCCCAGATGACCATATTGAAAAAGCCCACGCCCACGCTGCCCACCAGCATCAGGCCGATATAGGCCCACACCGAGCGCAGACGCAGCGCCCACATCAGCAGGTACGCCGCGGCGGCAACGCCCACGCCCACACAGCCGGCCTCTTTTTTGCCGAACCTTTTGGACAGCTTTGCCGCAAAGGGCGCCAGCGCCAGCATGGGCAGCACGCCCGCGAACCCTACAAGCGAGAGCATGTCCGCACTGTTGAAATAATCTTTGAACAGGTACATGTTCATGCCCTGGCCCAGCAGGCTTGCCAGAAGCAGCAGCAGCGCGGCGCCGATGACGGCTGTGAGGGCGCGGTTGCCCGCCAGCGCCTTTGCCAGCGAGGCAAAGCTCTGCCGTTTGGCCTCCCTAGGCGGCGCCGCCTGCACACGCTCACGGCACAGCGCATAGCAAAGCAGATAGCAGGCCATGGCGCACACGCCGTAGACAACGGCGATCACCGTGAAGCGCTCCGGGATAACGGTCTGCGTGCCGTCCGCCGCGGTGCGGAACAAAAACAACGGCGTCGCCGCGGCGATGATCAGGTTCGCCAGCATGGCGCCCACGCTGCGGAACGTGGAAAGCGACGCGCGCTCGCCTGCGTCGGCGCTGAGCACCGACGCCATGGAACCGTATGGGATATTGATGGCGGTATAACAGATGCTGCCCCAGAAAATATAGGTGGCGAACATGTAAGCCACCTTGCCCGCATAGGGCCAGCTGCGTGCAAAATAAAGGTACATCAGCACGCTGGCCAGCGCCACGGGCACGCACACGCGCAGGATCCACGGCCGGAACCGGCCGCCGCGGGACGGCGGAAGCGTATCCACCAGACGGCCCATGCCCACGTCCGTGAACGCGTCCACGCAGCGCGCCACCACGAACAGCACGCCCACCAGCCCTGCGCTGACGCCCAACACATCCGTATAAAACAGTGTCAGATAGCTGCCCGCGAAAATAAATGTGAAGTCGTTGCCGAAATCCCCGAACAGATATCCCAATTTATCGCAGAACCCGAACGGGCGCTCATTTTGAGGCTGCAATGCCATATGCAAACTACTCCTTTATCAAGATAACATATACCAAGGATGCCCCGTTAGGAAGATTTTATTGACATTTGTACAATTTTTGGGTAACATTCAAATATCATAAAAATTTTACAGGAGCTTTATCATTCATGGCAGACGTTCCCTTTGCGTTCATCCGCGATATGATGGCCGCCGCGCTGGGCGTGGAGGCGCATCTGCTGCGCCCGCCCTACAAGGACGCGCAGGAGTTCGACTACCGGCTGTCCCGCATTCTGCGCGCGGATTTTGATTACAAGGACATTTTCAGCGCAAGCGCCATGCGCGGGCTGGAGGAAGGCACCGTGTACTATGTGCACAATACGCTGGAGCTGAACTATGTTTTCATGCCTGTGCCCGGTCCAAAGCCGCGCAGCGTGCTGCTGTTCGGCCCTTTTCTGTATGAGGCGGCGTCCGGCCCGTTCTTTGAGCGTGTGCTGGCGCAGAACCGCATCGGCAAGGGCGACGCCGCCGCGCTGCGCACATTTTACGGCACCGTACCCGAGGTGGCTGAGCCCACGATGGCTGCGGCGGCACACGCCGTGGCATGCCAGCTGTACGGCGCGCACGACCCCGCCCGCGTAGTGCACCGCACGCTGGCTTCCACCGTGACGGGCCGGGCGCAGCCGGACGAGGCGTTCCAGTTTTCCATGGAGCTTCTGGAGCGGCGCTACCGCGATGAAAACGCGCTGCTGGCCGCCGTGTCCCGCGGCGATTACGACGCGGCCGTGCGCCATCTGGGGCGGTTCTCCATCAAAAATTTCACGCCCCGCACCGGCGAGCTGCTGCGGGACGTCAAAAACATGCTCATCGTCGTCAACACGCTGCTGCGCAAGGCCGCGGAAAGCGGCGGCGTACATCCGGTGTATATCGACCAGCTCTCCGGCGCGCTGGCGGTGAAGATCGAACGCGTGGCCGACACCGTGGAAGCGAACCGTCTGGGCCTGGAGATGCTGCGCCGCTACTGCCGCCTGGTGCGCAACGACGCGCACAGCGGCTGCTCCCAGGCCGTGCAGAAAACGCTCAGCTACATCAGCCTGCACCTTTCCGGCGAGCTTTCGCTGCGCTCCATTGCGGCGGCGCTGGGCTTCAACGCCACATATCTCTCCGCCCAGTTCAGCCGGGAGCGCGGTGAAACGCTGACAGCCTATATCCATACGCTGCGCCTGCAGACGGCCCGCCGCCTGCTGGACGAAACCGACCTGCCCGTGGCCGAGGTGGCCGCACGGGTAGGCATGGTGGACGTGGCGTACTTTTCACGGCTGTTCAAAAAGAAATACGGCCTTTCGCCGCTGCGCTACCGCGCGCGCCCCGCAGAAGGTTAGGAGGCAGCAACATGCATTTTTCATTTCATTTCCCCGCGCTGCCGAAGGTGGGCATGCGCATCTTCAAAACGCTGGGCGCGGTGCTGCTGGTCTGTGCGGCATACGGGCTGCTGGGCGGGCGCAACCCCTGCTTCGCCTGCATCGGCGCGGTGTTCGGCATGGGCAGCTTCTGGCGCGAGGGCGTGCGCCACGGCGGCAACCGCTTTCTGGGCACGCTGCTGGGCGGGCTGGTGGTGATCCCGTTTTACTGGCTGTACACAAACCGGCCCTTCGGCCTGCCGGGGCACCTTTACCTGGTCCTGGGCCTCTTCTGCGTCATTTACATCAATCTCCTGTTCGGCGCGCACAGTGCCATCCAGCCCGCCGCCGTGGTGTACTTTGTGGTGATGTTCACCGTCACAAAGGACAGATACGTCTCCTATACCATCGCGCGCATCCTTGGTACCGGCGTCGGGGTGTTGGCCGGCCTGGCCATCAACCGTCTGTTCCCCGCCCCCCGCGACGCCCGGGACACGGAGGATGCAGAGGCCATGCGGGAGGATGCGTCCTCCCATGCCCGGCGCGCTAAAAAAACGCACCCGGCGCGCCGGCACTGGGGCGGCTTTTCCGGAAAAGGGCGCGCAAGTTATTGACATATGCCATTTATAATGTTATACTGGCCGCAGAACCAAACAAAGGAGGCTTTGCCATGCCGCGTCCTGTAAAGCGCCGGCGCGTCTGCGAGCCGCCGCGCAACGCCCGCTTTGGCCCGCTGGACGGCGCGCCTGCCGAAAACGTCGTCCTGGCAGTAGATGAATACGAGACCATCCGCCTGATCGACCTTTTGGGCCTGACGCAGGAGGAATGCGCCGGGCAGATGGGTGTGGCGCGAACCACAGTGCAGGCCCTGTACGAGGCCGCGCGCGCCAAGCTGGCGGACATGCTGGTGAACGGGCGGCTGCTGCATGTGGAGGGCGGCCCCTATGAGCTGTGCCCCCGGGCGGGCGGCTGCCGCGGCAAGCGGTGCGCACAGAGCGCGGGCGGCTCGGCCTTCTGCGCACGGTATCAAACCATATCGGAGGATGCAAATATGAAGATCGCTGTCACCTATGAAAACGGGCTGGTATTCCAGCATTTCGGCCACACGCAGCAATTCAAGCTGTACACGGTGGAGAACGGCAAGATCACTTCCAGCGAGGTCGTGGACACAAACGGCAGCGGCCACGGGGCGCTGGCGGTGTTTCTCAAAACGCACGGCGTGGACACGCTGATCTGCGGCGGCATCGGCGGCGGTGCGCGCACAGCGCTGGCCGAGGCGGGCATTGCGCTGTACCCCGGCGCGCGCGGCGCGGCGGACGCACAGGCCGAAGCGCTGCTGGCCGGCACGCTGGCCTATGACCCGGACACCACCTGCGCCCACCACGAGCACCACGGCGAGGGCCACGAGGGCTGCCACGGCCACCACGGCGAGGGCCACACCTGCGGCGGGCACTGCGGACACTGACCGCCTTTCGGCAAACAAACGCCGCTTTCCCAAAACACGTTGGGAAAGCGTCGTCTTTGTTTTTATGCCGATGTCAGGGAAACGCGTCAGGCTCTTGTGCGGCCATGAGTGGCTCCTGTGCACAGAAGCCGCATTCTTTTCCGTGCGCGTTGAGCACTCCGATCGCCTGCAAATAGGAATATATGACGGTGGAACCCACGAACTTCATCCCCCGCTTTTTCAGGTCCGCCGCGATCCGGTCAGACAAAGGCGAGGTCGTGCGCACGTCGTAGCGTTCCACAATCGTCTTTCCTGCTGTAAACCCCCAGATATATGCGTCAAAGGTGCCGTATTCCTGCTGAATTTTCAGAAACACACGGCTGTTTCCGATGCTGGCCCGTATTTTCAGCCTGTTGCGGACAATGCCGGGGTCGGCCAGCAGCCGGGCGAGCTCTCCGTCTTCGTATCGGCTGATTTTTTCCGCGTCGAAGCCGTCGAAGGCGCGCCGGAAGCCCTCCCGCTTATTCAGGATGCACTCCCAGGAAAGCCCCGCCTGAAACCATTCCAAAAACAGCATTTCAAACAGCACTTCATCCTTGTGCTGGGGCACGCCCCACTCCGTATCATGATACCGGATGTACGCCGGGTTTTTCAGATTGACCCATTTGCAGCGGTTGGCTGCGCCTTTGTTTCCCATCACGACGTTCCTTTCTCTGCGTCCCTCGCGCCCGACATCCTCCGCTCACCTGCCGAAACGCTCCAGTTCCTCCTTCGGATAGGCAGCGGTCCAATGGTGCGGCTGCAGTTCTCTCAACGGTACGAACCGCAGTGCGCCATCCGGTGTGGTAACGCCCACCTTTACTTCCGCACCCCAGTAGCGCAGACGTTCCTGGCACACGCCGCAGGGGGAAAGGACCTTGAACGGGCCGTGCTCGTCATCCCGCACCACACACAGGCAGTGTGTGGCTTTCACATTGTATTTGTGCGCCTCACACATGGCCCCTACCTCAATACACAGCAGCACGCTGGAGTTGGCGTTTTCCAGCGCCACGCTGGTAAAGCAGCGTCCATCCTCGGCGCGCAGCACGGCCGCGCCGCCCCAACCCGTGGGATATCGTTCTTCAATCAGCGCAACAGCGCGCGCATACATATCACGTTCGATCTCCTGCTCCGTCACGGGATCATCCCTCCTGTCTGTTGTTTCATGGTAGCACATCCCGCCGTTTTCCACAAGGCGGACAGCCGCCCCTGTTTCGCGCAAAAACGATGGACTGCGGCGCGGTTTCGTGCTATCATCACAGCAAAGGCATAGGAAAGGAGCCTGACCATGGAACAAAATGAAATTCTGGAAGAGACGCGCCGCACCAACGAGCTGCTGCGCGGCCAGCTGCTTTGGACGCGCGTCGCCGCCGCGCTGCTGGCCGTGCTGCTGACAGCCGTGGTGGTGTGCCTGGGCAATACGATGAACAGCATGGGCCGCATCTCCGCGGCGCTGGAAGGCGTGGATCTGGCCGCTGTGGCCGAGCAGGTCTCGAAGCTCGATATGGACGCCGTAAACCGCGCCATCAGCACACTGGACGGCAAGATCAGCCAGATGGACGTACAGGCGTTCAACGACGCCGTCGCCAAATTGAACGGCGCAGTGGATGCTCTGCAAAGCGCTTCGGACGCTGTAAAAAGCTGGGGCGAAGGCGTCTCCGGCGGCCTGGCGGGCCTGTTCGGCCAGTAGGTCTTCCGCCAAAACCAAAACAGGCGCGGCCGCTTTTTGTGGCCGCGCCTGTTTTGGTTTTCTTCAGCCCTCCTGTTCGGCCAGATAGGCTTCTGCATATTTGGAGGCCACAGCGCCGTCCGCCGCCGCTGTGATGATCTGGCGCAGGGGCTTCGTGCGCACGTCGCCCACCGCGAACACGCCCGGCAGCGCCGTGCGCGTGGTCTCGTCCGCGATAAGATATCCCGCCGCGTCCATCTCCAGCACGCCGTGAAACAGCCCGGTGTTTGGAATGCGTCCCACCGCGATGAACACGCCGTCACAGGCCAGTTCCGAACGGTTGCCGCTCTCCACACCTTCCAGCACAACGCCCGTCACCACGGAGCCGTACAGCAGCTCCACCACACGGGAGTTCCAGATGAATTCCACGTTTTCAGCCTTTTGCAGCGCCGTCCAATAGCTTTTGGAGGCGGTGAGCACGGCGCCCCGGTGCACCAGATACACCTTTTTGCACACGCGGGACAGGAACAGTGCATCCTCCGCCGCCGAGTTGCCTCCGCCCACCACAACAACCGTCTTGCCGCGGTACAGCATGCCGTCGCAGGTGGCACAGTACGCCACGCCGCGCCCGCGCAGCTCATCCTCATGAGGCACGCCCAGAGGACGCGGGTCTGCTCCGGTCGCCAGAATGACGGTGCGCGCCCGGCGCTCGCCGGAGGAGGTGGTGATGGTTTTCACGCCGCCTTCCAGCGCCACAGCCGTTGCGTCCGCAAACAGCGTTTCCACGCCGAACCGCTCCGCGCCGTCTTTCATCTGCATGGCCAGATCGAAGCCGTCCACGCCCTCGGCAAAGCCGGGATAGTTTTCCACGTTGCTGGTGGTCGCCATCTGGCCGCCGGGCGAAAGCTTTTCCAGCACCACGGTTGAAAGCCCCGCCCGCGCGCAATACAGCGCCGCTGTATAGCCGCCGGGGCCGCCGCCCAACACCGCCACGTCGTAGATCTGTTCCATTTTATCGTCCCTCCGTTTTCCCGCGCTGCTCCCGCGCGCCTTTTATCCCGTTACAGCGCGCCCTGCGCCCGCATGAATTCCTCGATCTGCGCCTTGGAGCCCGGTGCGATGATGGCTTCGCCATGCTCGCCGTTTTGGAACACGAACAGCGAGGGGATGGTCATCACCTTGAACTGCTCGGCCAGCTCGGGCTGTTCGTCCACGTTCACCTTGCCCACGGCAACCTTACCCGCGTACTCTGCGGCCAAAGCGTCCACCGCCGGGCCAATGCGGCGGCAGTAGCCGCACCACGGCGCCCAAAAGTCCACCAGAACGGGCGTTTTTGCCTCCAATACTTCGGTTTTGAAATTTTCTTTTGTCACATTGAATGCAGACATGTGCAATTGCCTCCTTTGTTGATTGGGCACAGCGCTGCTTTGCGCCGTGCTTTGTAAATAGTATATGCGCCCCCGGCAGCGATACCCCGCCCTTTTGCAAAAGGACGGCCTCTGCCGCGCGTCCCGGAACTGAACTTTTTTGTGTTACAGTTTCTATCTGTAATCATACACATTACAGTTTGTGTTGTCAAGCTTTTTCCGGAATATATTTCCACTGCGGGAAAAATTTTTTCGGCCGCATTTCCAAAGGACTGGAAATGCCCCGGCTTCCCACGGGCGCAGGTGTATGATATACTGGTCACAGCGCCGTGCCGGTGTGTGCGGCCGTTTTCAAAAAAGCAAAGGAGCATCCCATGCAGCTTTCCATACCCGACCTCGACCTCCGCCACATCTACGAGTCCGGCCAGTGCTTCCGCTGGGAACCGCTGGGGCAGGATACATACCGCATCCCGGCTTTCGGGCGCACGCTCACTGTACGGCAGACAGACGGCGTTTTCGATTTTTCCTGCGGCGCCGGGGAATTCGACGCCCTGTGGCGCAGCTATTTTGATCTGGACACCGATTACGCCGCCATAAAGGCACGCGTGGCGCCCCGGGACGCATATCTTCAGGCCGCCGTAGCCTATGGCTGGGGCATGCGCATCCTGCGGCAGGACTTGTGGGAGGTCATCGTCAGCTTCATCGTCAGCCAGAACAACAACATCCCGCGCATCCGCAAAAACCTAAGGGACCTGTGCGCCATGCAGGGCGGCGCCTTCCCCACGCCCGCTGCACTGGCGGCGGCGCAGCCGGAAACGCTGCGCGCCCTTGGCCTGGGCTACCGCGCGGAATACCTGTGTGCCGCAGGCGCGCACTTTACACAGGCGGGCGCGCTGGATGCACTGCGCGCCATGTCCTATCCGGAAGCGCACACGGCGCTGCGCGCCGTAAAGGGGGTTGGACCCAAGGTAGCGGACTGTATCTGCCTGTTCGGTCTGCATCATGTGGATGCATTTCCGGTCGACACCCATGTAAAACAGATCCTGTCCGCGCATTATCCCAAGGGCTTCCCCTTCCGCCGCTACGCGGGCTGTGCGGGCATTTTGCAGCAGTATATGTTTTATTACGACCTGCACGGCAGCGCGCAGGCCGCCCCGTAACACGCAGCAGCGCCCCGGAACCTCTGGTTCCGGGGCGCTGCTTGTATGAGCTGCATTTCGCATTTTATCTGAGCGTGGGGCGGCGTCAGCCTTCGGGCGTGCCCCCGCCGCCTGTTTCTCCGCCCGCGTCGCCGGACGGCGCCGTGGTGTCGGACGATACCGGAGGCGGCGTGACCTCGCTGCCCCCGGCAGGGGGCGCCGTCTGGGAGGACGAGCTGCTGTCCGGCTGCTTGGGTGCTTCGCCCGCGATGTACAGCGTCACCGTTGTCTTTCCGATCTCCACCACGGTGCCCTTGTCCGTGTCGCTGCGCGCGACGGTC
>ENA-OUQL01000947-OUQL01000947.1-human-gut-metagenome-genome-assembly--contig:-NODE-947-length-9678-cov-5.60179_pt1 | contig 9678 bp, 7 predicted proteins | sample MGYA00237945_ERZ548829 | MGnify/ENA primary metagenome ERZ548829 (study PRJEB26490, sample SAMN05194708) | human gut metagenome | biome: terrestrial biome; feature: human-associated habitat; material... | reverse complement strand
TATAAGAGACAGCCCTTGTCCCTGCCGATACAATATCATTGCCTTCCAGAAGCTTATCATAAACTTCCATAATCAACTCCGAAGGATAATCCACATAAGCCGTGTCGAACTCATAGATAAAATCTCCGATCGCAAGATCCCTGCCTGCATTCATCGCGCTTTCCAGGCCGTGAAAAAAGCTCATATGAATAATATTGACCATTTCTGAACAATGATTTTCTTCCAGATATTCTTTTAAGACGCCAATGGTACCATCCGTACAGGCATCGTTTACACATACAATTTCAAAATTTGTAAAATTGTCCCGAAACACCGGCAACACCTTTTGAAAAAAAGGTACTACCTCATTTTGTGCATTGTGTAAATATAAAACCAATGAAACAAATTTTTTCTGTTTAACCCTGTTTTCCATTTTTCATCCCTATAAATATGTATCCAGATCATATACTGTATTGATTTTTCCAGACAACACACTGATAAACGTCGGTCTTTCACTCAGCACTTTGATTGCAGTCGGCCTGGAATCATCCACCTCTGACGATTTCAGGATCGGCTTCATCGAATATAATGACTGCTGATAGGTATATCCGTACTCTGCTTTCATGTATTTATTCGCCAGCTGCGACATATACATCCAGGCGGATTCCGGTTTATGCGGGCACTCAGAACAATTTCCCAAATGCCCGGGCGTGCAGGAATTTTCTCCGCTTTCCAATCCTTTTTGACAGGAAAATGTCGGCAATTCCTCGTATGAAGTGACATGCGGTGTAAACGTAACTGAGGTCAGAGAATGCAGTCCTGTGCATCCAAACGGCATGATTGAAAAAAACGGACCATCCATCACAGTCAGACCGATCGGTTTTAACTTCTCTGTCGGTTTACAGAGAATAATTTCACACAGTTCATATTTTATTTTGAACTTTTCTGTCCCGACATTCTCCAGTTTTTGCAGGATCTGATTCACGGAAGCATAGGACGCGTTTAACACAAAAGAAGTTTCATATTCTGTTCCATCTTCCAGACGAATTACAAATGATTTTTCTGTCTTTGTGATCCGGTCAATTCTGGCACAGTACTGAATTTCGATATTTTTTTGTTTTTCCAGCTGTTCCTGATAATACGCCCCGAGGATTTTCGCATCGTAGGTATATTCTTCTGTCAGAAAGGCACCATCGCACATTCCCGGATTGAAATATTTGGCCGCAGACACTTCTTCGCAACGGATCCCGGCAGCTTTACAAAATTCTACGAATTCCACCGCATTCGTCCACGAAAACTTTTCCGAAGTCGCGTAAATCTGATCAAATTTATCATGAATACAAAAGGAAAAATCCTCTACAAATCTCCGGAAATATCCTGCGGATTTCATCGCAGTCGAAAGGCTTCTCGGATAATGATATCCCATATGTACCCTTGCCTGGTTGATATATGTTGCCCGCTGAAACGGTGCTTCGTCATATTCCAGAACGAGAACCGTTTCTTTACGTTTCCCGCACAGATTTGCAGCATAACATCCATACAATCCGGCACCAATTATAATTTTATCGAATTTTCTCATTTTTTAACCCTGCGCTCTGATTTCTGGTTCAGATATTTTCTCAGATTGTCGATTCCTTCTGTCGCAAGGAACACAAAAATCGGTACAAACGTATACAGATATCTTGCATGTGCCTCAAAAATCTGCAGATAAAGCATCAGCCCCAGCACTGACAGCACTGCAACCTGGCGTTTTTTGTCCAGGGGTCTTTTCGTAAATACAGAAAAAGGGACAAGAACCAGTACCATATACCACAAAATCTGCCGAAACAGCGCCGGATACCGGTACAGCGTATCTTCCGTGTTATCATAATACAGGGAACGGATCAAGGAACACAATACGGTTCCTCTTTCCGGGAAGATTTCTGTATAGAAAGTCTCTCCCAGTCCTCCCCATCCAAAGCATCCGTCAAAATAGTTTCTCGCTGATTTTTTTACAAAATGCTGCAGATATCCACCTACGCCGAAATCTTTTAATCGTTTTCCGATTTCCTTTAATTCCGCCGCATGCTGCTCCTCTGCACTGGAAAAGCTCGTCGAATAATCAAAATCCGCCTGGCTGTAGCCGCCGTTTGTATCTTTATTCAATCCCAGCATCATGTGATGCTGCCAGCCAAGCACAGTATCCGTTACAACCGGGAAATGCATGGAACCAACAACTGCAGAAACTCCCCCAGCTGCCGCTCCCAAGCCAAGCACTGCTGCCAGACAATATGCCAGCAACGATTTTTTCAAGACGCTCTGCTTTTTCAACAGCCTGCCAGCAAAATGAATTCCTTCCACTGCAACGATCGCAATCATCACAATTGCCGCCATCGGCTTGATCTCAAAACCGATGTAACACAGGAAAAACATAAGAAACAGCAATACACATTTTTTCTTTGCAGACTCTGTCTCTTTTAATTTCACATAAAGCCAGAAAAGAAAAACCGGGAAAATAATACCGGTAGAATCTGAATACGGAATCATAATCCACGCAGACAACCCGCCCAGAATAAAATAAAATCCATATGCAATCCAGGCAATTTTCTGATCCGTGAAATGGCGCACAGTCTTATAAAGACAAGCCCCTGCACCTGTCACAAAAATACACTGAAATAATGCAAGCAACATCGTTCCATTTGCAATCGGTGTGCCTATTACATCATTTAATTTCAACACTATAGAATAAATCCATACCAAAAGCAGATTATTGGGATACACAGAAAAATAATATCCCATGCTGTTGATGCCATCCTGATTCCCCATCTCCACGAAATGAGCGCCATACCAGACTGCGCCCGGATCCCATGCCGTCCTGAAAACCGCGTTCCAGATCACGACAAACTGAAGTGCCAGCAATACAAGGGATGCACACAACAGACAGATATTTTCTGTTTTTATGGTTGTCGTTTGGTCTGATTTCAATTTTTTCTTTTTCCATACGCACCAGACCAAAATTCCATCGAGTAACGCCGCAATCAGAAAGACTGCCGCCCCCGGAATTCCACAATAACTTTTCTTTACATACACAAGTGCCATGACCCAGAGATACACAAAAGAGAAACACAGCAAAACTTTTAAAACACCGGACAGCCAGTCTTTCTTCACTTCCATAACTCTTCTCCCGTTATAATACAAACAATAGAATGCACGCTCTGCGGGCATTCTATTGTCATGAATAAAGCCTCCCTGTGGAAGCCTTACTTGTATCTTTTCTCTTTCTTGTACCTTACATCCCAATTTCTTTCAAATATCTCCGCAGCGCATCCTGCCAGGTCGGAAGCGGTGTAAAGCCGTTTTTCACCAGCTTGCTCTTATCCAGTCTGGAATTGAACGGGCGTTTTGCTTTGGACAGACCATATTCTGCTGTTGTCACCGGCAGTACCGTCAGTCTGTCTTCGGAATACTCTGTATGTCCCAGCTCCACTGCCTGTCTGAAAATTTCTTTTGTAAAATCGTACCAGCTGATGTAGCCGCCCTCGTTGGTCACATGATAATACCCATATTTGTCGGTTTCGATCATATCTACCAGCAGGCGCGCCAGATCATAGGTATAGGTCGGTGTGCCGACCTGATCGGATACAACTTTCAACGTATCGTGGGTCTTGCCGACATTCAACATCGTCTTAATGAAGTTTTTGCCGTTGACGCCGAATACCCATGCAATCCGAACGATAAAATACTTGTCCAGAGTCTCCGAAACTGCAAGCTCGCCTTCCAGCTTCGTCTGTCCGTAAACGTTTAACGGCTGATAGGTTTTGCAGTCCGGATCCCAAGGCTCGGTACCCTGTCCGTCAAATACGTAGTCGGTGGAAAGGTAGACCATCTTGCAGTCCAGCTTCTTGCATACCTCTGCGATATTCTTCGTACCGCCGGCATTGATGCTGCGAACCTTGTCCACCTTATCGTCATCCTCTGCAAGATCCACTGCAGTCCATGCCGCGCAGTGCACGACAGCATCCGGCTTTACCTCCTGTAAAACAGTTTCTACCGCCGCTGCATCCGTGATATCCATCGATACATAAGGCATCTTTGTTACGGCACTGCCGTCTGCAATCCCGCTGTATTCTGCTGCCAGATCCGAGCCAACACCCTCGTGGCCGCGTTTGGCAAGCTCATTCATCACATCATGTCCAAGCTGTCCGGCTACGCCGGTTACCAATACTTTCATTGTAAGTCCTCCGATTATTCTTGCTATCTATAACTATATCATTTTTTCTGAATCAGGCAACGCCTTTTGTAAAAAGCAATGCCAAAGCACGATACCTGATCATAACGATCTTCCAACGTTTTTGCATACATTCTGTCATCGATCTGCATCACAGCTTTTTCGCATTCCTGCTCCAGATCTGTCAGCCGTTTTGCATATTTTACTTCAAAAAGCTCCCGGTCCTTCTCTACGATTCATACCAGATGCCTGGGCACACCGCCGGCATATTTTTCGATTTTATTTTTTTCCCGTTCCCGGATTTTGTCAGCAAGCTCCTGAATGCGGTTTGTGATCCACATGTTTGCAGTCGTATTTTCGGAATAATCCGCCTCGGCATACATGTCAACTCTTCCGTCTGCACGCATCTGTTCTACCTGCTTCATGGCAGCGACGTCGCCCTTTGGATAAATGGCAAAGGTGGAACCGCCGTTTTGATGTACAAGGGAAAAGGCCGGGATATCGCTTGGTCCGTCTGCTATGTAGATCATATTTTCAAATTTCACACGCCGCAGCTCCTGGGGAATCTTGGAATTGACATCGATGCCGTCAATCTTTCCGATTCCTTTATTGATTTCAAAAATCGCACGCGTTTTCGTCGTATTATCGATCGTATAAACGATTTCGTTGATGAGCGGCTGATTATCTGCATCCGGCGCTTCCATCAGTTCGCAGCCCCAGACATCATCCACATAATTCATCAGCTCCATTCCCCGGATTACCTCTGCAAACCCGGTGCTGACAATATAATGCTCTACCTGAATATCATATTCCGAATAACTCGCATCATTTCGGAACATGTTTTTTGTTTTCCGGAAAAATTCCAGCGTCCCCGGATAAAGCTTCTGCAGCTTTCCAAAAGAGCGAAGCTTTGCATTATTTAAGCCCGGGAAAATCCCCTCATGGGCACATTTGATAAAATAATTCAGATAATAGGTGTCGCGATTGACCCGCACGCCGGTTTTCTGGTATTCATCCAGAATTTTATTTTCATCCGCCCAGAACTGCTTCGTCTCAACGCCATATTCTGCAAACATCGGATCCTGCATATATCCGTCAATCAGCGTCTTATCGCAGTCCCAGATCACTGCAATCACATTCTTCATAGGCATATTCCTCTTGCTTGGCACATTTACTTTCAACAATAGAATACACGCTCTGCGAGTATTCTATTGTCATGAACAATAGAATGCACACTCTGCGAGCATTCTATTGTCATGAATAAATCTCTTTTACCAGCCCTGTTTCGAACGGAATCTTTACCGCAGTCGGACCAAAGGCATACCCTGCGATATCATAACGGTTAAAGATCACCACCAGCTCATTGTCGGTCAGATACCACTGAATATTGTCGATATCGGACGCTGTCCCTGCAGTATCCGAAATTTCCTCCCTGTCTGCAGCTGTCATGCCGCCGTCTTCCAAATCCTCTTCGGCTGAAAATCCGTAAAACATTCCCTTGACAGTATCCTCGTAGTCTTCAAAGAACATAAAATCCTCCTGTTCTTCCTGAAAAGCCCTCAGAGTGTCCAGAACCTGTGCATACAGGCTGTCGTAATCCTCTGTCACATCCCGCAGCGTCAGCCTTTTGCCAGTCTTTGTGTCATAATTGTAACCATTATAAACGAAGTTCGGATGTGCACCTCCGAGATAGGAATAATCCGTGGTTACGTAGCTGAAGACCCTGTCATCCCCACGCTTCATGGAAATGGTGTCCTCGATGGCATATAAAGAACCAGTTGTTTCCCAATCGCTGTCTTCCAGGAAGGCCTGCATATCTCCCCATGCTTCCTGCGCCAGCTCATAGGTATCTGCGCTCTGCTGATCCAGCACCTTCTGCAGTGCATCATAGCCGCTGTCTTCGATGGTGGCTTTCTGAACGTTCATTGTGACCAGGACCTCTCCTGCATCGTTTTTCTTTTCTTCCTTCTGATCTTCTACCGTTACTTTAATGTCGGTATTTTCATTTGACGCTGCAATTTCTGTATCCGGATCTTCTGCAACCAAAATCTCTGCGTCTGTCGCTGCATTCTCCGTGCTTTCCGTTGTATTTCCGGCAATCTCTGATACCGTTTCTACCGTACTTGTTTCTTCATCCGTTGCTGTTTCTGCTGCTCCCTGCATATCTTTTGCAGAGCTGCCGCACGCTGCCATGCTAATGGCCATCGCTGCTGCAAGCATAATCGCTGTCACTTTTTCAGATATAAATATTTTCTTTTTCATCATGAGTTCTCCTCAATCTACAAAACAGCGCAAACACGCCCAATTATCAGTTTGTACCATCTTGTCCGCTGCTGCACATTTTACCTCAAAAATATGTGCAATTGCCGTGTACCAGTATTATTATACCGCATTCGAGGAACCGCTTTTCTTAACTTTTCTTAAATAATTCTTCCCTTTCCATCTATCAACACCCAACCGTCCCAGAGCTTTTTCATCTCCTCCGGCACGATATTCTGGCTATTTTTATGCTTTGACGGACGGATCATCATCTTATCCGGGCTCGGATTGAGCCGCGCTCCCCAGAAGCTGAAGGTGGAGTTTGCACAGATATTATGGTCGCAGCAGCTCATCAGCTGCATATCAAACAGGCTGTTTTTCCCGGTATTCCAATCCACGACAGTAAACTCTTTTCCGGGGTAGGCATTTTTCGCATATACAGAGTCATCTGAAAAAACATAGAAATGTGCGTCCGGTGTCTGCTCCTTTATATACGAAATCGCTGCTTCATAATAAGCATCCGTGCAGATCCCGCCGAACATCTCTGCATTCTGTGCATCCAGATAATCCCCGCGGCGGATATGGATGCTCACAGAGGTTTCCTGCTTCATGCGCTCCATCGTTTCTTTATTTTTCGCGGCAGCCTCTAAATCCCAGCCTTCGCCTTTTTCCGGATCCGGAAAATGAATCTGGCTGCGCAGCATCGGCAAAATATCCGCATAATAAGCCTCGCATGCCCAGAAACCGCTTAAATAAGCGTCCTCCAGATCAAAGATTTCCGGATGATACATGTCGCTTTCCGTAAAATGCCGGTTGCTGCCCCCAAGCAGCTTCTTTTTCAGTTTTCCGACCAAATTATTTTTTCCAAGAATTGCCTGCTTTTCTTCCTGTGTGCAATATTTTGCAGGAAGATTCTCAAACCAGGACAACTCCAGCTTCCGGCTTGCAAGCACTTTTGTCTGCCGCTCTTTGTCGAGAAACCAGGAAACATCCAGTCTGGCATCTTTTCCCAAAGACTCCAGCTTCCGGTACAATGCGTACTGCTGCATCTGGTTTCCCAGTCCGCCCATCACCTCTACGATAATCATGACCGTTTCCGCCTCCCTTTTACCATTCCGTACAAATACTTAAATTCCTCCGTCCTGCCGAACACGACCAGAAAAATCCCATTAAAGACAACCGTAATGATCACGATCATCAGCGCAAATTTTGCAATCGTCACCTGCGGCATCAGCAGATTCTGCAGCGGAATGAGCACTGCCAGCGCAGCTCCGATGACGAGCAGATATTTGATGGACTCCTGAAAATAGGAAACCGCACTTTTTTCAAAGCAAACCCGATAAATAATGATCGGTTTTGTGATATTTGCAATCAGTCCGGATACGACGGTTCCGATAAACACGCCCGCCAGACCGATTTTAAACACCAGAGCAATCGACAGCACCAGATTGACGATACCCTGAAGGATGGACAGATATTTGTCCTGTTCAAAAACACCAGCCGCCGTCTTGAAATTTGAAAGCACGACGCGCTCCCCCTTGAAGAAATAGTCCGTCAGATACCAGGCGATAATCGAAGTTGCCAACACGCGATCCGCTCCGACATACAGCTCCACGAGAGGAGACAGGAGCAGGAAAAATCCGACAGCCGAAAATCCGTATACCCAGATTGCGAAAAAACGATACACCAGAAACAGCTGAAACTGCTTTTCCCTGCTCTCCGTCGCGATCAGATTTCCAAAGCTGGAAATGACGGAGTTGAAAATCAGGTTTACATAACCTGAAACGGAATTGACGATCATCTTGTAGGTTCCGATCAGGCCGACCCAGACGACACCCAGACAGGAAGAAATGATGATCGCATCCGTCTGCAGACGCGCCATATCCCCGATCCGGTGCAGCATCAGCGCCTTTGTCTTATCCACCACCGCTCCGGTTTCTTCTTTTGTCAGCGGTTCCACATTTTTTTCCAGCAAAAGCGGATATTTACGGTTCAGATAGCAGCTGATAAAAATCTTCTGTCCGAGGGACACGCCGACCTGGATCAGCAGGTATAACAGGTAGTTTGGCAGTACCAGCAGTCCCAGAAGCTGCAGCACCACGGAAACCGCTTTGCTGATGGCATCCGCGTTCGTCTGGATATAGTTTTTCTGCTCCGCATTGGCAAGACTGTATTTGTATGCAACAAAATACGTTGTCACCGTGTTGAACAAAAACAGCAGATAGTAAACCCGCAGCTGCCTTAGGGTCAGATAATCTGCATTTTTGACAATCCAGGGTAAAAACGGTACCAGTGCAAGTCCGATGACAGCAATCACGATGGCAATGGTACGGTACGCTTTTTTATACAGCTGCATGTAGGATTTGATTTTTTCCCGCTCGCCCCGCGCTACCGGACCGTACAGGCTGTAGTTTAAAGCAGTTCCGACGCCAAGCTCCGCAAGGGAAAGCATCGTCAGAATTTCGCTGTAGAGATCCTGCACGCCCAGAAGCGTGTCGCCCAGATGGGTGATAAACACCTGCCGCAGGATAAAATTGAGCAGCGTCGTTGCTCCGCTCCCTAAAAAGCCGAATATTATATTTCTGGTCGCATATCTGACTCTTCCCATGTTTTTTCGTCCTGTTCTCCTGATATTCCTGCCAAACTGTTTGATCGAACTTGTCCTGTGACAGGGCATAAGGATCATTCTGCCCTATCGTTATTCTCTTCCCTGAAAAACTGCACTGCCAGAAAGGCCAGTGCGCTGCCGCTGCCCCAGGGATAGGTTCCGTATACCTGCGGATATTCCGCAAAGCCCTTACATTCCCCGGAGCAGTCTGCGACATATCCTTTTTGGATACTTGTCTGCAGGGTGGCTGCCAGACGGCTCAGTGCAGGGCTCCACTGCTCTGAACGCTGCACAGCTGCTGTCTCTGCTGCCAGCCAGACCCCATATCCGATCATCCCCTCTGCTGAGGTATCCCGGTGTCCCTCCCGTGCCTGCAACTGCCAGGAAAATCCACCGTCTGCGCGCTGCCATACAAAAATGCTGTCAAGGAGCTGTTGCTGCAGTAAAAGCAGACGATTGCAGCCCTCCCGGGCAGCAGACTGGGAGGACGGCTGCGCTGCTGGCTGCTCTGCCTGCAGCTTGTCCGCCTGTTCTGCTCCTGCAGGCTGCTCTGAAATCCACAAAATGCTTTGCGACAATCCAAGCAGCATCCAACCGCAGGCTCTTCCCCAGCCGATTATTCCGT
>ENA-OUQL01000941-OUQL01000941.1-human-gut-metagenome-genome-assembly--contig:-NODE-941-length-9739-cov-29.5618_pt1 | contig 9739 bp, 3 predicted proteins | sample MGYA00237945_ERZ548829 | MGnify/ENA primary metagenome ERZ548829 (study PRJEB26490, sample SAMN05194708) | human gut metagenome | biome: terrestrial biome; feature: human-associated habitat; material... | reverse complement strand
TAACTCGTATTAATATGTATATTATTACTGCCGCATAACGATTACAAAATTACACAAAAAAATATATCTAACAAAAGTGGGAGGATTTTTTAACTTTTTACCATAGACATTTTATTAGGGAAGCGTAGGTTCAACTGGCAAGTACAAATAAGTAGAAATGTTTGAACAACACCGTTTTAGGAAGTTGAAAAATCAAGTTTCTCTCTCGGTATAGCGTTTATTTTGGCCAATATCTTCTTTAGTTTAGCATTTGTGTATTTCCCATTCGTGTTCTATTTAGCTCCTTATTATGAGTATGTAGCAAGTTACTTATCAAATTCAGCCTCTTTGAGGGTCAAATATGGTTTTGCAAATGGTGACTGACAAGACATAAACAAGGTCAGCAGGAATTTTTTACATAAATGGACATGAATGTATATAACCTAAAATAAGAATAAATTTTAATAAGGGCTGCCCAAAAAGAAAAAAATGCAGTTGCCATCCTATAGATACTTGCAGAAAGGATAAAATTTACTTTTAGACCTTTTGGGATAGCCCTTATTAATACTTCAGATAAAATTCCTTAGGTTATATTTTCAATCCTTTGGACCGGGTTTCCTCCTTGGCATACAGTCCCGGACGCCCGATTATGACATGGTTGGCAACGATACTATCCGCCGGACTGCGTATCTGCGGCGGTGCATTTTCGGGATATTGCGCCTGCCTGTTCCTCACATCTTCCGCTTCCGGCTTGAGCTGTTGCCCTTCATTCTCCTTTTCTGCGACTTCGGGCGTGGGTGGCGCAAGCTCCAGCTGAATTTTTCGGTCAAGGGCGGCAAGTTCGGACTTCAACTGCTTCAGCTCGTCCTCCTTCTTCCACACCTTACCCGCTATCTCCTGTAACTGCGGTATCTCCATCTCCAGCACCTCGTTCTTCGCCTTGTACTGGTCGATGATGGAGGGTATCCTCTCCATCGCGTTGAGGAAGTTGCGGGCGGCGGCCAACGGGTCAGCCATCGCCAGATGCCCGTTGTTGTAGGTGTACTTGTAGTTCCCCTCGACCACGAAGCGGTTGTCGGTGAACTCCAATCCCTCTTTGAGTATCCTTTCGCTGACCACCTTTATCGGGAAACCGTAAAACTCTCCAACCTGCGTGTACAACCCTCCGGTCGTGGCATTCTTGGCTATCTCCTGCAAACGCTTTCCGATGACCTTCTCATCGGCGGAATCCACTCCGTCCACCTTTATTATATTAAGGCGGTTGCCCTCCTTGTCGGTCTGCACCACCGACAGGAAGCGGTTCCAGTCCTCCGTCATGGCATCTATGAAAGCCGTGTTGTTGCGCAACTCGCCGGTCTTTGACTCCAGCTTGAACTCCGAATCACGCTTGCCCTTGTTGAACGACTTGCGTTCCCCTTCGAGCGATGCGATCCGCTTTTCCAGTTTCGCCTTGTCCAACAGGTCGGTATTGCCGGAGAGCAACGCCATGTATTCCGAGAAATTCATGCCCGATTTTTCGTCCATTGCCCCCTCGTCGATGGTACGCGCACCCATCGCACCGCTTTTGAGCTGGCTTATGAAAGTCTGCTTGCAGTGCAGGAGGTTGAACTTGTAGCTGTCCAGTGACTTCTCCACCGCGTAGATGATTACATCCACGTTGTTCCCGGCGAAATGTTTGGCAATCTCATTACCTGCCCTAACTCCGCGTCCGTCACGCTGTTGCAAGTCGGACGGTCGCCACGGCGTATCGAGATGATGGATAGCCACACACCGTTTCTGGGCGTTCACACCCGTTCCGAGCATAGAGGTAGAGCCGAACAGCACACGCACCGTCCCGGCGTTCATGGCGTCTATCACCGCCTTCCGCGCCTTGTCGGTCTTGCACTCCTGAATGAAGCGCACCTCGCTTGGCGGTATACCGTAGTCCTCCGTCAGTTTGCGCTTGATTTCCGAATAGACGTTCCACCCGTCGCCCGGCTGGTATGTCCCCAAATCAGAGAAAACGAACTGCGTGCCTTTCTGGGCGTCGTATTTTTGATAATACTCCGCGATCATCTTGGCACAGTGACTCGCTTTGTTGTCGGGATGATCTTCGTAATTCGGGTCTATCATGCGCATGTCGAGTGCCATTTTCCGGGCATAGTCCGTGGCGATGAGCATCTTCGCCTTTTCTTCCGTTTCCGAAAGCGGCAGCCTGCCCAACAAGGTGGCATCGCCCGTCTTGGCGAACTGCATCAGTTTCTGTATGAAGTCCTCCTGTTCCGGCGTGGGCGGTATATGGTGCAGTATCTCGTTCTTGGCAGGACGGTCAACGCCCACATCCTCCGCCGTGCGGTAGTCCGTGATTTCATTATAGAAGGCGGCAAGCTCCGGCACTTTGATGAAGTAGCGGAAACGCTCCTTCTGGACCACATTGTTCGTCACGTTAAATTCAAAATCCGTCGTCTTCTTGGCAAATATCGCCGCCCAAGCGTCGAAACACCTTATGTCCTGCCGTTCCAGCTCCTTCGGGCGCAGGTACTTGAACAGCAGGTACAATTCAGTCAGTGAGTTGCTGATAGTCGTGCCGGAGAGGAAGGTCGCACCCAAGTCTTTTCCTGTGCGCTCCTGTATGGTGCGTATGGCAAAGAGCATGTTAAGTGCCTTCTGGCTTCCCTCGCTGTTTCCCAATCCCGCCACACGGTCGTGGCGCGTGTTGAAAGTCAGATTCTTGAACTGGTGGCTCTCATCTATGAAGATGTGGTCGATGCCCATCTGCTTGAAATCCACCACGTCGTCCGTGCGTGACTTTATGGCGTGTTCCACCTTCTCCAGCTTCGCTTCAAGGTTGTGCTTGCGCTTCTCCAATCCTTTCAGCATCGCCCGCGACACGTTCTTTCCCTGCTGCCGTAGCACTTCGAGGTTTTCCTCCACCGTGTCAAGCTCTGCTTGCAGGATGCGCTGCTGCAATTCCGGCGACTGCGGTATCTTGCCGAACTGGTCGTGCGACATGATGACGCAATCGTAGTCGTTGTTCTTTATATTATTGAAGAAGCGCACACGGTTGGCGGTCGAAAAGTCCTTCTCCGAAGCGTACAGAATACGTGCGTTGGGATATGCCGCCTGATAGGTGGCTGCAATCTCCGCAACGTTGGCTTTCAGCCCGATAATCATCGGCTTGTGTGCCAAATTCAGACGCTTCATCTCATGCGCGGCGATGCACATTATCAGCGTCTTACCGGTTCCCACCTCGTGGTCGCAAATTCCGCCGCCGTTCTGTTTCAACATCCAGACGCAATCCATCTGTGAGGGATAGACGCTCTTGATACCCCGGCTTGCCAGCCCTTTCAGGTTGAGGTCGGGAAAGGTCTGATGGGAGCCGTCGTAGCGCGGGCGCACGAAACAGTTGAACTTGCGGTTATACATCGTCACAAGCCGCTCCTTGAACTGCGGCGACTGCTCTTCGAGCCATTCGGAGAAGCCGTTTCGTATCTCGTCAATCTTGGCGTTGGCGAGTTGTATTCCCTCGCTGTCGCGCATCTTGATGTCGTTGCCATGCTCGTCCTTGCCGATGGACTTCATCATGTCAGGGCAGGTGTTGTGCAGGGCGTGTTTTAGGAGGTGCATACCGTCATAGTTCCGGTAATACCCCTTCACCAGAAACTCGTCCGTGATTTTCATGGTGCGGTAGCCGCACGCCACCGAAAACTCGTCCATGCTTGCGGAATAGGCGATTTTCACCTCCGTGTCGAACAGCCGGCTCATGTAGGCGGCATAGACACCCGTCGGAATCCAGCGTTCCCCGAAATTGAAGTCCAGATCCTCGAAGGCGATGCGCTGCGGCTCGGCATCTTTCAGAGCCTCCAACGCCTGCTTCACCTCCGGCATACGCTCATTTTCGGGATTGTCACCCATCCATGCCTCTATGCGTTCCGCTTTCTCTATGACATTTCCGGCGATGAAACGGTCTTTGATTTCGTAACCGGTCACGAGCGGATTGTAGTAGATGCGCCCTTGCAGGGCAGTGAGCAAATCCTCCGCCGTGCTGTCGGTTATCTCCCGCATATAGTCGAGATTGACCGTACCATATTTGTTGAGCGACGCAGACAGGGCTTCTTCGGGAGAGCCTACGTTGGCATGGCTCTCCACCGCGAAGGAAACAGGATGCTCGAAGATGTCCGCCTTGACGAACTTTCCGTTTTCCATCCGTTCCAGCGAAAGGATGTCGCGCCCGCCCGCATCCATCATCACTAACTTCACGTTCTGCTTGGCGTTGAGGTTGCCGTAGCGCATGACAAACTCATCGTAACAGGTATTCAGATGCTCTCGCCACGGAACATTTGCCTCGCGCCGGAGCGATTCATAACGGTACAGACGCTCGTAGGCGTCACGCAGCGACACATACAACAACGCCTTTTCCTTCTGGTATCCTTTCAGGTCGAGCGGCTGGAATGTCGCCCCGTATGGCGTGATGTCTTTCAGGTAGCCGATGTTATGACGCCCCCGGTCAGCCACCAGCGACCCTTCGCGCAGGTGCATCTCCGGCGTGCGGTGGTAGGCACGCGGAGAAAGGTCCACGACTTCCTCCTTCGGCTTTTCCGCTTCGATGTCGGGGAAAAGGAAAGTCCCCACCGCTTCCGATGGGGTATCTGTAACGGCAGGTGCGGCGACTGCCTCCGGCTGTGTTTCCTCCTGTCGTGGCTGCTCACGGGAAGTTTCCGGCACGGCTTTCACTTCCGTCTTTTCCGCCACTTGTTTCTCGTTATGCTGCCTTGCCAGTTCCCGAAGTTCTTTCCTACGCTCCGGCGTCAAACCCATCATCATTTCATAGAAACCGTTGATGGGAGGATTGGTATCCCAGTCCAGTGTGGCATAGATGTCGTCCGGGTCGGCAGGCTTGGCGGTGTTCTCCGCTTTCACCTCCTTATTCTCCATTGCGGGTTTTGCAGTTGGAGCTGTCGGTGTAACCGTGACTTTCGGTTTGGGCGGAGTGGACTTTGCCGTAACTGCCTTTTTCACCGTCTTTTTCTTTTTGGAGGTTTTCGGTTGGCTGACCTCTTCCGTCATCCCCCAGAGGTCAAGCAGGGTGAGCTGCACGCCTGCGGAATATTGCGGGCGCGGTTCTATCTCCGGCTTTTCATCTGCGGGTTGCGGCTTTTCTGTCGGAGTTTCCACCGTCTGCGCCGAGGATACTGTTTCCAATTTTATGGCAGGACGCTCTACTTTATTTTGAACGGCAACTTTTTCTTCCGTTCCTGCCTGCCGGATTGAACCCGAATACAAGCGCATGGCAAGCCTGTAATGGAAATCCTCGTCGAGCATACGGCGCAAATCCCCGGCGATGCCTGCTGCCTTGCCCTCGTGCAGATAAACCATAGCGGGCTTCCCGTAGGGGTCTGTGTCAAGTTTCGCCATCGTATGCACGATGCGTTCCGGGTGGTGGATGAAATAGGCGTTGTCGGTCAGGGCGGTTTTCGTGTCCGTCTGTATCACGGTCATCAGCCGCTCGTCCTGCGACATTTCCTTCTTGCTGAGGTTCTTTTGCAGGACAATCAGGTCACTGCCCACCTCCGTGCCCGCGTTGTCCGTGAACAGGTTGTTGGGCAGGCGTATCGCGGATACCAGATTGGCCTGACTGAACAGCTCGTTACGCACGGAGGTCTTGGTGCTATTCAATACCCCTTGCGAGGTGATGAACGCCACGATACCGCCGTCACGCACGGCATCCAGTCCTTTGAGAAAGAAATAGTTGTGGATGGTTTTCTGGGCGGAGCGTCTGCCGAAAGAGTCGCTCCGCTGAAACTCCGCGTCGAACACGGCAATGTCACCGAACGGAATGTTGGACACCGCCAAGTCGAAATAATTGTTGAACGGTCTTTCGATTTTCTCAAAACCGCAGGTGCGCATTTTCTGGTCGGGATAGAGATGCCTCAAGATTGTACCCGTGAGCAGATCCTTCTCGAAAGCCATCACATCCGCATTGGGGCTGTGCCGCAGCATGGAATCCACGAACACGCCGACACCTGCCGACGGTTCGAGCATACGGGCGGGGCGGACGCTGTAATCTGCCAGCACGTCCGCGATGGTGTCGGTTATCTCTTTGGGGGTGTAGAAAGCGGTCAGCACGGACGCTTTCAGCGAATCCACAAACCGCTTGTACTCTGTTTCGTCCTTGCTGTTCTCACGGATAAGCCTGTGCAGCTCCACCGTCGGGGCGAACAGTTCGAGGTCGGATTTCGCCCACCGGACGGCATCCGTCAGTTCCTTTGCAGGGTTGAGGATACATTTCAGACCGCCGAAACCGCAGTACCTTTGAAGTATGGCACGCTCTTCGGTTGTCGCTGTCCTATTTTCCCTGTCAAGGATGAATGCCGTCCGTATCGCCTCGATGTTGTCCCGCAGTTTCTGTTTGCGGTTAAACGCCATATTCGTCTAAGTAAAGGACGGTTGCTCCCGTCAGCTCCGTGTAGAGCAGGTCGTAATCGGAAGACAGGGCGAAATTGTCATCCGAGAGGTCATAGACGGAGAACACGTTGCCGACAAGCGGCAGCAGTTTCAGGACAAAGGCTTCACGCTTCTCTTCCGGCACTTCATCGGCAAACTCGTTTTCCACGACTTCGCGGAGGATGGCGTAACGGGAATAATGCAGCCCGCGCAGCAGCGTGTCCATCGCCAGTTCCTGCGCACCATCGGCGGGATAGCCTTCAAGCCGTGCCCTCTCATACGTTTCGGCGGCACGGTCGGCCCGTTCCCGTATGAAAGCGGTGTCGTCAGCCTGTTCAAACTTGTTCGTGCGGAGATAGTCCAGCAGGTACAGACCGTAATAGGAAAAGTCGGTCTGACCCTCGTTTTTCTTCTTGTTGTTCATTACTTTGGATTTAGCGGATTGATAATTAACGGGATAATCGGTTGGAAAAAGGAAGAAAAAGGCACTCGGTATCCCTCCGAGTGCCACCACTAAATCCAAAGTATGAGTGTAATCCGGTATCGAAGAACAATTCATTACTCTGAACAAGTGGCAAAGTTAATACTATTTCTTCCGTCCTGAAAATTTCTTGTCCTTTTTAGCCTCCGGGAACACAAAAGTCGTGTTATATTCCCCGTCAAAGGCGACAACAGCATCGAAACTCTTGCCCTGTTTGCTCTTGAACCCTTTGAGCAGCTTGGTATGCCCTTCGGTGAGCAGGTCTTTGATTTCATCGTCGGACAGGGTGCGTCCCGCTTTCAGCCGGAACACGGGCAGTCCGCACTCCGTGTTGTCGCAGCGTACCACCTTGCCGTAGAACCGCATCCTGCCCGTGCCACACTTGGGACACGCGCAGCCGGAGTCACGGCTGCCGAAGAGCTTGTCGCACGAGATCAGTTCGGAGGTTATCTCACGTGTGTACGCCTCTATCTCCTTGCGGAAGGTGTCGTCGGACAGTTCCCCGCGCTCGATACGCGCCAGCTCCTTTTCCCATTCGCCCGTCATGGCAACATCGGCGATGCGCATCGTCTTGACGACGGAATTGAGGGCAAGTCCTTTTTCGGTGGGAACAAGCGACTTCTTGCAGCGTTCCATGTAACCGCGCTTGAAAAGCGTTTCGATGATGGAGGCGCGTGTGGCGGGAGTACCGATGCCACAGTCCTTCATCGCCTGCCGCAGTGCGTCGTCCTCAATTTCCTTGCCCGCCGTTTCCATTGCCGAGAGCAGGGTGGCTTCGGTATGCAGCGGCTTGGGTTTGGTCTTTCCTTCGGTAATGGACGAGCCTTTCGGTGTCAGCGTGTCGCCTTCCTGCCAGCCGGGGATGGTAATTTCCTCTTTTTCCTCGCCATAGACGGCACGCCATCCGGTTTGCTTCACGACGCTGCCTTTTACGGTAAACTCCACTCCGGCACATTCCGCCGTGACAGTGGTCACATCCTTGACGCATTTCTCAGAGAATGCCTCGACCATGCGCCCGGCAATCATCTGATAGATGGTATTGTCCTCTTTGGAGAGGAAGAGCGGTTTCTCACCCGTGACGAGCAGGGCATGGTGGTCTGTCACCTTGCCGTCGTCCACGCTGCGGCGTGTCGGGGCGGCTTTTGCCCGCACCTTGTCTTTCCATTCGGGCTGTGTGCCGATGAAAGCGAGCAGTTTGGGAATTTCGGCAAACACGTCTTCGGGGATGTAGCGGCTTCCCGTTCTCGGATAGGTTATCAACTTCTTTTCGTAGAGTTTCTGCGCGATTTCAAGCGTCTGTTCCGCCGTGAAGCCGTGCTTGGCGTTGGCTTCTTTCTGGAGCGTGGTCAGGTCGTAGAGCAAGGGAGTTTCCTCCGTCTTCTCCTTGCGCTCGGCTTTCGTGACAGTGGCGCAACCTGCCGCCTTTACCTTATTATATAGTTCCATCGCCGGTTCTTTCTCTTTCCATTTCTCGGAGGATGAGAATTTCACGACTTCGCCGTCGCAACCGTCCGTTGCGATATGGAGCTGCCAGAATGCTTCGGACGTAAAGCGGCGGTTCTCCCAGTAGCGTTCACATACCATAGCCAACGTTGGTGTCTGCACCCGCCCCACGGAATACGTGCCGTGTCCGGCGGCGATGGATAACGCCTGTGTGCCGTTGATGCCCACGAGCCAGTCGGATTCGCTCCGCGCTTTGGCGGCGAGGTAGAGGTTGTCGTATTTGCTGCCGTCTTCGAGTTTCCGCAGTCCCTCGCGGATAGCTTTGTCGGTGAGAGAGCTGATCCACAGGCGCACGAAAGGAGTGGTGCAACCCGTATAGTGGTAGAGGTAGCGGAAGATAAGCTCTCCCTCGCGTCCGGCATCGGTCGCCACGATGATATGTTCGCTTGTGTCGAACAGTCTTTTGATGACTTTTATCTGCGACACCACGCCGCTGTCGGGCTTGTAACCTTTCTCCGTCCTGACCTGACGGGGGACGAGCGTGAATGTGTCGGGAATAATCGGGAGGTTGTCACGGACAAATCCGCGCACGCCGTAGCCGTCGGGCATGGCAAGCTGAACGAGGTGTCCGAATGCCCATGTCACGGCATAACCGCCTCCCTCGAAATATCCTTCCTCTCTCTTTGTCGCGCCCACGATGCGGGCGATTTCACGTGCCACGGAGGGCTTTTCTGCAATGATTGTCTTCATGTCTTCTTCTTTTTTGTTGATACTTTGGATTTTATTTTGGATTCAGTGGCGGACACGGGATTACATTTTCATGCCCTTGCCCGTTTTCTTCTGCGGCTTCTCCTGCTGCTGTTGCTGGCGGGCGTCCTTCGGGTTGGTCTGACCTTTCTGCAACGGCTCTCTCAGATTCTTTGTAGCCTCGTTGGTCTTGCCATCGTTGTTCACCGCCACCTGCGTGCGGCTCTCGTTGGACGGAGCAACCTGCTGTGCATTGTCAGGGTTCGTGTCGTAGCGGTACGGGCGTCCCTTCTCCGGGTTGAACTTGATATACATCGTGGCATGGAAGCCCTGCTTGTCGGTCACGTTCTCCAGCTTCACGGCTTTACCCGCCACATAGTCGGCTTTCTGCTGGTCGGTGAAGCTCACGCCGCTCCATTTGCTGATGGGGCGGATGCTGCCGTCCTCGTTCGTCCACGTGTTGCGGCGTTGCTCCTTCTTGGTCTGTGCGGCATTTTCCCCGCCCTGCGCCTGACTTTTCGATGTGTCGCCTTTGGTTTCCTGTGTCTGTGCGGTACGGGGCGACTTGCCGGTTCCCGGCACGAACTCCACGCCGCGCTGCTCCACGTTCACTTGCAGGGTGGTGACGAACTTTCTGCCGTCGTTGCGCTCGATGAGCTTGTCGCG
>ENA-OUQL01000938-OUQL01000938.1-human-gut-metagenome-genome-assembly--contig:-NODE-938-length-9758-cov-3.30918_pt1 | contig 9758 bp, 9 predicted proteins | sample MGYA00237945_ERZ548829 | MGnify/ENA primary metagenome ERZ548829 (study PRJEB26490, sample SAMN05194708) | human gut metagenome | biome: terrestrial biome; feature: human-associated habitat; material... | reverse complement strand
CTGCATATCGTCGGCAGCGTCAGATGTGTATAAGAGACAGATATTGTACTGGGATGTATCGACGGGGATGAATGTTTATTCGTGGAACGTCTGTCCACAGTGCGTACGAAGACCGAACTGGAATATGCGATCGATATTAAAAATGTATTGGATATCTATCATATTCACAGAAGTGATATAGAGGGCGGGATCGTTTCCTCGGTTGTTCCGCAGATCACGAATATTGTAAAGCTTGCAGTTGAAAAGATCCTCAAGAAAGAAGTGCTGGTAGTAGGAGCAGGGATTAAGACGGGACTCAATATCCGTATGGATAATCCGGCACAGCTTGGAAGTGATCTGGTTGTGAATGCAGTAGCCGGGATCGCAGAATATCCTGTACCGCTTCTGATCCTGGATCTTGGAACAGCCAATACAGTCAGTGTGATTGACAAAAATAAAAATTATATCGGAGGAATGATCTATCCGGGAATCGGAGTGTCACTGGATTCATTGACGGCTCGTGCATCCCAGCTTGGAGGGATTGGGATTGAAGCACCGGAGCATATCATAGGAAAGAATACGGTAGAATGCATGAAGAGTGGAATTATCTACAGCAGTGCCGCAGCGATCGATGGAATTATTGACAGACTGCAGGATGAGCTGGAAGGGGAGGCCACCGTGATTGCGACAGGCGGACTTGCGAAGAAGATTGTGCCGCATTGTAAGAGAGAGATTATTTTGGATGATGATCTGTTGTTGAAAGGACTGGCGGTTATTTACAGAAAGAACCGGAAAGTTCAAAAGAGTAGAGAAGAAAAGAGATAAATTATGAGAAACCCGCTGCGATGGAAGTTCCATGAAGCAGCGGGTTTCTTTGGAAGGTTTATTATGTAAAGACAAAATAATCTTTATAAATGATCAATGGATCAAAGTTGCCCTACAGGCGGTCACCGCGCTTGATATATCCCGGTTTTTCCGGTGTTGCGATGACACGTTTTCCACGGATCAGACGGGCATGCTTATCTATCACAAGATTTTCAACATGAACATCTCTTCCAATAACTACATCAGCATTGATGACACAATTCTTAACAACAGCTCCCTCTTTGATGGTACAGCCACGTCCGATAACAGAATTTTCAACAGCCCCCTCGATCAGGCAGCCATTTGAAATAACGGAAGATTTCACTTCACTTCCATCAAAGTACTGCGTTGGGCAGGAATCATTTGTACGGGTGTAGATCGGCCAGTTATCATCGAAAAGATCGGTTGCTTTCTTGAGGTTGATCAGTTCCATATTTGCCTCATAATAACTGTTGAAGTCAGTGAGCGTAGCAAAAAATCCACGGTGAGGATAAGCACGAACATCCAGTTCTTCACATTCTTCACGTACGATATCAGCAAGTGTATACATGGAAGAAAGCTTATGAGCTTTCTGAACCAGTTCAAGGAACAGAGTTTTCTTCATTACATAAGTATCCATGAAGATATTTTTGCTCTTTGTATTTCCATGGTTTGGCTCGATGGAGAGAACACCCTTCTGCTTGTTGATATCCAGTGCATGGCAGTTCAGGAAATGATCCTTTGCATTGTCTACACTGTGATACATCAGTGTGATATCTGCACCGGACTCGATATGAGTCTGAAGGAATGTATTATAATCTGCTGTGTAAACCATATAGCTTGGTGCGAGGATAACATATTCGGAATCAATCTCATCAAAGCAGTCAAGGTTTTCAATATATGCAGCGATATCTGTATTGTAGACATTGTTCTCTTCAATCGTCTCTGCAAAAAGGATATTCAGCTTTCCACGCTTGGAGTTGATGTTATAATGACGTCCTGTTCCGAGATGTTCTACAAGGGAACGGGGTTTTCTGCGGACATACACCTGCATGACATCAATACCACTGTTACTCATATTGGAAATAGGAAAGTCGATCACACGGTATCTTCCGAGGAAAGAAAAAGCTCCGATCGGACGATAATCCAGCATACCACTTACATGTACGTCATTTCTTGCAAAGTTACTAATTCCAAATGCTTTACTCATCTTACTCTTCCCCCTTTACACGTTTTGCAACCAGTTCGATATTCTCACTGTCTGCACTGCCGACTACGGCATTCTTTCCGATCTTTACCTTATCGGCAACAAGTGCACGGGTTACGACTGCACCTTCAGCCACCTCAACGCCCGGCATCAGGACGCTGTCAATGACTTTTGCACCTGTAGCAACTTTTACACCTGTAAAGAGTACTGAGTTCTTAACAGTTCCGTTAATGACACATCCCTGTGTGATGAAAGCTCTGTCAATATCAGCATCGGCACCGACAAACTGTGGAAGAGCAGTGACATCTTCTGTATAGATCTTCCAGGAAGAATCGTTCAGATCCAATGCATTGTTCTTGCTCAGAAGATCCATATTTGCCTCCCAGAGGGAGTCGATGGTTCCTACATCTTTCCAGTAGCCTTTGAATTTATAGGCGAAAAGCGTCTTTTCATCTGCGAGCATGGTCGGGATAATATCCTTACCGAAATCATGACTGGATTCAGGATTCTTCATATCAGCAAGAAGCATCTTGCGAAGAAGCTTCCAGTTAAAGATATAAATACCCATGGATGCAAGGTTACTCTTTGGTTTCTCAGGTTTTTCTTCAAATTCGACGATACGGCCTGTCTCATTTGTATTCATGATGCCAAAACGGCTGGCTTCTTTCATTGGTACTTCAATGACTGCGATCGTTGCATCTGCATGATTTGCTTTGTGGTACTCAAGCATTTTATCATAATTCATTTTGTAAATATGATCTCCGGAAAGAATCAGGAGATACTCCGGTGAATAGGAATCAATAAAGTCGATATTCTGGGAGATCGCGTCGGCAGTTCCTCTGTATACATCAAGTCCTGTATCTGCTTTCTCACGAGGAGGAAGTATGTAAACTCCACTATCCTTTGCATCGAGTCCCCATCTTCTTCCTGCAGCAGCATAGCTGTTGAGGAGAACAGATTCATACTGAGTGAGGACACCGACAATGTCAATACCACTATTTGCACAGTTGCTGAGCGGAAAGTCAATAATACGATATTTTCCACCATATGAAACGGCCGGTTTGGCCACTTTTTTTGTCAGGTCGTGAAGTCTTGTACCACGTCCTCCTGCTAAAATCATAGCCAACATGTTATCTTGTTTCATATAAAGCCCTCTCTTTCATAATACTTCCATTTCATTATACTATTTCTTGTAATAATTTACCATAAAATAAGTAAAATTTTTAAAAAAATTAGTAAATATTAATGTGATGCGATAAAAATGTTAAAACACAGAAAAGACGCAGAGCGAGTTCCTGCCGGGTTTTTATTATTTGGTCAGTACTTCGACGCCGTCTTCCTTTACCAGTACCATGTACTCGATCTGTGCGGAAAGACCGTCATCGATCGTATAGACTGTCCAGTCGTTATCCTCGTCCACAAAAAAGTCAGGACTGCCTTCGTTGATCATAGGCTCGATGGTAAACATCATACCCGGAACAAGGAGCATCTCACTTCCCTTTGGTGTAACGTAACTTACGAAAGGATCTTCGTGAAATTCAAGTCCGATCCCGTGACCACCGATCTCTTCTACAACGGAATAACCATTGGCCTGTGCGTGCGTATTGATGGCATCGGCAATGTCGCCCAGATGTCCCCATGGCTTTGCGGCTGCAAGTCCCCGCTGGACGCACTCTTCCGTAACACGTACAAGACGCTCGGCACGCTCAGAGACATTTCCCATCTTGAACATCCGGGATGCATCTGAAAAATATCCATTTAAAATAGTAGAAACATCTACATTAATAATATCTCCGTCCTGGATCATGATATTTTCATCCGGGATTCCGTGGCAGATCTCATTATTCAGTGAGGTGCATACGCTTTTCGGAAAGCCCTGATAATTCAGAGGTGCCGGGATTCCTCCATGCTCCGTTGTGAAACGGTAGACAATTTCATCAATCTCAGCGGTACTCATTCCGATACGGATGTGCTTTGCTACTTCATCGAGAACCGCTGTGTTAAGATCAGCACTTTTGCGGATCATTTCGATCTGTGCAGGGGTCTTGAGGATCGCTCTTGATGGGACGATCTCCCCGCGGTCTGCGTGAAGCTGTATTTTTTCATCGATGGGCATATGGCATTTTTTGTATTTTTTGCCACTGCCGCACCAGCATGGTTCGTTTCTTTCCATGATAGGATCTCCTCTTTCTTTTTGTTGTGGTCTGTTAAATGAGTTAGTTGCGGTTTACTCTCACAATCTATATCATACCAAGAAGTTGGAAAAATGTATACCCAATTTGACCTTTTTTCTGTCGGGAAGAAGAGAAGAAGTATGACATTTTTCGACAAAAAAGTTATATAATACTTGCCCTGAAGAGGAAAATATAGTACCATTTAGATTTAGAATGGGAAGGAGAAAATCATATGTGGTATTGGGTCGTAATGGCAGTACTGGTGATCGGATGTATTGCATTACTGAGCGGAACATTTTTCAGTATAAAGAAAAATAAGGCAGAGGAGGCTGCGGAGCGGGCAGAAGCCAGAAAGAAAAAGCGGAAGAGCCAGGGAAATGCAGAAGAAGCACAGCAGCCGGGAGAGAGACGGAAAAGAGCAGATGGTGGACGGCAGAGCAGCCAGGGTGCAGAGAACGGGCGGCAGCAGGATGCACAGGCACGTCGGGAAGAAGCACGCAGGGTGCAGGCAGAGCAGAGAAAAGAGCGGAAAAAACGCCGCCAGTGGAAAGTAATCCTGGAAGACCTGGATTCGTGGACAAAGTACAGTTTTATTTTTTACAGTAATATTGGGATCGGAAGAGCAGAGTCGGGACAGGGCTATGAAAGATATCTTTCATTATCAGAAGATGGAAGAGTATCCAAGAAGCATTGTGTGATCGTTCACAGAGGCGATAAGTTATATCTGAAAGATGAAGGATCAAGGAACGGAACTTATCTGAACGGGGAAGCGGTGACAAGGCCGGTTGTTCTTCAGAAGGATGATGTGATCGGGCTTGGCGGAACCAGACTTGAGATATTGAATATTTTACGGGAGAGCGAATAAGGCTCTCCCCTTTTTATTTCCTTTGACACGTTACTGAAGCGTAGAACATTCCGTCCCCGGATTCAAGTCTGCATACACCGTGGTATTTTTCTGTGATGATTTTCACTGATTGCGTGCCGAGTCCATGTCCCTTATGTTTGGTCGAGATGAAGTCACTGTCACCGGTATATCTGAGTGAACCGGTGAAAGTGTTGTCTACCGCCCCGCTGGCATAAAAGAACGTTTGGCTGTATTCTGCATATAGTGAAATATAATGTCAGACCGGGAGTGAATGAAATGAATCAGAAACTGCCTTATTATATGGCTTATCCAATGCCGCTTGCTTATGATGATGAACGGGTGGAGAGAATGGATCTGGAATATATGAAGAGCCTTTATCCGGCTCTTGCAAAGAGGATTCTTCCTTATATAGAAGAGGAATGTGACCGGATGGAATATGGGAACAGTGTCATCTATGATGAGTATCCGGACCGGCTGCAATTACAGCTGATGTGCGGAAGAATTTATGAAAATGTAAGAAAAAATGAGGAAAGATATCTTGAAATTGAAAAAAATGCACAGTTGAAAGATATGATCGAGCTTATGTTATATCAGGAATTGTACAATCAAAGATGCCGGAATCGCAGGACACGGAATCAATTTTATATAAACGGCAGTTTTTAGACCGTTTAAACGGAGGATCAGCCGGGCGGTATACTTGTATGAAATATGAATTATGTGCTATAATCCGCTTATATATAGATGCTAGTGGGAGTGCAACGCACGGAACAATCCGTAGGCATCATAGTTGGGGGCTTTTGACCCCAACATCATATTATAGATAACAGTCCTGAAAAGGAAGAGCGTGACCGGGAGGAAGGGACAGAATACATATGAAAGAAAATCTTATATTTATCGGGATGCCGGCTGTAGGGAAAAGTACGGTCGGTATTGTAGTTGCCAAGAGGCTTGGAATGAACTTTATTGATTCAGACCTTCTGATACAGGAACAAGAAGGAAAGCTGCTCCGGGAGATCATTGCAGAGGTGGGAGATGACGGATTCCTTAAGATTGAGAATCAGGTCAACCGGGATATTCAGTGTGAGCATGCGGTGATCTCACCGGGCGGAAGTGTTATTTACTGTGAAGAAGCAATGGAACATTTTAAAGAGATCGGAAAGATTGTATATCTGAAGGCTTCTTATCAGACAATAAAGAAGAGGATCAGAAATCCGAAAAAAAGAGGGGTCGTGCTGAAAGAAGGACAGACATTGAAAAATCTGTATGATGAGCGTGTGGGTTATTTTGAAAAGTATGCGGATATCACGATTGATGAGGATGGCTGTCAGATCGAAGAGACGATCGATAATGTGATCCGGGCCGTTGAGGGAGAAGCCTGAAAAGCAGCAGGAATGATGCACCGGAAAAAGGGGGATTCCATAAAGAACAATTTTGTGGTATAGTTATATATGGAATAGACCGTTAAGAGTTCCTGCTATATATTTGCAGTGAACGATGGGACCCGTCTTGAGGGAGTCGGGCAGCAGGGACTTGGGGAATGCGGCAGCAGGCTGCGGACGGTATGCATTGACCTATGGGGAGATAATAAAATAAGATTATTGAGGTGTGAAATGGAACAATATATCATAAAGGGCGGGAATCCGCTGGTAGGGGAAGTTGAGATTGGTGGTGCCAAGAATGCCGCTTTAGGTATCCTTGCAGCAGCAATCATGGCAGATGAGCCGGTATTGATCGAGAACCTTCCGGATGTAAATGATATTAACGTGATGCTGGAAGCAATCGAGGGGATCGGAGCTATGGTTCAGCGTATTGACAGGCATACGGTGAAGATTAACGGAAGCACGATCGGAGATTTTAGCATTGATTATGATTATATAAAGAAGATAAGAGCATCCTATTACCTTCTGGGAGCATTGCTGGGCAAGTACAAGAGAGCGGAAGTGGCACTTCCGGGAGGCTGCAATATCGGAAGCAGACCGATCGACCAACATCTGAAAGGTTTCCGGGCTTTAGGGGCAGATGTGGATATTGAGTACGGAAAGATCGTTGCAGAGGCAGAGCATCTGAAAGGAACGCATCTGTATTTTGATGTGGTAACGGTTGGAGCTACGATCAATGTGATGATGGCAGCAGCAATGGCTGATGGTATCACGATCATGGAGAATGTTGCAAAAGAGCCTCATGTAGTAGATGTGGCGAACTTCCTGAACAGTATGGGAGCGAATATCAGAGGAGCAGGAACGGATGTGATCAAGATCCGTGGAGTGAAGTCACTTCATAAAGCAGAGTATTCTATCATCCCGGATCAGATCGAGGCAGGTACATTTATGTTTGCTGCAGCAGCGACCCGTGGAGATGTGACGGTTCTGAATGTGATCCCGAAGCATCTTGACGCGACCATTTCAAAGCTGATCGATATCGGCTGTGAAGTGGAAGAGTTTGACGATGCAGTCCGTGTAGTGGCAAAGGGCAGGCTGAAGAGTACGCAGGTGAAGACACTTCCATATCCGGGGTATCCTACAGATATGCAGCCGCAGATCGGTGTAGTACTTGCACTTGCAAGTGGAACAAGTACGATCACAGAGAGTATTTTTGAGAATCGCTTTAAGTATCTTGATGAGCTTGCACGTATGGGAGCGAATATCAAGGTGGAAGGTAATTCTGCTACGATCGAGGGCGTGGAGAAGTTTTCAGCAGCCAGAGTCAGTGCACCCGATCTTCGTGCAGGGGCAGCGTTATGTATTGCCGGACTTGCAACAGACGGTATTACGATCGTGGATGATATTGTTTATATCCAGCGTGGATATGAGAGATTTGAAGAAAAACTGAGAAGTCTCGGTGGAATCATCGAGAAAGTATCCAGTGAAAAAGAGATACAGAAGTTTCGCCTGAAGGTAGGGTGAAGAAAGAAGCAGTCGTTTCCGAGCAGGAACGGCTGCTTTTTAAGTGCAGAAGTATGTGTGAGAAGTTTTCGGTGGCAGATTCTCTGTATGGTGAAACCGGTGTACGATAAAAATGGTTTTATAAAAATCAAAAAAACATATAAAACATAGTTGACAGATAGGTATTCGCAGTGTATAATGCAACTCATAAAACATACCAATCAAGTAGGAAAAAAGAAAGAGAGGATATATATTATGGCGGCTATTTATAAAGGAACTTTAGGACTGATCGGAAATACACCGCTCGTTGAGCCGGTGAACCTTGAAAAAGAGCTGGGACTGGAAGCTACGATTCTTGTTAAGCTTGAGTATCTCAATCCGGCTGGAAGCGTAAAGGATCGTGTAGCAAAAGCCATGATCGAAGACGCAGAAGAAAAAGGACTTTTAAAAGAAGGTTCAGTTATCATTGAGCCAACATCAGGAAATACAGGAATCGGTCTTGCATCGATCGCAGCGGCAAAAGGATACAGAATCATCCTTACCATGCCTGAGACGATGAGCGTTGAGAGAAGAAATATCCTGAAAGCATACGGAGCAGAGATCGTTCTGACAGAAGGAGCAAAAGGAATGAAGGGAGCGATCGCAAAAGCGGAGGAGCTTGCAAAGGAAATCCCGAACAGCTTTATCCCGGGACAGTTCGTAAACCCGGCAAATCCGAAGATGCACAGAGAGACAACCGGACCGGAGATCTGGAACGATACAGACGGAAAGGTAGACATCTTTATCGCAGGAGTCGGAACAGGTGGAACACTGACAGGTGTTGGTGAATATCTGAAGTCTCAGAACCCGGATGTGAAAATTGTAGCACTTGAGCCTGCATCTTCACCGGTTCTTTCCGAAGGAAAAGCCGGAGCACATAAGATCCAGGGAATCGGAGCAGGATTTGTACCGGATGTACTGAATACAAAGGTTTACGATGAAGTATATAAAGCAGATAACGAAGAAGGATTTGCAACAGCGAAACTTCTGGCAAAGCATGAAGGAATCCTCGTATGTATTTCTTCAGGAGCAGCTCTTTCAGGAGCAATCGCACTTGCAAAGAGACCGGAGAACAAAGGTAAGACCATCGTAGCCCTGCTGCCGGACAGCGGAGACAGATACTACTCTACACCACTCTTCACAGAGTAAGTGATACGAAGATTGTTACAGAATATTTATTATAGAAGAAACCTTATAACAGACAAAATAAAAAGATAAAAGGAGAACAGACCAATGGCAAAATTAGAGAGAAAAGACAGAAAATTCAAATTTGAAACATTACAGCTTCACGTAGGACAGGAGCAGCCGGATCCGGTAACTGATGCAAGAGCAGTACCGATCTATCAGACATCCTCTTATGTATTCCGTAACAGCCAGCATGCAGCAGACCGTTTTGGACTGAAAGATGCAGGAAATATTTACGGACGTCTGACAAACCCGACAGAGGATGTATTTGAAAAGAGAATTGCAGCACTGGAAGGTGGTTCAGCAGCACTTGCAGTTGCATCAGGAGCAGCAGCTATCACATATACAATCGAGAACCTGGCTCAGCAGGGAGATCATATCGTATCTGCAAAGAACATTTACGGAGGATCTTTCAACCTTCTTGAGCATACACTTCCGAACTACGGAATCACAACAACATTCGTAGACATCTTCAATCTGGAAGAAGTTGAGAATGCAATTCAGGAAAATACAAAAGCAGTTTACATCGAGACTCTTGGAAACCCGAACTCTGATGTAGTTGATATTGAAGCTCTTGCAAATAT
>ENA-OUQL01000924-OUQL01000924.1-human-gut-metagenome-genome-assembly--contig:-NODE-924-length-9927-cov-5.65863_pt1 | contig 9927 bp, 9 predicted proteins | sample MGYA00237945_ERZ548829 | MGnify/ENA primary metagenome ERZ548829 (study PRJEB26490, sample SAMN05194708) | human gut metagenome | biome: terrestrial biome; feature: human-associated habitat; material... | reverse complement strand
GTCGATGGGATCAGCTGCACTGCTGTCTCCGGGATGTTACACTGTGCCAGCGCGCGGTGCAGGCTTTTTTCGATCGCGAGATTGGAGAAAATTGCATCGCTGCCGCCTTTCAAAATTACGGCATTTCCGGCTTTAAAGCACAGACCGAACGCATCTGCCGTCACGTTGGGACGGGATTCGTAGATGATTCCGATGACGCCGAGGGGAACACGGCGTTTGCTGATGACAAGACCGTTTGGACGGGTGAAGGTATCCAGAATCTCTCCGACCGGATCGGGAAGCGCAGCGACCTGGCGAAGCCCTTCTGCCATGTCAGAAATCCGCTTCTGCGTCAGGGAGAGCCGGTCAAGCAACCCTTCCGGCATGCTGCGGCTGCGTCCGGCTTCCAGATCCTTTGCATTTTCTGCAAGAATGTCTGCTGCATCCGCTTCCAGACATTCTGCCGCTGTAAACAGCGCCTTATTCTTGGTATCCGTATCAAGCCCGGCAAGGATGTAGCGGGCTGCTTTTGCCTGTTTTCCGATTTCTTTCAGATCAGCCATCTATAAGGTTCCCTCCTTTATCGTCGTTCTGTAACAATCAAATCCATGTTGATATCATGCGGTTTTTGCCCATCCAGTATCTCGAACAGCTGGCAGGAAAAGCAGAGCCCGACAAGATAAGGTCTGTCGGCAGCAGGAATGTTACCAAGATAGCGGTCATAAAAGCCCTTTCCGTAGCCAATGCGTGCGCCGGATCGATCAAAGGCAAGTCCGGGAGCGGTCAAAAGCGTCGGAATCGAAGCATCCGGCAAAAAGCGCTTTGTCTGTCCGGGCGGCTCCAAAATATGCTGGTAGCCGGGCGCAAGCTCTGCTCTGTCTGTAATTCGGAAAAACTCCATCTGATCGCCCAGAACCTTAGGAAGAAAAACTTCCTTTCCTGCTGCCAACGCAGCATCAATGAGGAGTCCGGTCGATACCTCTGATCCATAGGAGGCATACAAAAGTACCTGTTTTGCCTGCTTCCAGACAGCCGTTGCCATCAGATTTTCTGCGATTTCCCTGCTTTTGTGGAAACGGCTCTCTTCCGAAAGCTGTTCCCTGTTCTGTTTTCCGAGTGCTCTGTTACTGCGCGTTTTTTGATCCATAGCGTTCGCCAAGGTTTTCGATCGAACCGTCCTCATTCTGGACGTTGATGTTATTTAACTGATTCCGCAGATTCTGGCGGACGTTGTCAATATATTCCTTCCGGAGCAACGCCTGTTCAGATTTTTCTGCTTCGGTCAGACCTTCCGATGATTTTGATTTTTTATAAAGCTCGTTGATCCGGGCAATTTTCTGTTCCAGTGTCATGTTTTCCTCTCATTTCTGCGCACGTTCTTTGCGCATATCGAGTTTGTGCCAAGCGTGCGCAGACACAAAGCTCTGGCTTCTGTTTGCTCAGCCACGCGCACGGCAGCTGTGCAGGTTCTCTACGAAATCCGGCAGATCGAAGGCATCCTGCTTTTCTGCCAGAAACAGCGTTCCATAATTCTCCCCGTCGATGATCCGGTGGATAATCCGGACATCCTTGCTGTTCGCAATCACCATATCAGCTCCGCTTGCGGTAGCGATGGTGGCAGCAGTCAGCTTGGTTGACATGCCGCCGGTTCCAACGCCGCTGCCGGTGGTGGATTTGCCCATCCGCAGGAAAGATTCGTCCAGATGCTCGACCGTTTCAATGAATTTTGCATCCGGATTTGCCCGCGGATCATCGGTATAAAGTCCGTCGATATCCGATAAAAGAATCAGCAGGTCTGCGCCGATCATCGAAGCGACAATGGCGGAAAGCGTGTCGTTATCGCCAATCTCGATTTCGTGCGTTGCGACGGTATCGTTTTCATTGACGATGGGAATGACGCCCATCCGAAACAGCTCTTCAAAGGTGTTCTGCGCGTTGATGCGGTTGATATCGTTGGAAATTGTCTGACGCGTCATCAAAATCTGCGCCGTCACCTGATTATATTCTGCAAAAATTTTCTGATAAGTCATCATCAGGCGTGCCTGACCGACCGCCGCACATGCCTGCTTGACTGCGATCGGATGCTCCTGCAGCTGCTCCGGCGTCAGATGCACCGCCTTTTTGCCCTGGGCGATAGCGCCGGACGAAACGAGCACAACGTCCTTTCCCTGATTTTTCAGATTGCACAGCTCCCGCACCAGAACCTCCAGGCGGATATAATCCATATCGCCGGTTTCGGTATGCTGCAGGGAAGAGGAACCGATTTTAATGACAACTCTCTGTTTCTTTTTCAGCAGGTTTCGTCTGGTATCCATGTCTGTATCTCCTCTTTTGGTCATTTGCCGATTTCGGAAAATGGAGCGTAACAGGAAGCGATTGCTTCGGCAACCCGCACGCCGTCCATCGCCGCAGAAGTAATGCCGCCTGCATAGCCTGCACCCTCTCCGCAGGGATAGATCCCCCGGATATTTGCCTGCAGTGTGTCATCGCGGACAATCCGCACCGGTGAGGATGTCCGGCTTTCGATGCCGGAAACGACTGCATTTGCATCGTCAAAACCGGGAATCCTATGCCCGAACTGCTCCATTCCTTCGATAAACGCTTCCGACAGGCTGTCCGGCAGCACGCTTTTTACGTCTGCAAACGTCCACTGTCCCTTGATTGCAGGGACAAATTCCGTCGGGATATGTCCGGTCGTTGCGGTATCCGAAAAATCTCCGTAACGCTCTACCGGGATTTTCCCAGATCCGGCAGAAAATGCCTTTTCTTCCAGCCTGCGCTGAAATTCGATGCCGGCGAGCGGTTCGTCCGAACCGTAATCTGCAGGCGTAACGGAAACAATGATTGCACTGTTTGCATTTGCACCGTTTCTGCCGCTGTAGCTCATGCCGTTTACCGCAATGCGTCCCGGCTCGCTGCTGGCGTTGACCACATAACCGCCAGGACACATGCAGAACGAATAAACGCCTCTGCCGCCGGAAGTCCTTGCCGTCACCTTATATGGAGCAGCGCCTAACGAATCCGGATGTAGTGTTCCATATTGGGACTGGTTGATCAGCTCCTGTGGGTGCTCTACGCGCAGTCCAACTGCAAAGGCTTTGGCTTCCATATGAAGTCCGCTTTCATACAGTTTAAAAAACGTATCCCGCGCGCTGTGTCCGATCGCAAGCACGGCGGTCTCGGTGTCGATCACAGAGCCATCCGAAAGGATAACGCCGGTCAGCGCTCCATTTTCTGTACGGAAGGTTTCTACGCGGCTTTCAAAACGGACTTCTCCGCCGAGCTGTATGATTTTTTTCCGCATCTGTTTTACGACATTGGACAGAACATCTGTCCCGATATGCGGCTTTGCATCGTAGAGAATTTCCGGCTGCGCGCCGTTTTCTACAAAAATCGAAAGGACATGTCTGCCGCGTCCGTCTTTATCCTTGATCAGAGTGTTCAATTTGCCGTCTGAAAACGTGCCTGCGCCGCCCTCTCCAAACGAAACGTTGGATTCCGGGTTTAAGGGTCCGCCGTTCCAGAAGGCTTCGACATCTTTTTTGCGCGCTTCCACGTCCTTTCCTCGTTCCAGCAGAATCGGACGATAGCCGTTTTGTGCGAGCATGTAGCAGCAAAACAGACCTGCAGGACCGCTTCCGATAATCACGGGGCGTCTGCGCAGCGCCTTCGTCCCCGGCTTCGGAAATTGATACGGTCGCTCTGTCACGATGGAAACGTCCTTATTTTTGCTGCGGGACACACAGTTTTGCTCGGAAATGCCGTTTAATGTGATGTCCACGACGTAAATCAAGAAAATGTCCGGCTTTTTGCGGGCGTCGATCGACTGCCTGCGGATCTGCAGGCTGGCAATCTGTTCGGATTTTATATGTAACGCCTTTGCCGCCTTGTGGTACAGTTCCGTTTTGGAATGTCCGGCAGGGAGCTTCAGCTGGGAAATTCGAATCATAGGGTTCTCCATATTGATGAAAGTTGTATCTGGCTATTTGGTGACTGCGTTAGCCACGCCGCGTTTTTGCCAGCTCTACGGTAGTTTCATTCCTCGCGCGCAGCCGCCGTTCCCGCGATCTGTCCGCTCGTCCATGCCCACTGGAGGTTGTAACCACCGCAGCGACCGTCCACATCGAGCAGCTCGCCGCACAGATACAGACCGGGAAAACGCTTTGCTTCCAGGTCGTCTGTTACCTCCTGCAAAGAGATTCCGCCGGTGCAGACCTGCGCGTTTTGCGCCGGATTTGTGCCAATTACGACAGTTTTTAAAGCGCGCATATTCTGCAGCATCGAAAATACCGTGTTTTTGTTGGCAGCTGTTACGATGTCCTGCGCTTTTAGGGGGCTGCGTTCAATAAACAGCTGTGCAAGCTTCGACGGCAAAATGCCCTGTGCCAGAAACCTCACATGCTTGCCGCAGCACGCCTGATACTGTCTGCAGCAAAATTCGTTCCATTTGGAAAGTGGAACTGCCGGGAAGAAATCAATGCTGGCGCTGATCTTTTTGTTCGTTTGCAGCGCTTCCGACACGGCTGCGGAAAGCTGAAAGACCGGAATCCCGGAAATGCCGTAATCAGTCAGCTGCAGTTCCCCGGATTCACAAAGCTTTTTTCTGCCGGGAATCTCTACAGTAATTGCAGCCGGGCAGCGCACGCCTGCGATGGATTTGTAAAATTTTTCTTCACAGCGCAATGCAGTCAACGCCGGAAGGTAAGGATACTGTTTGAATGCAAACGCTGCAGTCAGGCTGCCTGTACCGAGCGCTTCTTTGGGAGGTATTCCCGCCGCTGTCCCGCAGGATATAATCAGCCGGTCGAAATGATACTGTCCCTGATCGGTGAACACCTGCCAGCCGCTCTTTTGCATGCAGAGCTTCTGAATCCTACAGTCACAGACGATGCGAACTTTTTTTCGTTCCAGCTCTTCCCGGAAAAAATCAAGGACGGTAGATGCCTGTCCGCTATAGGGATACAAGTAGCCGTTTTTCTCCGTCAGATAAAGACCTCGTTCCTCAAAAAAGCGGATCGTATCGGATGTCTGGAAACGCGCAAAGAACTCCGGCAGCCGGTACGGGTCGTGGCTTCGGTAATCCCGCTTCGGAGAAAAATCAGTATTGCCGAGGTTGCACTTTCCGTTTCCGGTCGCCAGTATCTTGCGGCCAATCCGGTCACGACGTTCCAGTATGGTAATTCCCGTATCTTTTATTGAAGTATTCGCAGCTGCAATCGCCGCCATCATGCCGGATGCGCCTCCGCCGATAATGCCGATCTGCCTCATAACCGATTTCAAATCCTCCCTACAGCCGTTTGGAAAACGGCAAAACTGTAATTATCATACTACGTCTCGGTTTGAGACACAAGGAATTTTTCCAGCTCTGCTTTGGAAACGCCGTGCCAGCCGTTCAAAATCTGCCGTCTGACCCCGCTTGGCAGGGTTCTTGCGTCAATCGCGGTCTGCAAATATAAAACCCGGCTGTCCTCTTCGTATACGATGACCCGATTCTCTTCAATCTGTAAAAAGAAGGTTTCTGCCTGCTGTAGTTTTCGGTATGTTTTGGAAACAACAATCTGCTGTGGGGAAAAAGAAACCAGCTCCATCCGGAGAAGCCCCTGCTGCAGCTCGGTAAGGGGCGGAGCGTCCTGATAGTGCCGGATTTCATCCTCCACCTCTTTTCTGCTGCACCCGATCAGCCGAAGCGGCAGGGATTTGATCTCTTCTGTCTGCCTTCGGGACACCTGATCGGTATTTTTTACCACAAGCTTCGTATCTGCGCGCAACCGATCCGGTACGCTGACCGCCTGGGTTGCAGACTGCATCTGAAAAAACGGAATTTCGTTCTGGCTGATAATCGTCTGCCTTCCGGGATAAAACCACTGTTCGATCTTATAATGTCCATAAAATCCCACCGCAAAAAGCAGACAGGAATAGAGAAAAAAGCTGATTCTTTTTAAACGGCGCATATTTTCACCTCTTAAAAAGTATCAGCTCTTTTCGGTTATTTTATGCAGTGACCATCACAGCAGCCGCATCGTACTGGCAAGCTCGATCAGCACATCTCCCGCTGCAAAGCAACTCAGTTCGCGTCTGGTCGCACCCTTTAAAACGACGGTAGACACAAAATAGACGAGCAGTCCGACAACCGCCGAAACGAGCATCCGAACCGGGCTGGCAGCATTTTTCAAAATCACCTGGCTGCACAGCAGGCAGACAAGCGCCATCAGAATGCCTGCCAAAAGAGGCGCCAAAAAAACACGGAGCCAGCTGACTGCTATTTTTAACTGCTGGCGCACCATGCCCAGCAGAATCAGGCACAAAACAAATGCAGACAGCGCATCGGAATAAGCGCCCGCATACAGGTCGAGTTTCAGCGCGGAACTCATCACGGAAAAGCTGACCAGCCGAACCGCGACGGAAACCAGCACCGCGATCCAGATGCTATAGTAAAGCTCTGCAGCAAACAAAACGCTGCCAAGCATAAAGGCGAGGCCATAAAAGATCACCGTGATCGCCAGAACTTTTAAAATGCTGTCCAGACCATTTAACTCTCCTTTGGAAAACAGCATATGCAGCATCGGCTGTGCCGTCGTTAAAAATAAAACGGCGCAGGGAATCGTATAGAGAGCAGTGCAGCGAAAGGCGACCATGCACTTTTCGCGGCTTTTGCGCAGGCTGCGGCGTTTTAAGACGAGCTGGAACTGCGGCAGCATGGAAACCGCCAGGGCAAATGCGCCGAGCAGCGCAAGCGTCATCAAAAGACGATATTTTCCAAGATACGCACCCCACGTTGAAACAGAGCCGTTCTTTAAATAGATACTGGACTGCCCGATCCGCCCGATACCGGCAAGCACCGCCGGAACACAGATCACAAGCCCATTCCGGAGCAAGGCAAAGGTGATGCTGCGATCTGCTGCAGGATTTGTGCTGCTTCCGTATTCTGCCTGGTGCAGCTCATGGGAAGCCTTTATCCAGGAGATCCCGCAGCCTGCCGTACACAAAAGACTGACGCATAAAACGGAAAACGCTGCGCCGAACGCACCATATGCCGCCTGATAGGACGTATTTTGCAAAAGTGCGCCGACCTTCTGACCGTATGCGTCGAGCGGTGCTGCAATCAGGGGTGCTGCGAAAAATAAAAGTACTCCGAATGCGAGTATCCATCTGCCCGCTGTTTCCCGCCTGCCAAAGGCATCCAGAATGCCGAGCAGCATCCAGAACAGCGTCAGGATAACGAGCGCACATAATAACGCCAAAAACGCTATTTTTGCAAAGGGCAGCGCATAAAATGAGCCGAACAGCACATCTTTTAAGGCAGCACCGAAAAATGCCAGAACAACGGATACAAAAAATGCCGTCAAAAGAGCCTGTCCCGCAATTTTTTTTGCGCCTGTGATTCCGTAGCGTTCGATTCTTGTACGGATCAGGTTGGAAACTGCCCGGTTCATTCCGATCCCGAACAGGGAAAACAGGACAAAACAGCCCTCCAGGGCACCAAAAAAGTCTGCGCACCCTTCATCCCCCAGCGCGTTGACCAGCCGAATGGGTGCAAAAAGGCAGAGCAGGAATACAAGAAGTTTGACTATCCCGGTCAATTGCCTTGGTAGCATACCCGTGCGATCGATTTTCTTATGTTTTCTTCGTGCCGCCATAGAAACTTAACCCTCATTCATCCAGGCAATCCCGGGTCAGCCCGAGCGCGCTTAATATAGTTTCCTGCTTCTGCTCCATCACAGCCGCTTCCTCCGGTGTTTCGTGATCATAACCGCACAAATGCAGCATGCTGTGCGCAACGAGGAATGCAAACTCCCGTTTCCGGGAATGTCCGTAGCTTTCCGCCTGGGAACAGATCCGATCCACTGACAGGATGATGTCACCCAGAATCAGTTCCCCGCTGTCCGGCTGGAAATAATCCGAACAGTTTTCTTCGACAATGGAAAAATCCGCTTCGGTTTCAAACGGAATGTTCGGAAAGCTCAAAACGTCCGTCTCCCGGTCGATATTGCGGTATTCTTTATTATACAAGCGGATGCCCTCGTTATCCGTAATCAGTACGTTAATCTCGGTTTCATAGGGACAGCCCTCTGCATCCAGAACCGCTTCCGCTACGCGGCTGCATAATTCCTTCGTGTCAAAGGGAAAAGTAAAATCCGTTTCGTTTTCGACATAGATGGTCATGAGCGTCTCTCCTTTTCATTTCTGCGCAGAGGAGCTTCCGTCCTGCGTTTTGTCTTTCCTGTCGTCTTGCCGGCAGCAGCGGACGTCAGACGTCTTTCCTTGCTCTCGCGGTAAGCCTGCTTCGCCTCATAGGTTTCATAAGCCTTGACAATTTTCTGAACCAGCGGATGCCGGACGACATCGCGGCTTGTCAGGTTGCAGAAGCCGATATCGTCCAGACCGGACAACACCTTCACAGCAACGTCCAGACCGGACTGTGTTCCAGGCGCAAGGTCTTTCTGCGAAGCGTCGCCGGTGATGACAACCTTGGAACCGAAGCCGATTCGGGTCAGGAACATCTTCATTTGGGCAGGCGTCGTATTTTGCGCTTCGTCGAGGATGATATAAGCGTTGTCGAGGGTACGTCCTCTCATGTAGGCGAGCGGCGCAACCTCAATGAGCCCTTTTTCCATATTGCGTTGGAAGCTTTCCGCGCCCATGATCTGATAGAGTGCATCGTAGAGCGGACGCAGGTACGGGTCGACCTTGCTCTGCAGATCGCCGGGCAAAAAGCCGAGCTTCTCGCCTGCTTCGATCGCAGGTCTGGTCAGAATAATGCGCTCCACCTCGTTATTTTTAAAAGCGGTAATCGCCATTGCCATCGCCAGGTAGGTTTTGCCTGTTCCGGCAGGCCCAAGACCGAATACGATCATCTTTTCCCGGATCGCATCCACATACTGCTTCTGTCCGAGCGTTTTGGGCTTTACCGGTTTTCCGCTCACGGTGTGGCAGATGAGATCGCCGTCTATTTCAAGTAAGGTATTTTCCTGATTTTCCATATGCATTGCAATTGCGTAATCCACGTTCTGCTCCTGTATCTGATTTCCGCGTCTGGCAAGCTCCTGCAGTTCGGTAAAAACTGCCGCCGTATGGGCAACTGCCGACTGTTCGCCGCGGATATGGACGGTACCGTCCCGGTCAATAATCTGCGTGCCGAATGCACGCTCCAGCTTCTTTAAATAACAGTCAAACTGTCCGAAAAGGTTGCTGATATGCGCGTTGTCCAGCTCCAGTGTTTGTTCTGTAAATGCCATGTTAATTCTGTGCAGTCTCCTGTTCTTTTGCCGTGTCCAAAATCGAAAGCGCCTGCCAGACGCCGCCCTGCAGCTGTATCTTCAGGCTTCCCTCCAAGGTGAGGATATCGGCTTTTTCTACTATTCTAACATCTTTTTGTATAATTTGAACCCCTTTTTCCTCCAAAGCGGCAATTATTTTCTGAAATTTATCCAAAAGAATCTTTTTTGCGCTGTCCGTGTCGTAGCGCGCATCGACCGGAAGATACTCGCGCAGCGTCTGACTGCCCGCAAAAATAGGGAGATCGAGCTGTCCGAACAGGCATAGACGATTTTGCTGCGTTACGATATCCTGACGCGCAAAGTTCTTCCGGATAGGAGGAAAAAGAACCCGCAGGCTGCCGATTGCGAGGAATTTCCGGCTCTTTTCCCTTCCGGTATAATTTTTATACTGGTAAGCATAAGGACAGGATAAATGCACCCGATAGTCGGTTTCTAAAATCACGTCCCCGTCCGCGACGACTGACAGGTATTCCCGAACAGTTTCGTCATCGTTTTTAACCGGAATTCGTCCGCTGATCAGCAGATCGCCGCGGGAAACGCTGTCTCCCGGCCGCACCGTCGGGATGCCGCTTCTGGTCAGGATTGAAACGACTGTGCCGGAGCAGGACGCAACAAGATCCGCTCCATTTTCAAATTTGGACAGCTCCTGCTTCTGAGCAGTGTCCGGCAG
>ENA-OUQL01000918-OUQL01000918.1-human-gut-metagenome-genome-assembly--contig:-NODE-918-length-9976-cov-3.55015_pt1 | contig 9976 bp, 9 predicted proteins | sample MGYA00237945_ERZ548829 | MGnify/ENA primary metagenome ERZ548829 (study PRJEB26490, sample SAMN05194708) | human gut metagenome | biome: terrestrial biome; feature: human-associated habitat; material... | reverse complement strand
ATCTGATCCGAAGCAACGGAAATCTGTACCGGATCGGACAGCATGGTCCGGATATCCTGTTTTATTATTTTATATCCAAAAATCCGGTGACACAGTACGGAGTGCAGATGCATGGACGGAAAGCAAGAGAATTCTTTGAAAAGGGCATGGCGAAGGTCCGGGAGGAAAAAAATCCTGCACTGATGGCTTACCTGCTGGGGTTCGGATGTCATTATATCCTGGATTCTACCTGTCATCCTTACGTCAATCAGGTAGCTGCCGAGGGGAAAGTCTCACATACGCTCTTTGAGAAGGAATTTGATCGCATGCTGATGTATGAAACCGGCAAAGATCCATTGCGTTTTTATCCGTCTCATGGGATCCGTGCCAGTTTTCTCAGTGCATGGACGATCCACCAGGTATTGCCGGCGATCCGTACCTGGAACATTTATCTGTCATTGAAAATGATGAAGATATTCACCTGTATTTTGGTATGTGATGATGGAGGAAGGAAGAGACGCCTTTCGGAACATGCCCTTTCCCCCGCAGGAAAAAAGATATCTGCGTTTATTACCGAATTTTTTATGAGCCCGGAGCCAGAGATCGACTGTAAGGAGGAGCTTCTTAAACTGGACAGTCTGATGGAAGAGGCGCTTGCCAAGGCGCCAGATATGCTGGAAGAGCTTGCTGCACTTGCAGTCAGGCCAGGACATCTTTCTGACAGATGGGATCTGACCTTTAACGGATGATCGATCCCGGCAGACAACAGATACAAGTGATATCTGAATGCTATCCCCGCATAAAATTAAATATAACAGTTACTGTAAACAGTTATATGAACCGTGTACGGGGTGATGCATTATGAGCAAACGGCGTATGGCCGCTGTCGTGCTGGTGACAGCGGTCCTTATTATTTGTCAGATCTTTCCGGTAAAGGCGGCAGATGACGAAAATCTATATGCACTTTCTGCAGTTCTTATGGATGGGGAGAACGGCCGTGTGCTGTACGGAAAAGAAGCATACAAAGGACGGCCGAATGCCAGCACCACAAAGGTAATGACCTGTATTCTTGCTCTGGAGCTGGCAAAGGGAGATGATTACGTACAGGTTTCCGGGAATGCGGCATCTCAGCCACAGACACGTCTTGGCATGCGGGAAGGCCAGCAGTTTTATCTGGAGGATCTTCTCTATTCACTGATGCTGAAAAGCCATAATGATTCCGCAGTGGCCATCGCGGAACATATCGGTGGCTCCGTAGAAGGTTTTGCAGAGAAGATGAATGAAAAAGCAAAAGAGCTGGGATGTAAGGACACACATTTTGTTACACCCAATGGTCTGGATGGAGAAGATGAAGGCGGTATCCATCATACAACAGCCCGGGATCTTGCCTTGATCATGGCGTATGCAATAAAAAATGCAACATTTGTCCATATTACCCAGACTAGAGATTATACTTTCACGGATATCTCAGGAAAAAAGCATTATTCGGTACATAATACCAATGCTTTCCTGGATATGGAAACAGGAGTGATCTCCGGAAAAACAGGATTTACAGGAAATGCCGGATATTGTTATGTCTGCGCAGTCCGACAGGACGAGCGATTATTTATCGTGGCTCTTCTGGGATGCGGATGGCCCGGAAATAAAAATTATAAATGGAGCGATACTAAGAAGCTCCTTTCCTATGGCAGGGAAAATTATCAGTATATGATGCTGCCGGAGCTTCCGCAGCTGCCTGAGATCCCGGTAACAGAAGCAGCACCGGGAAAAGAAGATCCATATCCGCAAAAGTCCGATCATTCCGGATATCCTCCCAAACAGGTTATGCTGAAAATACACGCAGTACTTTCTGAAAAAGATCGTGAGAAAAGATATCTTCTGAAAAAAACAGAAACGATCACATGGGAAACGGAGCTTCCGGATAAGCTCCCGGCACCAATACAGAAAAACCAGAAGATCGGTACACTCCATGCAAAGCTCAACGGAAAAGAACTCCTTTCCTGCCTTGTAACCGCCGATGACAAAATCGACAGAATTACCTATAAATGGTATGTGGATAAAGTATTTAAGGATTATTTCCATTAATTTAGCGACCCCTGGCATATGTCAGGGGTTAATTTTTTAACGTTCGTGACGAAAAGTATTGAATTTTCTGCAAAAAAAAGGTACAATTATACTCGGCTGAATTTTTGGTTATATTAATAAAAAAATGGAGGGCATAGTATAATGAGTAATGCGACACAAAGCGTAGCGGCTGCAAGGATCGATTCCCTGCTTGACGCCAACAGTTTTGTTGAGATCGGACAGGCTGTCACAGCCAGAGCTACAGATTTCAACATGACTGAAAAAAAAGCACCTTCAGACGGTGTGATCACCGGATATGGTGTGATTGACGGCAGTCTGGTGTATGTATACAGCCAGGATGCATCTGTACTGAACGGAACAGTTGGTGAGATGCATGCCAAAAAGATCGCCAAAATTTATGATCTCGCTCTGAAAGTTGGAGCACCGGTTATCGGTCTTGTAGACTGTGCGGGACTTCGTCTTCAGGAGGCTACCGATGCACTTGAGGCATTTGGTGAGATCTATCTGAAACAGACACTGGCATCCGGTGTTATTCCACAGATCACTGCTGTTTTCGGAACATGCGGCGGTGGAATGGCAGTTGTACCGGCTCTTACAGACTTTACATTTGTAGAGGAGAAGAAGGGCAGACTGTTTGTAAACACTCCAAATGCACTGGAAGGAAACAGAGTGGAAAAATGCGATTCAGCTTCCGCACAGTTCCAGAGCGAGGAGACAGGACTTGTTGACGGCATCGGAACAGAAGAGGAGATCCTTGGACAGATCCGTACACTGGTCAGCATGCTTCCAGAGAACAATGAAGACAATGACAGCTTCAAGGAATGCACAGATGACCTGAACAGAGTATGTGATGATATTGCAGGCTGCACAGGCGACACAGCTATTGCGCTTTCAAGAATCGCTGATAATGGTGAGTTTTTTGAAACAAAGGCAGCTTACGGCCAGGATGTCGTAACTGGTTTCCTTCGTCTGAACGGAGCTACCGTTGGTGCTGTTGCAAACAGAAGCGAATCTTACGATGCTGATGGCAATAAGACAGAGATTTCCGACGGAACTCTTTCTGCAAGAGGTGCAAGAAAAGCAGCAGACTTCGTAAAATTCTGTGATGCTTTTGAGATTCCGGTACTTACTCTTACTAATGTAACAGGATTTAAAGCTACACTCTGCAATGAGAAGATGATGGCTAAATCTGTGGGTGAGATGGTACATGCTTTTGCATCTGCGACTGTACCGAAGGTAAATGTTGTAATTGGTAAAGCATACGGAACTGCATACGTTGCCATGAACAGCAAATCTGTCGGAGCAGATATGGTTTATGCATGGGATACAGCTGAGATCGGTATGATGGATGCTTCCCTTGCAGCAAAGATCATGTATGAGGGAGCTGACGCTTCTACACTGAATGAGAAGGCAGCTGAGTACAAAGAACTCCAGAACGGTATCGCATCTGCAGCAGCAAGAGGATATGTGGATACTGTGATCAAAGCAGAAGATACAAGAAAATATGTAATCGGTGCTTTTGAGATGCTGTTCACAAAAAGGGAAGACCGTCCATCCAAAAAGCATGGAACAGTCTAAGTGAGGTGAGCGTATGAGACAGTTTTATAAAAAGATCTCTTCTGTCTGCATGGCACTTCTTTGCGTAGCTGCACTTCTGATCGGATGCACAGCTACTGCATGGGCTGCTGATGAGATTGATGATTCTGTAAAGAGTCAGCTTGTCACAACAACCAAGGGCCTGACGGATGCGATCATCGCAATGTCCGAGGATGATATCCAGGGATATCTGGAATCAGAGGATGCTTTCACACAGAGTGCTGCAAGTGCATGGGATGGCTCCAGAGAAGAGCTTGGTGAGAAAAAAGGTGATATCGAGGAGAAAGATATCACAGTGGAGTATTCCGATGATCAGTATACCGTTGTTGTTCCGGTATCCTTCGAGAAAAACAAAGCGAATTTCACTTATGTATTTGATAAATCAGGAACCCCGACTTCTCTTACAGTTGATGTGAATTATACACTGGCACAGAACATGGAGAAGGCAGCGATGAATACAGTGATGGGTCTCGGAACAGTATTTGTGATCCTGGTATTCCTGATCTTCGTGATCTCTCTTTTCAAATATATTCCCGGACTTGTGGAAGGAAAGAAAAAAGAGAGCAAACCGGCTCCAGCAGCCACAGCACCGGCTCCGGTTGCAGCACCAGTTGCTGAGCCTGCTGTTGAAGATGTGACAGATGATGGTGAGCTTATTGCCGTGATCGCCGCAGCGATCGCTGCTTCTGAAGGCAAAACAAGCACAGACGGATTCGTAGTACGTTCCATCCGCAAAGTCAACCGCAGAAAAAGATATTCATTATTTAGGAGGATTTTAAAATGAAGAGTTATACAATTACTGTTAACGGAACAGCATATGAAGTTACTGTAGAAGAGAACGGAAACGCAGCAGCTCCAGTTGCAGCAGCACCAAAAGCAGCAGCTCCGGCTCCTAAGGCAGCTCCGGCAGCAGCTCCTAAGGCAGCAGCTCCGGCAGCAGGCGCAGGTTCTGTTAAAGTTTCCGCAGCCGTTCCTGGAAAAGTTGTAAAAATCGTTGCATCTGTTGGACAGAGCGTAAAAGCTGGTGACAGCGTAGTGATCGTTGAGTCCATGAAGATGGAGATCCCGGTTGTTGCTCCTCAGGACGGAACAATCGCCAGCATCGATGTTGCAGAGGGTGCTGCCGTTGAAAATGGAGATACTCTTGCAACAATGAACTAAACAGGAGGTAGACAAATGTCTTATGTAACAAATACCCTGTCAAACCTGATCCATCAGACAGCATTTTTCAACCTTACCTGGGGAAACTACCTGATGATCGCAGTGGCATGTGTGTTCTTATATCTTGCCATTAAACATGGTTTTGAGCCGCTGCTGTTGGTTCCGATCGCTTTTGGTATGCTTCTGGTAAATATTTATCCGGACATTATGCTGAGCATTGAGGATTCATCCAATGGCGTTGGCGGACTTCTTCATTATTTTTACTTAATGGATGAGTGGAGTATTCTTCCTTCACTGATCTTCCTGGGTGTCGGTGCGATGACAGACTTCGGTCCGCTGATTGCAAACCCGATCAGCTTCCTGATGGGAGCAGCTGCACAGCTTGGTATTTACCTTGCATACTTCCTTGCAATTTTCCTTGGATTTAATGGTAAAGCAGCAGCAGCGATCTCTATCATCGGTGGTGCTGACGGCCCGACTTCCATTTTCCTTGCAGGTAAGCTTGGACAGTCTTCTCTTATGGGACCGATCGCAGTAGCAGCATATTCCTATATGTCCCTGGTACCGATCATCCAGCCTCCGATCATGAAGGCTTTCACAACAGAGAAAGAGCGTAAGATCAAAATGGCGCAGCTCCGTCCTGTTACAAAACTTGAGAAGATCCTTTTCCCGATCGTTATCACAATCGTTGTTTGCCTGATCCTTCCGACAACAGCTCCCCTTGTTGGTATGCTGATGCTCGGAAACCTGTTCCGTGAGTCCGGAGTTGTTAAACAGCTTTCTGAAACAGCTTCCAACGCTCTTATGTACATCGTAGTAATCCTTCTCGGAACATCTGTAGGTGCTTCCACAAGTGCTGAGGCGTTCCTGAACGTAGATACACTGAAGATCGTAGTTCTTGGTCTTGTTGCCTTTGCCTGCGGTACTTTTGGTGGTGTTATGCTTGGTAAGCTTCTCTGCAAGGTTACTCACGGAAAGATCAATCCTCTGATCGGATCAGCCGGTGTTTCTGCCGTTCCTATGGCAGCCCGTGTATCCCAGAAGGTTGGTGCTGAGGCAGATCCTACAAACTTCCTGCTGATGCATGCGATGGGACCGAACGTTGCTGGTGTTATCGGTACAGCGGTTGCTGCCGGTACATTCATGGCGATCTTTGGTGTCTAACCCATTGTCTTATAAAAATTTGTAAGGAGAATAATTATGGCAGAAATAGAGAAAAAACCTGTGAAAGTTGTGGAAACGATCCTGCGTGACGCTCATCAGTCCCTGATCGCTACACGTATGAGCACAGAGCAGATGCTTCCGATCATTGAGAAGCTTGACAAAGTCGGCTACTATGCAGTAGAGTGCTGGGGCGGTGCTACTTTCGATGCTTCCTTACGTTTCCTGAAAGAGGATCCGTGGGAAAGACTTCGTAAACTTCGTGACGGTTTCAAAAACACAAAGCTTCAGATGCTGTTCCGTGGACAGAACATCCTTGGATATCGTCCATATGCAGATGATGTAGTAGAGTATTTTGTACAGAAATCCGCAGCTAACGGTATCGATATCATCCGTATCTTTGACTGTATGAATGACCTTCGTAACCTTCAGACAGCTGTAAAAGCAGCAAACAAGGAGAAAGCACATGCACAGGTTGCAATGGCTTACACACTAGGTGATGCTTACACACTTGATTACTGGACAGATCTTGCAAAACGTATCGAAGATATGGGTGCAGATTCCATCTGTATCAAAGATATGGCAGGACTTCTTGTTCCGTACAAGGCTACAGAGCTTGTTCAGGCTCTCAAAGAGACTGTTAAGATCCCGATCGATCTTCATTCTCACTATACATCCGGTGTTGCTTCCATGACATATATGAAGGCAGTAGAGGCAGGTGTTGACATCATCGACACAGCAATGTCTCCGTTTGCTCTTGGAACATCCCAGCCGGCAACAGAGGTTATGGTTGAGACCTTCAAGGGAACACCATATGATACAGGATTTGATCAGCAGCTTCTCGCTGAGATCGCTGACTACTTCCGTCCGATGCGTGATGAGGCTCTTGATACAGGTCTTCTCAATCCGAAGAACCTTGGTGTAAACATCAAGACTCTTCTGTATCAGGTACCAGGCGGAATGCTTTCCAACCTGACATCACAGCTGAAAGAGCAGCATGCCGAGGATAAATTCTACGAAGTACTTGAGGAAGTTCCGCGTGTACGTAAAGACCTTGGTGAGCCACCGCTTGTTACACCGTCCTCTCAGATCGTTGGTACACAGGCTGTATTTAACGTGATCATGGGCGAGCGTTACAAGGTTGTCACAAAAGAGACAAAAGACGTGTTAAGTGGTAAGTATGGCGCAACAGCCAGACCGTTCAATCCGGAAGTACAGAAAAAATGTATCGGAGATATTGAACCGATCACATGCCGTCCGGCAGATCTTCTGGAGGATGAGCTTGATAAGCTTGAGAGCGAGATGGTACAGTACAAGGAGCAGGATGAGGATGTTCTCACATATGCACTGTTCCCGCAGGTTGCCATGGACTTCTTTAAATATCGCCAGGCTCAGAAGACAAAAGTTGATGAGACTGTAGCAGATACCAAGAACGGCGCATACCCGGTATAAAGCACACATAGAAATGCAGATGCATTTCAAAACAGGAAAAGGAGCTTGCTGTATGCAGGCTCCTTTGTGCATAAAAAAGATAAAAAAGGCAGGATAACAGGTAATGTCCAAAGTTGCGATCATAGGCGGCGGTGCCGCCGGAATGCTCTGCGGTGTATATGCTGCGCGCAGAGGACACCAGGTTCACATACTGGAAAAAAATGAGAAACTCGGAAAAAAGCTTTTCATCACCGGAAAGGGACGATGCAACGTCACCAATGATTCCGATACCGAAGAACTTTTTCCGGCAGTGATGTCAAACCGCAAATTTCTTTACAGTGCTTTCTACACCTATGGAAGCAGAGATGTGATGGAATTTTTTGAGGAGGCAGGAGTGCCGCTGAAAACAGAGCGTGGAAACCGGGTTTTTCCGGTATCGGATCATTCATCAGATATTATCCGTGCGCTTGAGCGGGAACTGAAAAAATCCGGAGCGCAGATCCATCTTCATACAGAGGTAAAGGAAGTTTGTACACAGGATGAAAAAGTTACCGGTGTATTACTTTCGGACGGTACCTTTTTTGAAGCGGATACTGTGGTAGTTGCCACAGGAGGGCTTTCCTACCCGTCCACAGGTTCCACAGGAGATGGATATCGTTTTGCTGCTGAAACGGGACATAAAGTTGTTTCCCAGTCACCATCACTGGTACCACTGGTGGCAAAAGAAGATTATGTCTCCAAACTTCAGGGCCTTTCCCTTCGGAATGTGGAGCTTACAGTAAAATCCGGCAAAAAAGTTCTCTATAAAGATTTCGGCGAGATGATGTTTACTCATTTCGGAGTGACAGGACCGCTGATCCTTTCCGCCAGTGCCCAGATCGGCAAAAAGCTGGAAAAGGAGCCTTTGGAGGCTTTCCTGGATCTGAAGCCGGCGCTTGATGCAGAACAGCTTGACGCCCGGATCCTGCGTGAATTTGATGCAAATCATAACAAGCAATTTAAAAATGTGATCGGTGTTCTTTTTCCGTCTTCTCTGACTCCGATCATGATCGAAATTGGCGGTATCCCCGGGGAAAAACCGGTACATGAGATCTCCAGGGAAGAGCGTCAGGCTTTTGGCCGTCTGATCAAGGCTTTTCCGTTTACGATCACGGGAATGGGAGAGTTTAAGGAAGCGATCATCACAAGAGGCGGTGTGTCAGTAAAAGAGATACAGCCATCCACAATGGAATCCAAAAAAATAAAAAATCTGTATTTTACAGGTGAAGTACTGGATCTGGATGCAGTGACCGGTGGCTATAATCTTCAGATCGCATGGTCTACAGCGTATGCGGCAGCTCAGGCGATAGAATAACAGAAAAGAGGAAGGAGCAACGATTATGGGTATTAATATTGCAATTGACGGACCGGCAGGTGCAGGAAAAAGCACAATTGCAAAAAAAGTGGCAAAGGAGCTGTCCTTTATTTATGTAGATACAGGGGCAATGTATCGTGCCATGGCACTTTATCTTCTGGAAAAAGGGATCAGCGGTGACGAAAAAATCTCTGAAGCCTGTCACGATGCGGATATCTCTATCCGTTATGAGAACGGTGAGCAGCAGGTGATTCTTAACGGAAAGAATGTAACTGCGTTCCTCCGTAAGGAAGAGGTAGGAAATATGGCATCTGTAAGCTCTGCAAATCCGGAGGTGCGTGCACATCTTCTGAAGCTGCAGCGCAATCTTGCAGCCGAGAATAATGTAGTTATGGACGGAAGAGATATCGGAACCACCATTCTTCCCAATGCGGAAGTGAAGATCTTTCTGACTGCAAGTGCAAAGACCCGTGCCAGCAGACGATACCTGGAGCTTACAGAGAAGGGGGAAGCCTGCGATATGGATGAGATTCTGAAAGATATCGTTGACAGAGATGAGAGAGATATGAACCGCGCGGTTTCTCCGCTTAAAAAAGCAGAGGATGCTGTTCTTGTTGATTCATCTGAGATGGGAATTGACGAAGTGGTTGAGAGTATCCTTTCCGTATACAGAAAAAGGGTGAATGGATGAACGTAAAAGTTGCAAAAACTGCCGGCTTCTGTTTCGGCGTACAAAGAGCTGTTGACCGTGTTTATGAGTTGATCGGTTCCGATGCAGCACCGATCTACACACTGGGCCCGATCATCCATAATGAGGAGGTTGTCTCAGATCTCGAAAAAAAAGGTGTGGCTGTGATCTGTGAGGAGGATCTTGGCAGCCTGAAGGGTGGCACTGTTGTGATCCGCTCCCACGGAGTGGGCCGCAAGGTTTATAACACGATCAAAAAATATGGCCTCGGATATGTAGATGTTACCTGTCCTTTTGTGCTGAAGATCCACAAGATCGTTGAGAGAGAAAGCTCCAGAGGTGCCCATAGTGTGATCATCGGTGATCCGGACCATCCGGAAGTACAGGGGATCTGCGGATGGTGTCAGGGACCATATACAGTGATCAGAAATGCTGAGGATGCTGAAAAATTCAATATTTCTCCGGAAAAAGAAGTATGTGTAGTGTCCCAGACGACATTTAATTACAACAAATTTAAAGAT
>ENA-OUQL01000895-OUQL01000895.1-human-gut-metagenome-genome-assembly--contig:-NODE-895-length-10132-cov-5.83199_pt1 | contig 10132 bp, 7 predicted proteins | sample MGYA00237945_ERZ548829 | MGnify/ENA primary metagenome ERZ548829 (study PRJEB26490, sample SAMN05194708) | human gut metagenome | biome: terrestrial biome; feature: human-associated habitat; material... | reverse complement strand
GAGTACGGCGGGAAATTGTAGTGGTGGATGTAGCGCTTGGTCTGCTCGTCGGTCAGGTCATCCATGAGCTGGTTGTCCTTGGTGCCGCCGAGGGTGCAGGTGGTGAGCACCTGAGTCTGGCCGCGGGTGAACATACCGGAGCCATGCACACGGGGCAGGATGCCGACTTCTGCGGCCAGCGGGCGGATCTCGTTGATGCCACGGCCATCCACGCGCTTGCCCTCGTCCAGCAGCCAGCGGCGGACGACGTACTTCTGCATCTTGTAGCTGACGAGGTCGAGGTCGGCCTCGGTCAGGTCGGGGTACTCCTCAGCGATCTTGTCCATGATGGGCAACAGAGCAGCATCACGCACATTCTTGTCGTCGGTATCCATAGCGGCCTTGAAGTCGTCGAGATACTTCTCCTTGATGGCGTGGAACACGTCCATATCGAGGCCCACGACCTGGAAATCGATCTTCGGCTTGCCGCGCTCGGCCACGATGCTGTTGATGAAGGTGATGATCTTCTTGATCTCCACGTGAGCGGCCTTGATGGCGTTCAGCATGGTGTCCTCATCGACCTCATTGGCACCGGCCTCGATCATGACGATCTTGTCCATGGTGGCGGCGACGGTCAGGGCCAGGTCGCTCTTCTTGCGCTGCTCCTGAGTGGGGTTCAGGACGATCTCGCCGTCCACCAGACCCACCTGCACGCCGCCGATGGGGCCGTTCCAGGGGATCTCGGACACAGCGGTGACCAGAGAAGCGCCGATCATGCCGGCGATCTCAGGGCTGCAGTCGGGGTCAAGGCTCATGACGGTCATGGTGATGCAGACGTCGTTGCGCATCTCCTTCGGGAACAGGGGGCGCATGGGACGGTCCACGACGCGGCTGGTCAGGATGGCGCGCTCGCCGGGGCGGCCCTCACGGCGCATGAAGCTGCCGGGGATGCGGCCTGCGGCGTAGAGCTTTTCCTCGTACTCCACGTTCAGGGGGAAGAAATCGACGCCCTCGCGGGGCTTGGGGCTCATGACCACGTTGCACATCACGCAGGTCTCGCCGTAGCGGATGAGGGCGCTTGCGTTGGACAAGCCGCACATCTTGCCCATCTCCACCTTGAAGGGGCGGCCTGCCAGCGTAGTCTCGTAAACTTTGAAGTTGTCAAAGTTTTCTTTGCGGGAACCAAATTCGATTGCCATTTGGTTTGCCTCCTTATGTCCGTTTGATATTCCAAAAGGCTGCCCGCCGCGCATCATAGCAATAAATCCAGCGTCCGTGCCGCTTCACACAGGCGTTCGATTTACTGCTGCAACACGCAGCAGCGGCCTATTTGTTCCAGTGCCTGGGATACAAGGGAAAATCCAACATAAAAGAGCAAAGGGCAGGCACCATTTGCGGTACCTGCCCTCTGTTTTCTATTACTTACGCAGACCCAGAGTTGCGATCAGAGCACGGTAACGCTCGATGTCCTTCTTCTGGAGATAAGCCAGCAGATTGCGGCGGCGGCCAACCATCTTCATCAGGCCGCGGCGGCTGTGGTGATCGTTCGGGTTCTTCTTCAGGTGCTCGTTCAGCTCGTTGATGTGAGCGGTCAGCAGAGCAACCTGCACTTCGGGAGAGCCAGTGTCCTTCTCGGTCAGAGCGACTTTGGCCATAACTTCCTGCTTGTTCATAGTAACAGTACCTCTTTATAAAATTTTTATTTGCCAGCGACACAGCAGCGGGAAAACGGTACTCCCGAGTGGGCATACTCCCAGCCCCGTATCGCGGTAACAGGGCTAGTATAACAGAAACCAACGTAAAAAGCAAGAAAAATTTTTACAGATCCGCAAAAATAAGGATGTTGTTTTCCTGTCAAATCATGTTATAATCTGTCTATTGTAATAAAGAGGTAGATCAAATGACACATTGCTTTTCCCGCCGCAGCTTCCTCAAAGGAAGCGCAGCCGCCGCAGCGGCCCTCACCAGCCCGCTCCTCCCGGCTGATGCAGCTTTTTCTGAAACCGAAAACGGCCTGTTCTCCCCTGTCTCTGCTCTCTGCCAGACCCAGTACGGCCCGGTAAAGGGCAGAGAGGGCGAAAACGGTCAGCTCTGCTGGTACGGCATCCCCTACGGTGCCGCGCCCACGGGCGAAAGCCGCTGGACAGCGCCGCAAGAGCCCGCCCGCTGGCACGCAGTGCGGGACTGCACCAGCCCCGCTCCGGCGGCGTACCAGTACACCACCTTTCCCCTCGGCACCGAGGACTGCCTGACACTGGACATTTATTCTTCCGCCGAGGCCAAAAAGCGGCCCGTCCTCGTCTATCTGCACGGCAGCGCCGCCACAGGCTCATCTCTCGAGCTGCCCGGCAGCGAACTCGTGCGGGACGCGGGCTGCGTCTTTGTCGCGCTCAACTACCGGCTGGGGCTGTTCGGGTGGAACTGCCTGCCCGCTCTTACTTCCGGCTCCGACGCCGCCGGCAATTTCGCCCTGCTGGACATCGCCCGGGCGCTGGACTGGGTGAAGGAAAATATCCACCGCTTCGGCGGCGATGCCGACAACATCACCCTCTGCGGCTTCTCTGACGGCGGGCGGATGGCAGCGGCCCTTGCGGGCAGCCCGCTCTTCCGCGGACGCTTCCAGAAAGCCGTCGCTATCTCCGGCGGGCTGTCCCTCGCCGACCCGGACGCCGCCGCCCAGAAGCTGGCTGAAAATTTCGCACCGCTGGCCGTGGAAGACGGGCGGTTCGCTGACACGGCTTCCGCCGCCGAATGGCTGCTGACGCCGGGGGCGGACGTCCGGGAATGGCTCTGCGGCCTCGAACCGGCCCGCATTGCGACCCTCGGCAAACCAGCCATCCTCTACGCAGACGATGTGGTGCTCTCCCGGGACGCCCGGAGTGCTGTCCCTCTCCTGCTGCTCAGCAGTGCCACCGAATTCAGCGGCTTTGTCCGGGACGACCTGCGGCCCGCTTCCAGCGCGGCCCGGGCCTATGCCGTAAAATACGGCTCAGCCCTCTGCCGCTGGAGCAGCACCGAAGCCGTCGCCGAAGCGCTGGGCGGCAGTGCTCCGGTCTGGCTTGGCCTCATCGACTACGGCGGGACCGACAGTCAGACGGCTATCCCGGGCCTCGGCTCCTTCCACGGCCTGCCGCTGGCGCTCTTCTCGTCCGAAAGCAGCTATTCTGCCTGTGCTGATTTGTCTTCGGCAGGTGCGCAGGCCCTTTCGGCCCGGCTGAAACAGGCGCTTGCCGGCTTCATGACCAGCGGCTCCCCGGGCTGGGACGTCTGGACGCCGCAAGACCGCGACGCCCTCCACTTCGATGCCGACAGCGAAACAGCCTGCATCACCTTCAACTCCTACCCGGATACCCAGGAAAGTATCCGTGCCGCCATGGCCGCAGACACGTCCCTCTCCGCCGCCGAAAAGGAAACGGTGGAGAACCTCTATTTTTCCGGTTTCTCTTTCTGACGAAGCAAAAACGCACCTCACCGATCGCTTTCATCGGTGAAGTGCGTTCTTGTTTTTATTCAGCGGCTGATGCCGCCCACAGCCTTTTTGATCTCGGCTTTGTTCCGGTACATCGCAGCGTCAGCTTCCATGAACAGCTCGTCCGCCGTCATGGTGCGGCCTGCCTGCATGGCATAGCCCACTGCGATGGAGACGGGATACTCTTCCTTCGCATCCCACTCCGCGCACAGCCGCCGGAGCGTTTCGACTGCTGCCTTCACAGCGTCCTCATCCGTCGCAGCCGCAATGACCGCGAACTCGTCGCCGCCGATGCGGAAGCAGTCCTCGGCCCGGTAAAAGGCCTCTCGGATGCAGCGGGCCGCACAGCAGAGCAGTTCGTCACCGGCACGGTGGCCGTATTGATCGTTGGTCTGCTTGAGCCAGTTGATGTCCATGACGATGTAGGTCCAGTCCGTGCGCTCGGGCCAGCGGGACTTCATATATTTGAAGGCCGTATAGTTGAAAAGCCCGGTCAGCGAGTCGACGTAGGCCAGATTTTTGTAGTTTTCCAGCTGGGCCTGTTCGTCGCTGGCCTGCCGGATGCGGTGGAGCACGATGCGGCCCAGCATTACCAGAAATCCCAGCAGACCGGCGCAGTAGCACACGGCGTAAGTCCGGTCCCGGTAGCCGCTGTAGAAGGTCGCCAGCGCAAGCAGAGTACCCGCTGCCAGCGCGCCGAAAGCCAGCAGGATGTTCCTCACCTCGCCGCTGTGGTTCTTTTTATAGGAGACCATGAGGGTATGGAATGCTGCCAGAATGCTGGCAATGACGGTGATATGAATGGGCATGAGCAGCCACAACATGGGCTGTCCGGCCAGCAGCCAACCCGCAGCGTCTGCTGCCAGCAGTACCAGCGCAGCCATCTGCGGGAGGCGGATGAGCCAGCCATCATTCTTTACGGTGCAGCGGATGAATTCCAGCACGAAAGGCGCTGTGAGGCTGAAGGTGACCAGTGAGACGAACACGACGAGATTCGCCCTGTCCGTCACCAGTGCCAGCAGCTCGGAATCGGTCAGCGCCCAGATGCCGACGTCCAGCATCAGCCCGATCATCACCCGGGTCTGATGGCAGACCTCCGGAGTGAAGACGCTGCGCATCGTCACCATCAGAACGCCAAGCTCCACGGCGCAGAGGACGCAGAGCAGGAAGAACACCAGCGCGTAAAGGCTGCGCCTGAAGTAATAGCTGCTCAGTTTCGTCTGGGTGGCCAGCACCGACTCGCTGCTCAGCATCGCGCTGAGGGCCGACGGCTCCGCACAGCGGAGCACCAGCGTCTTTCCGGCTGCGCCCTCCGGCAGAGCAGCAAAGAGCCGCATCTCTGCCGGGCCGCTGCCCGGGTCATAGGTATAGAACACCGTCTCCTGACCGTCCGCCGCCCGCAGCCCGAGGCTGAACTTCTGCTTCGTGCTGCGAATGCTCAGCATCAGGCTTTCCCCCATGCTTTCCGGAATGTCATATACGGCCAGCTGGTCTGTTTCCAGCGTCCAGCTGTCGTTCAGTTCCTGCAGACTGCCCTGCACCAGTGTGCGGTGAGGGTCTTCCTGAACACGGCAGGAGTCTGCCACCCCCAGAAGGACCAGCAGCGCCACCAGCCAGACCAGGATGCGCAGGCACCATTTCTGTTTTGTTTTTTCATAAAGTTCACTCCGCAAAGTATTCCTGCGCGCGCTGGGCTGCGTGGTCGATGCACTCGCGCAGCTCATCCAGCGTGTCGAACTTTTTGCTGGGGCTGAGGTAGGCGTGGAACTCCACCACCGGGTCGGTGCCGTAAAGGTCGCCAGTAAAGCCCGGGATGAAGGTCTCGCAGGTCACCTTGCTCTCGTCGCTGTTGACGGTGGGCCGGGTGCCAAGGCCGGTGGCCGAGGGGTACCACCTGTCCCCTATCCTGGTACGGGTGATATAGATGCCGTACCGGGGCAGCTGGAAGCCCTGCGGGTAGAGCTGATTGATGGTCGGCACGCCCAGCGTCCGGCCAAGGCCCTCCCCGTGATGCACTGTGAAGCGGATGGCGTAGGGCATCCCCAGCATGGCATTGGCCGCCGGGATGTCACCGCCTTCCAGCGCGGTGCGGATGCGGGTGGAGGAAACAGGCTTCTCCTCAAACTGTGCCATCGGCAGGACGACTACCTCCACGCCCAGCGGCTCGCAGAGCTGACGCAGCAGCTCCGGTGTGCCTGCCGCCCTGGCACCGAAGGTGAAGTTCTCGCCGCAGAACAGCGCCCGGGCGTTGCAGTCCCGGATGATGCCCAGCACGAACTGCTCCGGCGTCATGGCCTTGATCTCCTCGAAATCAGGGCAGAGATAGTGCTCCACGCCGAGGCTGGCGATGAGGGCGTGCTTGTCCTCAGTGGAGAGCAGGCGCTTGCCCTTCATCTTGTTTTCGGTGGGCAGGCGGAAGGTGAACACCGCCGGTGCCGCGCCATGGGCCCTGGCCCACTCCACTGCGCCATTGATGACCGCGCGGTGGCCGATGTGGATGCCGTCAAAAAAGCCCATTGCCACAGCAGAGCCGTGGACACCGCCCAGCGCAAGCGGCGCAAGCTGTGAATAGATCTGCATGAATGTTCTTTAATTCCTCTCTACAAAGAGTTTTTCGACCTTGAGCACACCGCCGGTGATATTCGCAAGGCCCAGGAACTGGCCCTCGGCATTGCGGACACGGTAACGGCCGTCTGCCGCCGGGTAGCGGCTGGTGGGGCAGCCGTTGTACAGGTGCTGCTCCACCCTCGGCTCTGCCACCAGCAGAGGCAGGCTCTCGAACACGCTCTCCACCGGCAGCATCAAAGCCTGCAGTGCCTCGGGGCCTGCGTCCTTTGCCGCCTGTATCTCTTCCAGCGTGTGGGCGTCGGCCTCGGTGTAGACACCCGCCGTCGTGCGGCGCAAAGCGCTCATGGTGCCTTTCTGGCCCATAGCGGCGGCAATGTCCTCCAACAGAGTGCGGATATACGTTCCCTTGGAGCAGCGGACGGTGAGGACGTATTCGTTCTCCACCGGGCTGCCGCCGTACCGGATGTCCAGTATCTCGATGGGACGGGCCTTCCGCTCCACCGTGACGCCCTCGCGGGCCAGCTTATAGAGGGGCTGGCCGTTGATCTTAACAGCCGAGTACATGGGCGGCGTCTGCATCTGGGGGCCGAGGAACCGAGGCAGAACAGCCAGCAGTTCCTTCTCCCCTGCCGTCACCGGGGCCGTTTCCAGCACGGTGCCGGTGATGTCGCCGGTGTCGGTCTGCATCCCCAGCCGCAGCCGGGCGCAGTAGGTCTTGGTGTGGTCGAGCTGAAGGTCCACGGCCTTGCTGGCCCCGCCGCAGAACACCGGCAGAACGCCGGTGGCCATGGGGTCCAGCGTACCGCTGTGGCCCAGCTTGCGGGTACCGAGGATGCCGCGCAGCTTGGCGATGACGTCAAAGCTGGTCCACTCCATCGGCTTATCTACGATAAGGATGCCCTGCATCAGCTTTCCTCCTGCGTCTCGGGGCGGTCGAGTTCCGCCTCCACTTCGGCCAGAATGGCGCTCTTGGCGTTGTCGAGGTTGCCCAGCAGCTCACAGCCCGCTGCGCGGGTGTGGCCGCCGCCGCCCAGACGCCGTGCGATGGCGCAGGCGTCCACGCCCTTGGCGGCGCGCACGCTGATGCGGTAGCTGCCGCCAGGCTGCTGGCGGAGCAGCAGGCCCACTTTGACCCCCTCGATGCTGATGGGCAGGCTGGTCAGCTCTTCCAGGTCAGCCGGGTCCACGCCGCTCTGCTCTATCTCGTCCCGGGTCAGATACATCAGGGCGCAGCGGCCCTCAAGATGATATTCCAGATGGTTGCGGGCGATACGCTCCGCCTCCATCCGCTCCCGGGGTTTGGTGTCAAAGAGCAGGGTGTTCAGCTCCTCCACCTGCGCACCGGCCAGAATGAGCCTTGCAGCTACAAGATGGGTGTTGGCAGTGGTGGAAGAGAACCGGAAGCAGCCGGTGTCAGTAGCGAGGCCGGTGTAGAGGCAGTTGGCGATGAGGGGCGTGATCTCCACGCCCATCTCGCTGATGACCTCATACAGAAGCTCTGCCGCTGCGGCCGCATTGCCGTCCAGCAGGGTGAAATCCGCATAGCCGCTGTTGCCCGTGTGGTGGTCGATGCAGAGATCGACATGGCGGGTATACTGCGGCACACCGTTGTTTTCGCCAAAGAGCTGCACGCTGGCAACATCCACGGCCACAACGGTCTTGGGCTCAAACTCGCCCCGGAACGGCACCGGTGCGGTAAAGCTGTAGCGGGAAGGCACTGCATCGGAGCAGAGGACAGCTGCCGTCTTGCCCAGCGCCTTGAGCGCGTGGCAGAGGGCGCTGCCGCAGCCGATGGTGTCGCCGTCCGGGTTTTTATGACACAGGACCAGAATGTTGTCCGCAGCACAGAGGCGCTCGGCCATCTGCTGCACATTGAGCTGTTCTGTCATTTGATGGATCCATCCTTTCCGCAGCGCTGGATTTATTCCTCAGTCTCGGCGGGCTGAGAGTCCTCAGCATCGCCGTTCACATTCAGCGTGCGGAGCAGCTCATTGATGTGGGCTGCATAGGCGGCACCGTCGTCCTCCACAAAGATGAAGCGGGGTGCCTTGCGGATGTGCATTTTCTTGCTCACTTCGGTGCGCACATGGCCTGCGGCGCGGTTCAGGGCCTCGATAGCGGGCTTGGGGCCGTCCTCACGGCCCATCACGCTCACATAGACCTTCGCCACGTCCAGGTCGGGCGTCACATCCAGCCGGGTGACGGTCAGCAGACCGCCCTCCAGCCGCGGGTCTTTCAGCCGTCCGATGATGGCGATGAGCTCACGCTTCATGTCCTGCGCCAGACGGCCCATATTTTTCTGAGACATAGTTTCTCCTCTAAAAATAAACCTCTCCGTCATTGCTTCGCAATGCCACCTCTCCTATCGAGGAGAGGCCTTGGCATTTCGTAAAGCTTCACCTCTTCGCCAGAGGCTCCCCTCGGTAGGGGAGCTGGCTGCCGAAGGCAGACTGAGAGGTTATTTCTCTTAGTCGCGGTATTCTTCCATCTTGAAGGCCTCGTAGACGTCGCCTTCCTTGACGTCGGCAAACTTTGCCAGAGTAACGCCGCACTCGTAGCCCTCGGCCACTTCCTTGGCATCATCCTTGAAGCGCTTCAGGGATGCGATCTCGTCCTCGGCAATGACGATGCCGTCACGGACCACACGGACCTGGCTGTCGCGGGTGATCTTGCCGCTGGTCACGCGGCAGCCTGCAACGGTGCCCACATTGGAGATCTTGTACACCTGACGGACCTGCAGCTCGCCCAGAGACACCTCGCGGAACTTGGGAGCCAGCATACCCTTCATAGCGTCGGTGACGTCGTTGATGGCGTCATAGATGACGCGGTACATACGCATCTCGACCTTGGTGGCAGCGGCCTCTTCCTTCGCCACGTTGTCGGGGCGGACGTTGAAGCCGATGATGATGGCGTTGGATGCGTCGGCCAGGTCAACGTCGGACTTGCTGATGGCACCGACACCGGCGTGGATGACGCGGACGCGGACCTCATCGTTGGAGATCTTCTCGAGGCTCTGCTTAACGGCCTCGGCGGAGCCCTGCACGTCAGCCTTAACGACGATGGCCAGCTCCTTCATATCGTTCTGAGCCATCTGGCTGAACAGGTTATCCAGAGTGACCTTCTGGAAGGCGGAGAACTGCTTCTCCTTGGCGGCAGCGATGCGCTGCTCGGCCAGCTCACGGGCCAGACGCTCGTCCTCGACGGCCTCGAACAGGTCGCCGGCCTCAGGCACAGCGGTCAGACCGGTGATCTCCACAGGAGTGGAGGGGCCGGCGTCGTTCAGCAGAATGCCCTTGTCGCTGCGCATGGTACGCACACGGCCCACGGCGGTACCGGCGATGATGACGTCGCCGGAATGGAGGGTGCCGTTCTGCACCAGAATGGTGGCGATGGGGCCCTGGCCCTTATCCAGACGGGCCTCGACGACAGCGCCCTTGGCACGGCGGTTGGGGTTAGCCTTCAGCTCCATGACCTCAGCTTCCAGAGCGATGCGCTCCAGCAGGTCGTTGATGCCCATGCCGGTCAGAGCAGAGACGGGGATGCAGGCGACGTCGCCGCCCCAGTCCTCGGTGATGATGCCGTACTTGGTCAGGCCCTCCATCACGCGCTCAGGGTTGGCGGTGGGCTTATCCATCTTGTTCATGGCCACGATGAGCTTGACGTTGGCGGCCTTGGCGTGGTTGATGGACTCGACCGTCTGGGGCATGATGCCGTCATCGGCGGCGACGACCAGAACTGCAATATCGGTCATGTTGGCACCGCGGGCGCGCATGGAGGTGAACGCCTCGTGGCCCGGGGTATCCAGGAAGGTGATGAGGCTGTCGTTGACCTTGACCTGATATGCACCGATGGCCTGAGTGATGCCGCCGGCCTCGCCTGCGGTGACGTTGGTCTTGCGGATAGCGTCCAGAATACTGGTCTTGCCGTGGTCAACGTGGCCCATGACGCAGACGACCGGGGGACGGGTGACGAGATCGTCCTGAGAATCCTCCTCCTGGGTGAACAGGCGCTCCTCGATGGTGACGTGGACTTCCTTCTCGACCTTGGCGTGGAACTCCTCGGCCACCAGAGCGGCGGTATCGAAATCGATGACGTCGTTGATGGCATGCATCTCGC
>ENA-OUQL01000871-OUQL01000871.1-human-gut-metagenome-genome-assembly--contig:-NODE-871-length-10311-cov-5.29446_pt1 | contig 10311 bp, 8 predicted proteins | sample MGYA00237945_ERZ548829 | MGnify/ENA primary metagenome ERZ548829 (study PRJEB26490, sample SAMN05194708) | human gut metagenome | biome: terrestrial biome; feature: human-associated habitat; material... | reverse complement strand
GGCCCGGCAAAGCAGGCAAAAAATTTCTATCCACGCCCTCCGCGAGGAGGGCGACAACCGCCGGTTCCGGATGCACCGCGACTGACGGATTTCTATCCACGCCCTCCGCGAGGAGGGCGACGCAGTGTGAGCGGCCCGGCAAAGCAGGCAAAAAATTTCTATCCACGCCCTCCGCGAGGAGGGCGACTGACCGGCTGCACCACTAAGGCCAGCATTTTGCAATTTCTATCCACGCCCTCCGCGAGGAGGGCGACACACCTACGAGTGCTTCAAGCGCAGAATCAAACCATTTCTATCCACGCCCTCCGCGAGGAGGGCGACACCCTCAGCTATGAGGCGACCGCCCGCGATATGTCGATTTCTATCCACGCCCTCCGCGAGGAGGGCGACCTAGCGGCACTGGGCGAACAGCCGGTATATAACCGAATTTCTATCCACGCCCTCCGCGAGGAGGGCGACGCCTGCCTTGTTTGTCACTCTTTCGGTCGGCATTCCATTTCTATCCACGCCCTCCGCGAGGAGGGCGACACTGTTATAGTGTCAGTGGGCCTAATCCTATCAAATTTCTATCCACGCCCTCCGCGAGGAGGGCGACCAGGGCAACACGGCGGCACTCTCTGTAACCACCATATTTCTATCCACGCCCTCCGCGAGGAGGGCGACGCGACACCGAGATGAAGAGGACATTAGCGGTACAATTTCTATCCACGCCCTCCGCGAGGAGGGCGACCTATCTAAAGCGGTTTCAACTTCCAGCGGATAAGATTTCTATCCACGCCCTCCGCGAGGAGGGCGACAAATAAGCAAATCTCATTGTTGAAAACTTTGTTATTTCTATCCACGCCCTCCGCGAGGAGGGCGACCGGACGTTTCTTGTTTTTTGCGCAGTCTCTTGTTATTTCTATCCACGCCCTCCGCGAGGAGGGCGACCAACAGCGGCAAACAAACCGCAACAAGTGGCAAATTTCTATCCACGCCCTCCGCGAGGAGGGCGACGATCTTCGACGGCCTCAAGTGCACCCTGAAGCGATTTCTATCCACGCCCTCCGCGAGGAGGGCGACCCGATGTGGCCGTGGAGACGTATCAGTATGACCAGATTTCTATCCACGCCCTCCGCGAGGAGGGCGACCGATGAAAAGACCGCGATGGAGGTGTCAAGCATTATTTCTATCCACGCCCTCCGCGAGGAGGGCGACAAGTTCAAGTACCCCAAACAGCCGGACCTCGAAATTTCTATCCACGCCCTCCGCGAGGAGGGCGACACTGAGAGCGTGGACGCGACCGTCGAGGCTATCAAATTTCTATCCACGCCCTCCGCGAGGAGGGCGACCCGCAGAATCCGGCACCTACCTCAAGTCGATGCTATTTCTATCCACGCCCTCCGCGAGGAGGGCGACCGGCTACGGGAGAGACCGGCTGGCGCGCCTCAAGCAATTTCTATCCACGCCCTCCGCGAGGAGGGCGACGAATGAAAGCGGGGCGAACACCATAGGAGTAGTTATTTCTATCCACGCCCTCCGCGAGGAGGGCGACTCAACAGCCTAAACACTGGCAAAGGCGGGGCAGATTTCTATCCACGCCCTCCGCGAGGAGGGCGACATAACTACGAGACGGGCTTTGCGCGAAATATTACGATTTCTATCCACGCCCTCCGCGAGGAGGGCGACCTTACAGACGATGAAAAGCCGGCTGGAAGATGCCAAATTTCTATCCACGCCCTCCGCGAGGAGGGCGACCTGGTTCTCCTGCTTTCTGCGGACTCGGCAGTGCTATTTCTATCCACGCCCTCCGCGAGGAGGGCGACGTACGCCGAGAAAGACCAGTACAGCGCCCTGATATTTCTATCCACGCCCTCCGCGAGGAGGGCGACGTAGTAGATGTCCATGTAGCAGTTATCCATGACGGATTTCTATCCACGCCCTCCGCGAGGAGGGCGACCCAAAAAAATATGATAGAATATAATCACAGAAGGATTTCTATCCACGCCCTCCGCGAGGAGGGCGACGGAAACGTACCCTGCAGGAGGTAGCGCAGTATATATTTCTATCCACGCCCTCCGCGAGGAGGGCGACCCGTGGGCGGTAGTCCGAACAGTAAGCACCGCTTTGATTTCTATCCACGCCCTCCGCGAGGAGGGCGACATGCTCGGCCCTTGTGATAGGCTGGTCCATCCGAAATTTCTATCCACGCCCTCCGCGAGGAGGGCGACGCAATGCCGTCCAGCTTATCCTTGAGGGCCGCAGTATTTCTATCCACGCCCTCCGCGAGGAGGGCGACAAGTCACCAGTTCCTTTGTGACTTCTGGTATAATATTTCTATCCACGCCCTCCGCGAGGAGGGCGACTTAGTGGCATTGTACTTGCTGCCGTCAGTGCCCTATTTCTATCCACGCCCTCCGCGAGGAGGGCGACAATACTACGACAGCGTATTGTCTGCCCTCAAATCGATTTCTATCCACGCCCTCCGCGAGGAGGGCGACAGCAAAAACAGAGACAAAATCTCTATTTTCAAACAAATTATACAACATTCTGCACGAATTTAGAAGAGCCTTGATTTACAACGGGTCAAAGAACTATCCAAATCATGCAAAATGACACAAAAATCCGGTGCGAAGGTGCCGGAAAAATGCTGAGAACTCGCCCTTCGCACCGGGGCGGAAAACTCAGAACAACAGCAGGCCGTCCTGCTCGAAGGGCGGATGAACGCCGATATGCTCCACCTTGTTCTTATAGTTGTTGCCCAGCTGGTAGAAGCGCAGACTGTCCAGCGCAGGGTCGATGAGAGACATCAGCTCCGCCTTGAGAACGGCATACTGCGCGGCATCCAGCAGACACTCGAACACGGAGTTCTGCACCCGCTGGCCGTGGTCCACACAGCGCTTGGCGACTTTGCGCAGACGTTTGCGCCCGGCAGGAGTTTCGGTGTTGACGTCGTAGGTGATGAGGACCAGCATACACATCCCTCACTTCCAGAAAAATGGCGGGTAAAGCTCCATATCGCCCCGCAGGGTGCGGGCCAGAAGCAGAGCCTGCACATAAGGCACGAGGCCCCACGGAAGCTTTTCGTTCAGGAACGGGTGGGTGATAGTCTCCTGCTTGCGGGTCTGCCACCCGCCCAGAAAGGCGCGGCGGCCCTCATCGGTGAGAAGGACGGCCCCGTTCTCCTGCTTCTGGAAATGCTTCGGCGTCATGATTTTCTGGTTGATGCAGGAGAGCACGAAGCGGTCGGCATAAACTGCACGCAGCTCTTCCATGAGGTCGAGGGCGAGGCTCCTGCGCCCGGGCCGGGCGCGGTGGAGAAAGCCGACGTAGGGGTCGAGGCCCACACTCTGAAGAGCCGCCGTGCAGTCGGAGGCCAGAAGCGAATAAGCGAAAGAGAGCAGGGCATTGGTATTGTCCAGTGGCGGGCGGCGGCTCCGACCGGTGAAGGCAAAATCATCGTGCTGCTGCAGGATGAGTGAATCAAAGCAGTCGAAATACCGCTGTGCTGCCTCGCCCTCCAGACCGCGAAGCTGGTCGAGGTCGTCACACTGTTCGATGAGGGGCAGCGCCGCCGCCAGCTGGGCGCTGGTGCGCTTGAGCTGTTCCACCGGCACCCGCTGGGGGTGGTCGCGGGTGGCCCGTTCCAGCACCCAGCGGGCGTTATAGACTTTGCCCAGGATGAAATTGCGCGCATAGAGACAGCTCTCTGCCTCGCTGTCTGCGATGCGGTACTGGGTCTGCCGCAGCAGGACGTTGCCCCGCTCTTCGCCTACGGCCCGGGCCAGAAAGCGGCCCTGCGGGCTGAAAAAGCTCAAATCGACCCCGAGGCTGGTGCATTTACCCATCAGGGCAGGGCTTGCGCCGGGATAGCTGAAGCAGACGATGCCTTCCAGCGTGTGGAGCGGGACCCGGCCAATTTCAGCCTTGTTGCAGAGCAGGACGATGTTCTCCCCCTCGAGGGAAAGGTAGGCGTCCTTGTTGAGGACGTAGAGCGTGTTCAAAAACTTTCTCATGGCGCGGCCTCCTGCATCTCGTCCAGATGGGCGCGGAGATAGGCTTTCGGGTCGGCACGCTGATACAGCACGGGGAGGCAGAGCTCTTTGAGGGAGCAGGCGTTGCAGTGAGTGCCGGGCTTTGACTTGGGGGTATAGCCCCGGGCAAAATAGGCGTGCATCTCATCGGCCATCTTCTGGGTGGCCTGGCGCAGTTCTTCGGTCAGCGGCACGACCTCCCGCCGCCGCGTCTCTTCGTAGAAGAGCGCACCCTCCGGGATGCTGCACACCAGCATCTCTTCCAGCGCCATGGCCTGTGCGCAGAGCTGCAGCCGATCAGCGTCGCTGGCCTTGGCGCGGCCATGCTTGTACTCGACAGGCATGGGCTTCCAAAGCCCTTCCGTGCTTTGCAGGGGGATGCCCTCCGGGTCGGCCCGGAACTCGACGACATCGCAGTTTCCGCTCAGGCCAAGCCGACGGCTGACCACCTGCATCCCTCGGGTGATGAGCAGGCCGCCGCGCCGTTCGGTCTGGTTTGTGTCATGGCAGCGGGCGTGGTCGAGCTGGCCTTCGACGGTGCGGCGGTTCTCCGCCCACTGCTGTTCCAGATGGATGAGCGCCCACTGGCGGCGGCAGAAGCAGAAGTGCTGGATGCCCGACAGGGGCAGCCAGTCGTCTGCGCCGCCCATCAGGACAGCCTCTCGCAGGTGACTCCTTCCGGCAGAGTGTCTGCCACCGTGACGGTGTAGTCGCGGTAGCTGCGGGCGGCGTCCACATCGGGCTTGCGCTGGACGGCGACGGAGTCGAAGAGCTTATAGGCCGGGGCATTGCCCAGCTCAGAATCGTGCTTGAACACGATGAGCTCCCGCACGGCCATCTTGCCCCGGGCAGCGCTGTGGTCGTTCTCGAACATGTTCAGAATGGCAGTCCACAGAAGTTTCAAATCATCCTCGGAGAAGCCGGTGGTCTTTCGGGCGAGGTTGGCCGAGACATAGCCCTCGGCGCGGTAGAGGGCGTAAGGCACGATGTGCTTGCGGCCCATCTCAGTACCCTTCTTCTCGGCATCGGCCTCGGTAGTGATGGCCACGCGGGTGATGGTGACTTCCTGCGGGACGATGGGGTCTACCGAGCGGGCAAAGCTCAGCTGGACGGGGCCGCGCACCTGACCGCAGTTCAGCGCACCCTTGACGAAGGTGGTCATGACGGCACCGAAGGTGCGGATGTCGAAGTAGTTCTCGCACATATAGTCCCGCAGCTTGGCATCGATGTCGGGGTCGGCCTTTTTGGCAGCTTTCAGGTCGGGGTCGATGCCCAGCGTGCTGATGGCCTCGGCGTCGCTGCGGTTGAGGGGAACGCCGTCCTTGATGTAGATACGATAGCCTTTTTCGTCCTCTTTCAGGGTCTCGACATAGTTGCGGATCTTCCGCTTGAGGCAGACGTCGGTCACCAGACCGTAGCCCGTCTCGGGGTCGATACGGGGCATGTTGCCTGCGTCGGGGTCGCCGTTGGGATTGCCGTTCTCGACGTCGAACAGGATGACGAAATCATAGCGGTTCTTGATGGGCTCAGACATGGTTTATTCCTCCTCATTCTTTTTGGCGTAGCGTTTCTGGGTCTGGTGGTAGTAGCCGATCTCAAAGGCACCCTGCTCCGGCAGGCTGAGCCGTGCCGGGAAGCCCGTCTCGGGCAGCTGCGCCATCAGCTCGGTGAGCTGTTTGCTGAAATGCACCTCGTTGGGGGTGCTCATCTTCTGCAGATGCTTCTGAGCCAGCTTGACCAGCGTAGGGAAGGCCGTTGCCGGGGTGGCACAGGCCGAGTTGAAGTACCGGTCTTTGATGGTGGCGTTGATGCCGGGATTGGCGACGCTCTGGATCGTCTCCAGCACAGAGAAGAGACGCCCCAGAACATAGGGGACATTGCTGCTTTCGTTCAGGCTCACGGTAAATACCTCCTTGTTGAGCTCAGTGGGGTAGTTGCGGAGATAATAGGCTTTCAGGATGGCGGCGCGGCCCCGGGTGACTTCCCGTTCGGCCCGGATGCGGAGGGTCACGCCGTTGAGCAGGGTGGCGGGATAGGGTCCGCCAGTGAGGATGGCCCGAAGCAGATCGCCCACCAGCTGGGGCGATGGATTTTTGTCCCGGGATTTCTGGTTGACCGTCTCCTGCGCCAGCGCCCAGACCGACAGGTTTTCCCGTTTGTCGAAGGCGGGGCGGGTGATGCTGAGCCGGTCGACGTGGTCCTGCAGATTTTTGGCAAACTGTCCGAAGCTGTTGCGCAGGAAGAACCGGACGGAGAGCCGGGCCGCGTTGGGCGAGATGCCCAGCACATAGAAGTTCTGGTTCGGGTCCAGCTTGTCATCGAGGAAGGAGACGGGGCGTCCCTGAGAAAGGGCTTTCAGTGCGGCGGCAAGGTCGCTTTCCGAGACGCCGCGCGCCTCGGCACCGCCGCAGAAAAACATCAGCATGGCGTTTGAGTAGGCGGGAGCGGCGTTTTCGGCCCAGCAGACGATGGTGGTGTCGCCGATGCGCTGGCAGCAGTTCCGGTCAGCCAGCAGCAGATTGAGGGCCGTGGTGTAGGCGAAGGCCGCGTACTCGCTGACGGGGGCGTTGGTACCCTGCTCATGGCCATAGGAGCAGAAAGCGGGCGCGTTGAAGGAGACCAGCGCCGCACCGGCGGCCTGTGCGCCCATCACACCTTTGATGGCGGGGTGGATGCGGGCGATGCCGGCTTCTTTGCCGGTGATGAGGCAGCGGGCCGTCTCGGCGTCTGCATCGGAGGTGTCAAAGGCGGACTGCCATGCAGTCCGGATGGCGTCATCTGTGGTGGCCAGCCAGTGAGCGCCGTCGGGGGATTCGTAGCCGAACACAAGGTTCGCGTTGTTGTTCAGGTCGGCCCACTGCTCTGCCAGCAGTGGGTGGGTGGGGGCTGTATCCGGCTCCCAGCTGTCAAAAAAGGCGAGGATGGCTTTGGCGGCAGGGGAGTCCACACCGTCGAGCACCTTGTGGTGGAGGGCGGCACAGGCTTCGAAGCACTGGCGGGAACGCTCGGGCTTGCCCTTTTCGTCTGCGCCCAGCAGATAGGACGTATTGTCGCACAAAAAGTTCGCGGCGACGCCGGAGGCGCGTTTGACCCGGTGGGGGACAGGAAGCTCACGGGGGGCGATGACGGTCTTTTTGCCCTTGGGGACTTCCTGCCGCAGGTCGTTGAGGGCGAGGAGCTGGCCGTCGGGGCCGAGGCGCAGTTCATAGCTGACTTTGAACTTACTGTCCCAGCCGGGGGCCTCCACCTTGCCCTGCTTCAAGAGCTGTTCATAATAGGCGGTGAGTGCTTGGAGTATCATGTAAACACCTCCACGTCCCGGCATTCCATCACGCCGTCCACCAGTTTTGCGCGGAAGAACTGGCTGCGGATGTTGGCCGAATCAGAGTAATCGAGGCTGTGGAGCATGAAGCCGAGGTCCTGCGTGACCTTCAGCGCCGGAATGCTGCCGCCCGGCCACTCCCGGAAGTTAGCCGGGAACTCCCGGCACCCGAAACAGGGCTGGTGATAGCACTGACCTTTGCGCAGGCGTCGGCGCAGGATGTCCTGGAACTTGCCGGGATTGTCGCTGGGGGCGGCCTTGTCTGTCAAATCAAAGTGACACTCGATGACGTAGTGGACGTCCTGCAGGACCATCGCGGCCCGCTGCTGGATGTCCTCCGAGGTGTAGAGCACCGGCGGCGTGCCGCCTTTGGCCGCACTGAGGGCGGCGGAGGACAGCAGGGTGGACTTGACCTCGTTGCGCCGGATGTTGGTGAACCGGATGGGCCGCTGGGTGTATTCCTCGGTGGACGCTTCGTCCTCGGGGTCAAGGCCGAAGGGCTTGAGCAGATAGATGCGGTCAACCGTATAACGCAGCCCGGGGTGCCAGTAGATGGCCTCCACAAGGCCCCGCGCAGCGGATGGAGTGATCATGTCGTAGCTCACACGCTCGGTCTTCATTTCCGGACGAGTGAAACAGGCATAGTCGCCCCATACTTCAATGAGCATGGACATCAGCATCGCCTCCTTTCCGGGTGAAGTTGAATTTTCAGACTAAGATGAATGTTAGCCATTGCAACCACCTCTTTCTTTTAGAAGTAAAGGCCGATGCCCGTCTCCACATCCATGGCAAGGCCGGTCTTTTCACTGTAGCAGCTGGTGTCGGTGAGGATGGCGGAACCATCGGGCCGCAGTTCCAGCGCCCCGGCGGCGTCGAGCTTGTCGAACTGGTCCTTATAGCAGGAGACGCTGTAAACGCCCAGCTTCCGCAGCAGCGTCCGGGTAACATGACCGCTGCGCAGCTGTTCACAGAGGGCTGCGCCCTCGCCGACGGGCAGATAGACCGTGCGGGCAGCGTTTTCGATGAGGCGGAATTCCTCCGCCACCTGTGCAAAGGGGAACTGGCAGCCCCGGATGCCCCGGAGAAAGGCATCCAGAATGCCGTGCTTGTCCACGGCGTCGGGGCCGCGCAGGTCGGAAAGCTCGTTGAAGTAGAGCTGAATGGCCCGGGGTGTGTCCAGTGTGTCCTGATGCCGGGCGGTGTAGTCCAGCGCGCTGACGTTCTGCCTGAGCATCTGGGGCGTGGAACACTCGTCCAGCCGGAACCGGTAGACGATGCTTTCCTCTGCGCCCCGCCGTCCCTCGCGGTTGCAGCGCCCGGCAGTCTGTAAGAGCGAGTCAAGACCGCACTGCTCGCGGTAAGCGACGGGAAAATCCACGTCCACGCCCGCCTCGATGAGAGAGGTGGACACCACCCGGCAGGGCAGGCCATTTTTCAGCCGCTGGCGGATGTCGTCCAGCTGACGGCGGCGGTCGGCGGCGCAGAGCAGGGTGGTCAGGCAGTAGCTGCCCTCGGCGGGCAGAGCAGCGTAAAGCTGCTGGGCCGTCTTGCGGCGGTTGACCACGCAGAGCACCTGCGGGTGATTTGCCAGCCGGGCGGCGAACTCCTCCTGCGGCAGAGTGCCGAGGTCTTGCAGTGTGGTGCGCCGGAGCACTTCGTAGAGGCGGGCCGCGTCGGGCGTGATCTCCTGCGGGTGGAGTTCCGGCGCAAAGCGCCGGAACAGCGGCTCAAGGGCAGGCTGGGTGGCCGTGCAGAGGACGGCCGTGGAGTGGTAATGCTGGATGAGCTGGGCGATGGCACTGACGCAGGGGGCAAGGTAGTCGCCCGGGAGGGTCTGCGCCTCGTCGAAGATGATGACGCTGTCGGCGATGTTGTGGAGCTTGCGGCAGCGGCTGCTGCGGTTGGCGTAGAGCGACTCGAAGAACTGCACCGCCGTCGTCACCACGACGGGGGCGTCCCAGTTTTCGCTGGCCAGCATCTGGCGGTACTGGGCGGGGGTCAGGTCGTCCTGCTCAACAGTCTTGTACTCGGCGTTGGAGAAGTCGGCCAGAACATTTTCTGCGCCCAGCAGGCCCGAGAAGACAGTGGCGGTCTGGTCGATGATGGACATATAAGGGATGACGTAGATGACCCGCTTCATCTTCTGGGCGGCGGCGTGCTCCAGCGCAAAGGCGAGGGAGGCGAAGGTCTTGCCGCCGCCGGTGGGTACGGTGAGGGTGTAGAGCCCCTGTGGGCCGTGAGCGCCTTTCTCGAGGCAGGCGCAGAGGACGGTGTTGCGCTGGACGCTGACGGGCGAGGGAGACTCGGCCCTGAGATAACGCTGCGCCTGTGCCGAGACGATGTCCCGCAGCGCGGCGATGTCCGTGCCGCTGCCCCGGGGTGCGGCCTTGCCGTCCATGAAGGTCTCGGTGTCGATGAAGTCGGCGTCCACGAGGCAGGAATAGAGCATCCGGGTAAAGAACGCGAGGCTCAGCGGGTCGGCGCAGGCCCACGCGGGCGGCGTCGAGGCGAGGAGCGTTACTTCCTGCCAGCCGTCGTAGGGGGCTACCGGCTTCTTGCTCCGGCCAAACAGGGTGGCGTCGCCCGGGTCATCGGCGGGGCTCCCGCCGTCGGGCAGGCCGCTGTGGTGTCCGGCTACGGCAAAGGCAGTGTGGAGATGTTGGCGAACCCAGGCCTCCTGCGCCCCGGCGGTGGAGTGGTCCACCTTGGGGCCGCCTTTGAGCCGCAGCTGGAAGGCGTCGCTGTACTTCCCGACGTCGTGGAGCCACGCGGCAAATTCGGCCTCGCTCTGCGCCCCGAAGGGGGCTGCGAAGGAACCGGCCAGTCTGGCAGTGCCGGCGAGATGGTCGTAGACGGTCTGGGTGCGGGTGCCGTCCTCGCTGATGTGGGCAAGACGTGTGGAGTGCTCCATAAAATGACCTCCTGACTCTGGCTGTCTCTTATACACATCTGACGCTGCCGACGATATGCAGTGTG
>ENA-OUQL01000869-OUQL01000869.1-human-gut-metagenome-genome-assembly--contig:-NODE-869-length-10321-cov-2.72161_pt1 | contig 10321 bp, 8 predicted proteins | sample MGYA00237945_ERZ548829 | MGnify/ENA primary metagenome ERZ548829 (study PRJEB26490, sample SAMN05194708) | human gut metagenome | biome: terrestrial biome; feature: human-associated habitat; material... | reverse complement strand
CTGCTGATCTACCTCAAGGCGAGCGTCCCGACGCTCATTTCGCAGATCCGCAAGCGCGGCCGCGAGTACGAGATGAACATCGACGAACTGTACCTCAAGCGGCTGAACAACAAATACAACCACTGGATCGACACCATTTACGAGGGCGAGGTGCTCGTCGTGGACAAGGATCACGAGGATTTCGTCTCGAACCCTGCGGTGCTGGAACGGATCTGCGCGCGCCTCGACGCGCTCAAAGCGAAGAAATAGCGCATGACGCTGCCTGCGAAATTCGTGGAGCGGGTCCTGCGCGACCTCGGCGGGACGGAGGGCGCGGCCCTCTGCGCGGCGCTCGACGCGGAGCCGCCGGTATCGGTGCGGCTGAACCCTGCCAAGACCGGGGCGGACACGCTTCCCGCCGGACTTGACGCCGGGCTTCCCGTTCCGGAGGCTGCGGGGCTTCCCGCCCTGGCGATCGCCGGGCGCGTGCCGTGGAGCCGTGACGGGCGTTACCTCGCCGTGCGTCCCTCCTTCACGCTCGATCCCGACTTCCATGCCGGGGCCTACTATGTCCAGGAGGCTTCGTCGCAGTTCGTGGGACACCTGCTCGCTGCGGTCCGCACCGAAGGGGCGCGCATCCTCGACCTGTGTGCAGCTCCGGGCGGCAAGACGACGCTCTACGCCTCGCTGGCCGGACCCGACGGGCTGGTCGTCGCCAACGAGATCGACCGCCGCCGCGCCTCGGTGCTGGCGGACAACGTGCGCAAGTGGGGCACGGGCAACGTGGCCGTCACGACCTGCGAGCCGCGTGCGCTGGGCGATTTCGAGGCGTGGTTCGACGTGGTGGCCGTCGATGCCCCCTGCTCGGGCGAGGGGATGTTCCGCAAGGACCCCGACGCCCGCGGCGAATGGAGCGAAGGCAACGTGAAACAGTGCGCTGCGCGGCAGGATGAAATCCTGCGCGAGGCGTGGCGGGCGCTGCGGCCGGGCGGCACGCTCGTTTACAGCACCTGCACGTTCAACCGCGACGAGGACGAAGGCGCGCTGGAGCGGATGGCGGCGTGGGCCGGCGACGAGATCGCCGAGTCGGAAGAAACGGCTGTGGAAGATGCGTGGGGCATCGTTTGCGGGCGTGTCGGAGCGTTCCGCACGTTCCGGTTCTATCCCCACCGGACCTGCGGCGAAGGGTTCTTCGCCGCCGTGGCCCGCAAATCGTTCGACGCCGGGGGGCGCGTGCGCGCGCCGAAGGCGCGTCGCACGGTATTTGCGGCCGTGGACCGGAAGACCGCCGGCGAACTGGCCCGCTGGGTGCGGAATCCCGGCGGTATGCGCTTCGCAGCGGTGGCCGACACCTGCTATGCATGGTACGCCGCGCAGGCCGACGCCGTGCGGACGCTCTCCGAGGCGTTGCCCGTGATCTATTCGGGCGTGGCGCTGGGGCAGGTGTTCAAGGGAGTGCTGAAACCCGATCCCGCGCTGGCTTTTTTCGACGGGCTGAACCGCGGGGCGCTGCCTGCGGCGGAACTGGACGACGAAGAGACGCTGCGCTTCCTGCGCCGGCAGGACATCGCTGCCGGAGGGCTGGCCGAGGGGATGAACCTCGTCTGCTCGCGGGGGCGTGCGCTGGGATTCGCCAAACGGATCGGCGCACGGGTGAATAACCTGTATCCCAACTCATTGCGAATTATAAAACAATAGATATGGCCGATAAACTTTTTTATTCGATGGGCGAGGTGGCCGAGATGTTCGACGTCAACACGTCGTTGATCCGCCACTGGGAGTCGCAGTTCAGCATTCTCCGCCCCAAGCGCAACAAGAAAGGCAACCGCCTCTTCTCGCCGGAGGACGTCGAGAACCTCAAGATGATCTACCACCTGGTCAAGGAGCGCGGCATGACGCTCGAAGGGGCCAAGAAGGCGCTCCGGAAGGCGCCCTCCGAGAGCGGCGTGGACCGTGATGCCGAACTGATGGAGCGGTTGCAGCGTATCCGCGCCCTGCTGGTCGAGGTTCGCGAGGACCTGAAAGCCGGGGAGGGTGAGATCGTGACTGCTTCGGATGCCGACATGACCGATGCCGATGCCTCCGCTGCTGCCGCCGCTGATACCGCTGCCGCCGCCGAAACGCCCGTGCGCCGTCGCCGGGCCAAGGCCGTGGTGAAGATCGACGAACCGTCGGACGATGCCGCCGGGAAAGCCGCCGGGGATTCCTCGGCGCAGCCTGCCGTCAAACGCAACGTCCGCAGGCCCCGCCGCAAGAAGGAGGAGGCCGAAACCAAAGAGCTGTTCGCGTTTTACGAACAATCCTTATTTTGAGCATTGTCCGTAAAGACGTTCTCGATCCGCGCGGGGTATTGTTCAAGGATTCGCGGCTTTACCGGGCGTATTCACGGTGTGCCGCCGTCTTCGCAAGCCCCCGCCTCGGCGGGGCGTAATGCCGCGAAGCGACAGACCGGCTAAAAGCGCAGGTGCAGGCGGCGAAGAACTCCTGAATGCTGTATAATATAATTAACTCATATGATTATCAAACAAATAACCGACATTATCGAACGCTTTGCCCCACTTGAGTGGCAGGAATCGTATGACAATGCGGGACTTATCGTCGGCCGCCCCGACGACGAGGTGCACAAGGCCCTGCTGGCCGTGGATGTTACCGAAGAGGTGCTGGACGAGGCCGAAGCCGAAGGGTGCGATCTGGTGATCACACATCATCCGATCGTCTTCCGCGCGCTCAAGCGGTTCAACTCGGCCGATCCCGTCGAGCGGTGCGTCGAGCGGGCCATCCGCAGCCGGATTGCGCTCTACGCCTGCCACACCAACCTCGACAGCGCCCCCGGGGGCATGAGCTGGCGGCTGGCCGAAATGCTGGGCGTGGGGAACCTTCGGGTCCTCCAGCCTTCGGAGACCGGGGACGGCGCGGGGTTCGGCGTCGTGGGCGAACTGCCGGAAGCCATTGACACCGTGGAATTTATGCGGATCATCCAACGGCGGCTTGAGGTGAGCGTCATACGGTACAGTGACATAGCGACATCCGGGGTGCGCCGCGTGGCGGTCTGCACCGGGGCCGGGGCCTCGCTGATCGGCGAAGCGCGCCGTGCCGGGGCCGACATCTACATCACCGCCGACATGAAGTACAACGACTTCATGGCGCCCGACAAGGCCCTCACGGTGGCGGATATAGGTCATTTCGAAAGCGAATATTGCGCAATTCAATTAATATTTGATATTTTATCGAAAAATTTATGTACCTTTGCGGTTCGCAAGAGTGAACGCTCGCGCAATCCGGTAAACTATCTGGTTTAAGTCTAAACTATAAAGACAACATATGGCAACGCAAAAGAAGACGGCCGACGTCGATTATTCGATGCAGGAGAAGATCATGGCGCTCTATGAGCTGCAGAAGATCGACAGCAAGATCGACGAAATCAACAAGGTGAAAGGCGAACTGCCTCTCGAGGTTCAGGACCTCGAGGATGAGATGGCCGGGATGAAGACCCGCATCGAACACATCAACGCCGAGATCGAGGAGCTGAACACGCTGACCAAGCAACGCAAGCGCGAGGTGGACCAGGCTAAAATTATGATCGGCAACTACAAGGAGCAGCAGAACAACGTGCGCAACAACCGCGAGTTCGACGCCATCACCAAGGAGATCGAGTATCAGGAGCTTGAAATCGAGCTGGCCGAGAAGCGCCTGAAGGAGTATTCCGCCGGCGTGAAGGCCAAGAAACTCCAGCTGGAGGAGGCCGAGAACCTCTCCGTAGAGCGCGCTGCCGACCTCGCGGCCAAGAAGGCCGAACTGGAGGGCATCGAGGCCGAGACGGCTCCGCTGGTGGCGGAATACGCCGCACAGGGCGAGCGTGTCAAGGAGAAGATCGACGAGCGTCTGCTGGCGGCTTACGACCGCATCCGCCGCAACGTCCGCAACGGACTGGCGGTGGTGACCGTCAAGCGCGACGCCTGCGGAGGCTGCTTCAACCGCATCCCGCCCCAGCGTCAGGTGGACATCCGCCAGGGCAAGAAGATCATTATCTGCGAATACTGCGGCCGCATCCTCGTTGCCGATCCCGACGAAACGCAGGAATAGAGACGATACGAACAGCGAAAAGGCTTCCGGAAAACCGGGAGCCTTTTTTATTTTTAAATATTTTTGTAAATACGGGAATGTTAATTTATTAACATCGAAAATCTTTCCGACTTTTGCAAATAATCCTTAACTTTGCAAAGTTGTAATTTCCGGACTTAAATTATTCGCATGAAAATAGCCATAGCTCAGCTGAATTACACGATCGGAGACGTGGACGGCAATGCCTCGAAGATCATCGACTCCATTCACAAGGCGAAAGCGCAGCATGCCGACCTGGTGATTTTCGCCGAACAGGCCGTGAGCGGAACCCCAGCCTTCGACCTGCTGCGCAAGACGACCTTCCTCGAACTCTGCGAGGACGCTCTGGTCGAAATAGCCTCGTGCTGCGACGGCATCGCCGCCATCGTCGGTCTCCCGATCCTCACGGCGGACGGCACGATCAGCGCCGCGGCGCTGATCCAGGACCGCAAGGTGCTGCGCTACATCGGCAAGAAATACATCACGGCGCGCCGTGAAATGGGTTTCCTGGTCCCTTCGAAAGGCTATGAATACGCCACGATCAAGGGCCATAAGTGCGCGATCATCGTGGGCGACGATTTGAGCCGCGAGCGCGACTTCGACCAGTCGGTCGAAACGGTCATCTCGATCAACGCCCGCAAATACGGCAAGGGAACCATGACCTACCGTTACGAGATGATGCGCAACCTGGCTTTCGTCGAGAGCAAGAATCTCGTGCTGGTCAATCAGGTGGGCGGTTCGACCGACATCGTCTACGACGGCACGTCGGGCGCGCTGAACAGCCGCGGCGAACTGGTGCTGATGATGAAGAATTTCGAGGAGGATTTCCAGATTTTCGATACGAAGGCGTCCGCCCGGCCGATCACGATCCCCTCGACCTACAACGACCGCACGCGTCTGGTCTACGAGGCGGCACGCTGCGGACTGCGGGACTTCTTCCGCAAGAACGGCTACCGGAAGGCTTCGATCGGCCTTTCGGGCGGCATCGACTCGGCCGTGGTGGCCTCGATCGCCGCCGATGCGCTGGGGGCGGAGAATGTCCGCGCGCTGCTGATGCCCTCGCCCTTCTCGTCCCTCGAGTCGGTGGAGGACGCCAAGGAGCTGGCGCGCAACCTCGGCATCGAATACAACGTCATTCCGATCTCGGAAATCTATACCAGCGTGGTGAACACCCTCAAGCCGGTCATCGGCGGCACGGAGTTCGACGCCACGGAGGAGAATATCCAGACGCGTATCCGCACGGTGCTGCTGATGGCCCTCCAGAACAAAACGGACTACATCCTGCTGAACTCCTCGAACAAGAGCGAGAACGCACTGGGGCTCTGCACCCTGTACGGCGACACGGCAGGCGCTTTCAGCCCCACGGGCGACCTTTACAAGAGCGAAATGTACGACGTGGCACGCTATATCAACCGGACGCAGGGCAACCCGATTCCCGAAAGCATCCTGACCAAGGAACCTTCGTCGGAACTGCATCCCGGACAGAAGGACAGCGACATTCTGCCGCCCTACGAGGTGGTGGACGCCATCCTGTTCCGCATGATCGAGGAGGGGCAGCACCGCGAGGAGATCGTCAACGCGGGCTTCGACTCGGAGGTGGTGGAGAAAATCCACGGCATGATCATGCGCAACGAGAAGAAACGCTACCAGTTTCCGCCCGTGCTGCGGCTCTCGTCGTGCACGTTCGGACATGAGCGGCTGATGCCCCTCACCAACAAATACGGAGATTAGGGCGTGGCGGATTTGATCGAACACTGCGGCGTGGTGGAACGTACGGAGCGCGACACGGTCTATGTGAGGATCACCTCCCGGAGCGCCTGCGGAACCTGCAAGGCCCGCCAGGCGTGCGGCCTGGCCGAGGCGCAGGACAAGATCGTCGCCGTGGCGACCCCCGAGGCCGGGCAGTATGCCGCCGGCAGGGAGGTGATGGTCGGCGTGCGGCGGAGTGCCGGCGTACGCGCCGTCGTGCTGGCCTATGTCGGTGCGCTGGCCGTCCTGCTGGCCGTTCTGGTCGGGACGATCGCCGTCGCCGGATGGAGCGAAGGTGCGGGCGCCCCCGCCGCTATTGCGGGCGTGGGCGTTTATTATTTCGCGCTGTGGCTCTTCCGGCGGAAAATCGAACACACAATTCAATTTACAATAACAAAAATCTGATGGAAGTATTACTTTACACGATCCTGACGCTGTGTGCGCTGGGAGTGTTCTCGGCGGTAATCCTCTATTTCGTGGCCCGGAAATTCCGGGTCGAGGAGGATCCGCGGATCGACGAGGTGGAGAAGATGCTCCCCGGGGCCAACTGCGGCGGCTGCGGATTCGCAGGATGCCGGGGTATGGCCGACGCGCTCGTGAAGCGCGACGACATCTCGGCGCTCTTCTGCCCCGTGGGCGGCGGCGACTGTATGAAAGCCGTGGCTGCATACCTCGGAAAGGCCGCTGCCGAAAAGCAGCCCGAAGTGGCGACCGTCCGCTGCGGCGGCACGTGCGAGAAGCGTCCCCGCACCAACGAGTACAACGGGGCCAAGTCGTGTGCCGTGGCTTCGTCGCTCTATGTGGGCGAGACGGGCTGCGCGTTCGGCTGTCTGGGCTTCGGCGACTGCGTCGCGGTCTGCGCCTTCGACGCCATTCACATCAACCCGGAAACGGGACTTCCGGAGGTCGACGCCGACAAGTGCACGGCCTGCGGCGCCTGCGTGAAGGCGTGTCCGAAAATGATCATCGAACTGCGGAAGAAATGGCCCAAGAACCGTGCGGTGTACGTGTCGTGCGTGTCGAAGGACAAGGGCGCCGTGGTGATGAAGGCCTGCAAGGCCGGATGTATCGGCTGTGGCAAGTGTGTGAAAGTATGCGCCTTCGATGCCATCACCGTGGAGAACAACCTCGCCTACATCGACCCGCAGAAGTGCAAGCTGTGCCGCAAGTGTGTGAACGAATGTCCTACGGGAGCCATCCGGCTCGTCGGCATGGACCCGCTGCCCAAAGCCCCGAAGGCTCCGGCAACACCGGCAACACCCGCCGCTCCGAAGGCCGGGGCTGCGCCGAAAGTTGAAAACTGAAAGAGACGAGTTGAGACTTTTCCATCCGCATTCCGGTTGACAATCCGGTCGCGGGCGATAAGTTCCCGTCAAGGCGGGGATTTAGAGGTGGGTCAAATGTATAAACGCGGCGTTGCGCCGCGATCACGACCTGCGGATAAGGAAAAACGACACAGGTTTTTCGAAGCAGAAGCATAAAAATAGAACCTTACTATATCTATGAGAACATTTCCAATGGGCGGAGTCCATCCGTCGGAAAATAAGTTGAGCTGCGCCAAACCGATCGAGGTGCTGCCGCTGCCCGATGTGGTGACGATTCCCCTCGCACAGCACATCGGCGCCCCGGCGGTGGCCAAGGTCGCCAAAGGCGATCGGGTGCTCACGGGCCAGCTCATCGCCGAAGCCGGCAGTTTCATGTCGGCGAACATCCACTCCCCGATTTCGGGTACGGTGACGGCTGTCGATATGGTCGTCAACGGCCAGGGCCTGCGCCAGATGATGATCACCATCAAGCGCGAGGGCGACGACTGGGCCGAGGGCATCGACCGTTCGGACGCGCTGGTGAAGGTCTGCCCCTTCTCGGCGCAGGAGATCATCGCCAAGATCAAGGACGCCGGCATCGTCGGCATGGGCGGCGCGACGTTCCCCACGCACGTGAAACTCTCGGTTCCTCCCGGAAAGAAGGCCGAGTGCGTCATCATTAACGGCGTGGAGTGCGAACCCTATCTTACGTCGGACCACCGCACGATGCTGGAGCACGGCGAGGAACTGGTCGTCGGCGTCACGATTCTGATGAAGGCCGTGGGCGTCGGGAAAGCCTATATCGGCATCGAGAACAACAAACCCGACGCGATCGCGCATCTGACGAAGATCGCCGCCGGATACAAGGGCATCGAGGTCGTACCCCTGAAGGTGATGTACCCGCAGGGGGGTGAGAAACAGCTGATCGCAGCCGTCACGGGCCGTCAGGTTCCGCCTCCGCCCGCGCTGCCGATCGACGTGGGGGCCGTGGTGTGCAACGCCTCGACGACCGTTGCCGTCTATCAGGCCGTGCTGAAGAACAAACCGCTGATCGAGCGGGTGGTGACCGTCACGGGCAAGAGCGTGAAGGAGCCGAAGAACCTGCTGACCCGCATGGGTACGCCGATCTCGGCGCTGATCGAGGCCGCGGGCGGCCTTCCCGGGGATGCGGGCAAGGTGATCAACGGCGGTCCGATGATGGGCCGGGCGATGGTGAACCTCGACTCGCCCGTGACGAAGGGCTGCTCGGGCATCACCGTCATGTCGGGCCGCGACGCACAGCGCCGCGAGGCGACGCAGTGCATCAAGTGCGCCAAGTGCGTCTCCGCCTGTCCGATGGGACTGGAACCCTATTACCTCTCGAAGATGACCCAGAAGAAGGGCTGGGACGAACTGGAAGCGCTGATGATCACCTCGTGCATCGAGTGCGGCTGCTGCCAGTCGACGTGTCCGGCCTATCTGCCGCTGCTGGACTGGGTGCGCCTCGGCAAGCAGACCGTGATGGGCCTGATCCGCGCACGCGCAGCGGCTGCACCTAAAAAGTAAATGAAAAAACAGTATAGATATGGCTAATAAACTCATTGTGGCTCCCGCACCCCACGTGCAGACGGCCCAGTCGACGACCCGGATCATGCGCGACGTCGTGATCGCGCTGATGCCCGCGCTGGTCGTGTCGACGGTGGTCTTCGGACTGGACGTGCTGCGCGTTACGGCCCTTTCCGTGGTGTCGTGCGTGGTGATCGAGTACCTGATTCAGAAATTCATGGTCCGCGGTGCGACTACCGTCGGCAACTGGTCGGCCGTGGTGACGGGCGTGCTGCTTGCCTTCAACCTTCCGGCGTCGATTCCCTGGTGGATCGTCGTGATGGGCGCCTTCGTGGCCATCGCCGTCGCCAAAATGACCTTCGGCGGCCTGGGCAAGAACCCCTTCAACCCCGCGCTGGTGGGACGCGTGTTCCTGCTGATCGCCTATCCGGTGCAGATGACCACCTGGCCGCTGCCCGTGAACGGCTCGTTCGACGTTCTGTCGGGCGCCACGCCGCTGGCGGCCGTGAAGCAGGGGCTGGCGGGTCCCGGCGCCATCGGCGTGCAGGAGATGCTGCTGGGCAACATCCCCGGTTCGCTGGGCGAGGTGGCCGCTGCGGCCTTGCTGTGCGGATTCGTCTACCTGCTGTGGCGGCGCGTGATCACGTGGCACATTCCCGTGACGGTGCTCGCGACGATGGCTGTGTTCGCCGGGGTGGTTGCGATGTGCTCCGTGTCGTTCGACGCGCTTCCGCAGGCTGCCGACGGAACCTGTTCGGCCGGTTATAAACTGGGATACCTCTTCGGGACTGCGTGGAGGGCCGGTATATTCCATGTCCTTGCGGGCGGCGCGATGTTAGGTGCGATCTTCATGGCCACGGACTATTCGACCTCGCCGATGACCGTTCGGGGCGGCGTGATCTTCGCTGTGGGAATCGGACTGATCACCATGTGCATCCGTCTGTGGGGCGCTTATCCCGAGGGCATGTCGTTTGCGATCCTGATTATGAACGCCTGCGTGCCCCTGATCAACAAATATGTCAAACCCAAGCGCTTCGGCGTGAAATAAGAGGAGGTGACAGCATGAAAAGTACACTTTTGAACATGACGGCCGTCCTCTTCGGCATCACCCTCGTGGCTTCGGCCGGAGTGGGCTTCGTCAATATGATTACCGTGGAGCCGATCGCGGCGGCCAAGGAGGCCGCGACGCTGGCGGCCCTGAACGAGGTGCTTCCGGCGTTCGACGTCACGACGACCGAGGAGCTGACCATCGACGACATGCCGATCACGGTTTACACGGCGACGGCCGGGGGCAGCGTGAGCGGTTATGCCGTGCAGTCGATGACCAAGCAGGGCTTCGGCGGCGTGGTGCGCCTGATGGTGGGCTTCACGCCCGAGGGCGAAGTCGTGAACGTCAACGTGTTGGAGCAGACCGAGACTCCGGGTCTCGGTACCAAGATGGCCGACGAGGGCAACGTCCTGCTTGCGAGCGTCAAGGGCCGGAAACTCGAATCGAAGAAGCTCGTCGACGGCAAGCTGGCCGTGACGAAGGATGGCGGCGACGTCGATGCGCTGACCGCCGCAACGATCTCGTCGCGCGCCTATGTCGACGCGATCAACCGCGCGTGGATGGCTTACAAGAGCGTGGCGACGGGCGAAGCCCC
>ENA-OUQL01000861-OUQL01000861.1-human-gut-metagenome-genome-assembly--contig:-NODE-861-length-10382-cov-5.01559_pt1 | contig 10382 bp, 7 predicted proteins | sample MGYA00237945_ERZ548829 | MGnify/ENA primary metagenome ERZ548829 (study PRJEB26490, sample SAMN05194708) | human gut metagenome | biome: terrestrial biome; feature: human-associated habitat; material... | reverse complement strand
CGTGGGCTCGGAGATGTGTATAAGAGACAGTCGATACCCTTTCCTGGCAGAAGGATGCAAAGCCGGTTCACTGGGAATGCGATGGCGGCACAGAATACGATATGCAGGACGGTACCCGCACAGAAGTCGGTACCTGCATTACCCTGTTCTTAAACGAGGACTGCCTGCAGTTCTGCAACGAGTACAAAGCAACCGAAGTAATCAAGAAATATTGTTCCTTCATGCCTGTGGAAATTTACGTTTCCAGAGCCAATACGACTGAGACACAGACGATTCTTGCGAGTGAGAAGCTCGACAGCGATCATGTGATCGAAGAAGTGAAGAAAGAAAAGGAAGAAGATCCGGATAAGCTCAAAATTACAAAGCGTCCGGAACTGATCAACGATACTCACCCGCTCTGGACGAAGAACCCCAGTGAATGCACAAAGGAAGAGTACATTGATTTCTACCGCAAGGTATTTATGGATTACAAGGAGCCTCTGTTCTGGATTCATCTGAACATGGATTATCCGTTCAACTTAAAGGGTATCCTTTACTTCCCGAAGATCAACATGGAATACGAATCCATCGAGGGCGTCATCAAGCTGTACAATAATCAGGTATTTATTGCCGATAATATTAAAGAAGTAATTCCGGAATTTTTACTGCTGTTAAAGGGTGTCATTGATTGCCCTGATCTGCCGCTGAACGTGTCCAGAAGCGCGCTGCAGAACGATGGCTTTGTAAAGAAAATTTCCGATTATATTACCAAAAAGGTTGCGGATAAGCTGTCCGGCATGTGCAAGACCCAGAAGGATGAATACGAGAAATACTGGGATGATATCGCTCCGTTCATCAAATTCGGCTGCTTAAAGGACGAAAAATTCTGCGAGAAGATGACGGATTACATCCTCTTCAAGAACCTTGACGGCAAATATATGACCCTGCCCGAGTGCCTGGAAGTCAATAAGACTGACCCGGATGAGATCCAGGAGGGTGCTGTGGATGAGAACGGCGAAAAGGTAGAAGCAGAAGTCGTAGAGGACAAGAACGAAGATTCCGCTGAGGAAGAGAAGAAAGACAAGACCATCTACTATGTAACAGATGAAAAACAGCAGAGCCAGTATATCAACATGTTCAAGGCTGCCAAAATGGACGCCGTTATGCTGACCGACCGGATCGACCAGCCCTTTATCTCTCAGCTGGAGGCAAAGAATGAGGGGATCCATTTTGCAAGAATCGATGCCGACTTAACCGATGCGTTTAAGGCAAAGACCAGCAAGAAGACGCAGGAAGAATTAAACGCGCAGGCGGAAAAGGTTGAAAAGCTGGTTCAGAAAGCGCTGAAAAACGACAAGATCAAGGTAAAGATCGAAAAGCTCAAGAATAAAAAGGTATCCTCTGTTCTGACGGTTTCCGAAGAGAGCAGAAGAATGCAGGATATGATGAAGATGTATGGCGGCGGCATGGATATGAGCATGTTCGGTGCAGAGGGCGAGACGCTGGTATTGAATGCAAACCATCCGCTCGTAACCTACATTACGGAGCACGAAGACGATGCAAACACCGAGATGATCTGCGAACAGCTCTATGATCTGGCGAAGCTTCAGAACGCACCGCTTTCTCCGGAAGCGATGACCAAGTTTGTAGCGCGCTCCAATGACATTATGCTGCTGCTTGCAAAACAATAGAATGCACGCTCTGCGAGCATTCTATTGTCATGAATAAAATGCGCAGGCTGTGAAAATGGCGCTGCTGCAGATCAATAGTAAATGCGAAGACCGCATGCAGGATGAATATACGATTCCTGTCTGCGGTCTTTTTATCGTATAGGAAACTTCGTTTCCATACGATAAAAACGCTCCGCGAGGATCGTCATGCCGCCATTACGTCCCCGGCTCTGCGATACGGCTGACCGCCACATAAATGTTTGAAATCTGATACCAGGTCGGATAATCCACAATTCCGGTTGCCGGGAGGTTGAAGATACGCTGAAAAGCCCGCACCTGTGCAGCGGTCTGGGGACCGAAGATACCGTCGGCAGAGGTTTTCGGGATAGCAGGGTAGTTTTGTGCGATGCGGTTTAACTGCTCCTGTATCTGTCGAACCTTTGGACCGGATGCACCGATGGTCAGGTCATAGCCAGGCCAGGAGGACGGGACGCCGCTGATGGCCTGGGCTGCGTTGATATACATGTCGTTGCCGTAATAGTAGCGGATGATCTCAATCGCGCTGTAGCCCTGATCACCGAGATATTTGGAACCCCACTGGGAGAGACCCTGACAGCTGACGCGATTTCCGTCGCAATAGCTGGTAAAGATCGGCTGCCGCACGCCGGGGCGGGAGAGATAATTTGCAAAAATGGAGTCCACGAGGCGGTCGATGTTGCTGTAGATATTTCTGCCGTAGATGAATTTCTGGTCGTAGGCGGTGGAAGAGGTGATGGTAAAGGAATAGCCCTTTGCACGATACCATTCTGTGTATACACGATTCAGGGTAAAGGACTGAATGACGAGAATATTGGCGTAGATGGTGCTCTCCGGCCAGGTTGCATAGATTTCGGATGAAGCGACGTTTTTGATATAGTCTTTATAGCGGACATAGTAGTTTGGAGCGCTGGAATCGTCGGGAAGACCGTCGTGGACGATGATATATTCCGGGATGACGACGCGGCTTAAGACGATTTCACCGGTTTCGGCTTCGGTTTTGATCTCAGCTTCCGGGATTTTGGCAGGATATTCACCGTAAAGCGTGTGATCCGGGATGAAAATGTCCTGTTCTTCGGGAGTGTCGGAAACTGCGGTGGGTGTCATGGAAACCGGAAGAATGCTGGATTCGTCCGGCAGAATTTCAGCGCCGTTGATACGGACGGGATCGTAACCGTCCGCCTGTACTTCGATTATATAATCGGTGTATGGACGCGGATTGGAAGGACTCTGGGAATAGGCGGGATTGGGTGCGGGCAGCAGGACGGACGTTGTCTGTCCGGATTCATCGGTAGTAAGAGTTTCAAGAATCTGTTCCGGGGAAGCACTGTCGGAGATCGTAACAGTAGCGCCCACAACCGGGAAAAAACCGACAGAAGAAGTTACGCAGATCATCAGGGAGCCGGGATAACCGGTTTCTTCTGCTGCAGCACAGGAAAGCTGTGGCATAAAAGTACCTCTCATATCCAGAATATGTGGTAATAATATATGCCGGAGATAGGAAAAATGATACTGCTGTCTGAGCTGCCCGCTGCATCATGCGAGCCGCGACAGTCAGACGCAACTAAAAAAATCGTGCCGCAGCGGAAATCGTCAGACGTCAGGCACCTTTCAAAATCTCCGCCGCAGCGCGGTATGTCTTAATCAAGATTCAGACAACGTTTCATTACATAGTTGCAGATCCAGAAAGCAGGAACGCATAGAATCAGATTTGCGAACAGGGAAATCAGCATAATCGACCAGTAAATGGAGGCAAAATCAGCCATCGGATTCGCAGAAGTCGATTGAATGATGAACACGCCTGCGGTCGTAGGCGCGGTCAGAAGCATCATAACGGTCGAAAGGATGGTGCTCAGCCCGAGATAACACAGGATGGATGCGAGCACCTTGTGGCTGGAAAACAGCTGTCCCAAAGAGATCGAGGCATAGATGGTAAGCAGGGAAAAGACAGAGCTGATGATCATCACGGGAATTGCCAGAAAGAGTATGGAGGGAACGGTGAAAATCGTGTGGTACGACTGGAACATCGTCCGAAGCTCCAACAGATCTTCCGGAGAAAAATATGCCATTGTGGGCAGGGCAATCAAGGTGATCAAGGTAATTGCGCCAACCAACAACAAATCGATCAGGTAAAACCAGATGGTTCCGATGGTCAGCTTGGAGACAATCAGCATCCAGGGCTTGACAGGGAGCGTGTGCATCAGATAGCCCTCGTCGGTATAGAGATTTTTATAAAAACGGATAGCAAAATAGATCGTCAGGATCATGGAAAGACCGCTGAGAATCAGGATGTATGCGATGTAAAGTACAAAGTTTCGCACATTGAGATCTATGTCGGCGGTAGCTTGGTCAGCAACGGAGAAGTATACGAGGCTGGCGGCGGAAAGCAGCACCGTGATAGTGAGCAAAAGGACAGGAACTTTAAACGTATCTTTCCATTCATGGGAAATCAGTTTTGTGAGCATGAGAATACCTCCCGGAAATAAGAGTCTACGGACTGATGGCGGGTGTCCCGGATCTCTTCCACGCTGGAAGAGAGAATGATCTGTCCGTCTTTCAGGAAAATAACGTCGTCCAGAAGCTGCTCGACGTCCGCAATCAGGTGTGTGGAGAGCAGAATCGACGCATCCTCGTTGTAATCCTGGATAATGGTCTTTAAAATATAATCACGCGCGGCGGGATCGACGCCGGCGATCGGCTCGTCCAGAATATAGACCCTGGCGCGGCGGCTCATGACCATGATCAGCTGCACCTTTTCACGGGTTCCCTTCGAGAGCGTCTTTAAGGGGCTGGACGGATCGATGTCGAGCTTTTGCAACATTTCCTCCGCCTTTGCAGCGTCAAAGTCTGTATAAAAATCCCTGAAAAAAGAGAGCAGTCCCTTTACCCGGACAGTATCGGGCAGATAGGTGCGCTCCGGCAGATACGAAACGATCGCCTTGGTTTCGGGACCGGGAGCCTGGCCGCAGATGAAAATTTGTCCGGACGAGGGTACCAAAAGTCCGTTGATGAGTTTGATCAGTGTGGATTTGCCGCTGCCGTTGGAGCCTAAAAGCCCGACCATCCTGCCGGGAGCGATTTCGAGGCTGATATGGTCAAGCGCTGTTTTTTTGCCGAAGCGCTTGCTGACGTCCTGCAGGCGGAGCAGGGTATCGGATGTCTGTGTCATGAAATTTCCTCCTTTTTGGCCAAAAGCAGCCGGATACTATCGTCTTTCTGATAGCCGAGATGCTGCATCCGCGTCAGAAACTGACTGATCTGAAGCTCTGCCAGCTCACTGCGCACCTGTTCAATCAAAGCAGTATCTTCGGTGACCGTCCGCCCGCTGGTGCGACGCGTGACAATCAGACCGGTACGCTCCAGCTCGGTGAAGGCTTTCTGCATGGTGTTCGGATTGACGCTTGCCTGTGCAGCGAGGTCGCGGACACTGGGAAGCCGGGAGCCGGGCGGATAGAATCCGGATACGATTTCATGTTTGAGCCGGTCAACAATCTGGGTGTAAATAGGTCTGTCTGAATCAAGTTCCCATGGCATGTGAACACCTCCTTGCTTGTATGATTGATTTAATACAATAATACTTAAGCGGAACGCATTTGTCAATCCCTTGCGCGATATTCGGAAATAGGGTAATATAAAAGGTAAGACTATTGGAAATCACCGCCTGATCGGGAGCGTCCCGGCAGGCAAAAATGTGCAGAAAGGGGAACGCAAGTGAGAAGATTGGAAGAGCAGATTCTGACAGAAAAATACCGCAGAACAGAAGGAAAGCTGACGTTTTCTGTCCGGCTGGCAGAGCTGTCTGTTGCACCGGGGGAAGCTGCAGAGGGCGCGTTTACCATTTTTGCATCACAGGAAGAAATCCCGGCACAGGGCTATGTCCTGACAAAGGATGAGCGGATGGAGTGTAAAACGGAGTGGTTCAACGGCGTGCAGGAGAAAATCGTGTACCGATTTTGTGCAGACGGGCTGCAGGAGGGCGACAGCCTGCAGGGACAGTTCCTGATCATATCGGACTACGGGGAATACACGTTGCCGTGGAAGGTGACAGTGCGCAGAGAGGCGGCAGCAGGAATTGCAGGAAAAGTCTCGACGCTTGCCGGATTTACAGAGCTTGCGCGCACGGACTGGAAAACGGCGGTACAGTTTTTTTACAGCAAACCGTTTGCAGAAATCTGTAAAAAAGAAGGCGAAAAGACCTGGCTTTTGTACCGGGGGCTGTCCGCCGGATACTATAACAGCTCCAACGTCGAGACATTTCTGGAGGAAAACGGCTGCAAGCAGGCACTGACCTTTACTGCTGCCAAACCGGAAATTCAGGTCAAAGACGTACAGGAAACGGTACGGGAAGAGCTGCAGATTTTAAAAAATGGCTGGGGACCGGTCAGCCTGAAGGTACAGACAGAGGACGATTTTTTGTTTCTGGAAAAAAACAGAATCGGGGAGGATGACTTTTTAGGCAATCTCTGTCGCCTGTCGGTTTATATATCGGAAGAAAAGCTCCATGACGGGAAAAATTTCGGGACGGTGACGGTTTCGTGGAGCCGGGGCAGCTTTTTGGTCGGTGTCACAGCGACCCGCCGGAAAACGGGACTGTCTGCGGAAACCGAAAAAAAAAGCCGCCAGAAAAAATATACGATCCGTCTGACAGAGCTTTATTTAAAGCTGCGCGCAAAGCAGATCGACCTGGCAGACTGGCAGGAAAAGGTGCGGGAATGTGTGGAAGAGCTGGCTGTCCTGGATCGGAAAAGTATCGTGCCAAAGCTTTTTTCCGCACAGTTGTTATTGACGGAAAACAAAACAGAAGAGGCCGGCTGGATGTTAAAACAGCTGCGCCCGATGCTGGAGGGAGAAAGCCCGGCGGTCGTCAGCTATTATCTGTATATGACGACACTGTACGATAAGCGCGAGGAGTATGTGAAGCGTGCCGCCGCGCGGGTGGAGGAAATTTATACCCGTTACCCGGAAGAATGGCGGATTGCGTGGCTGATGCTGTTTTTATCCCGTGAGATCAACCGGAGCACCTACCGGAAGTGGCAGTTTTTGCAGGAACAGTTCCAGAAAGGCTGCGTAAGCCCGCTGTTGTATCAGGAAGCGGTGCTTTTGCTGAACGCAGATCCGGCGCTTTTGACGGGGCTAGACCCGATTGTGCGCAGGGTTTTAGTTTATGGCGCACGGAAAGGGCTTTTGAATGAAAATCTCTGCGGACAGGTTGCAGAGCTTGCCTGCCGGGAAAAATATTTCGAACCGGTTTTGTTTGAAATTCTGGAGCGCAGCTGGGAAAAAAAGCAGTCCCCAGCCATTTTGCAGGCGATCTGTTCGTTATTGATCAAAGGAAACAAATGCGAGCAAAAGTGGCATGTCTGGTATGAAAGAGGTGTGGAAAACAAGCTGCGTGTCACGCGTCTGTATGAATATTATCTGTTGAGCACCGATCTGTCGCGGGATGTTGAACCGCCCAAAAGCGTGCTGCTGTATTTTGCCTACCAGTGCAACCTGGACTGGGAATATGCGGCGTGGCTGTATTCGTGCGTGGAGCGATGCAAGACAAAGGATCCGGAGCTTTACATCACCTACAAGCCGGAGCTGGATCATTTTTTGCTGGACTGCCTGAATAAGGGAAGAATCAACCGGCATCTGTCCTGGCTGTACCGGGAAAATTTGCCGGCGTTGGCGCTTGACAAAACGCAGGGGGAGACGATTACTTCACTGCTCGGAAGCACTGAGGTTGTATTGAACCGCAAGGAGTGCCGCAAGCTGATTGTCGTTCATCGCAGACTGAAAGGCGAAGAGACTTACTGGCTGCAGGATGGAAAAGCCTGCGTGTCCGTTTACGATCCGGAGGATTTGCTTTTTACAGAAGACGAAGAGCAGAACCGCCGTCTGGTGACTGTTGACAGGAAAGAGCTGCTTTCGTTTCAGGATGCAGTTTCTGCCTGGGGAATGGAAGCACTGCGGGAATGGGGCACAGAGAGCATTGCGTTTTTATTGGAAGCGGAAAAAAGAAAGCTTTCTAAACTCGATCAGATCGCCGTCTGGACGAAGCTTTGTACAAACAGACAGCTGGAGGGTGTTTACGGGCAGGAGCTTCGCTGCCGGTTGGCGGTGCGGCTGTCCGAACAGGAGAAAAATAAGGAGCTGAACGCCTTTTTGCGGACACTGTCCAAAGAGCAGATTGCGGAAAAGGACAGGCTATGCATGGCGCGACTGATGATTCTGCACGGTTTTTATGACAAAGCATATGAGTGGCTTGCCGGTCAGTGCTTTTGCAAACTTGAGCCGGCGGAGCTGATGCGCCTTTGCAGCAGACTTCTGGCAAAAGAAAGCTATCTCGAAGAAAAGCGCCTGATGCTTCTGTGTGCCCAGGCTGCGCTGAACGGAAAATATGACGATCGGATTTTACAGTATCTGGCGGATGCTTACGAGGGAAGCTGCAGCGAGCTGGAAGTGCTATTGCAGGCGGCGAAAAATTTTGAAATCGACATCTGGAAAATCAACAGAAAGCTCCTGATTCAGCTGTTGTTTACCGGTCAGGACGTGACGGAGCGGATGGATCTTTTGCGGGATTATATCAGTGCGGGCGGCAGTCCGGAGCTGGAAGAGGCATTTTTGTACCGCTGCGCCTATGCAAATGTGATTTTAAAGCAACCGATCCACCGATATATGGTGCAGATGATTTTGCGGCTCTGCAGATGGGGTGCAAAGGTAAGCAGGCTGTGCAAAATTGCGGCGCTGCAGTATTACGCCAAAAACAAAGGCATGTTAGAGGAAAAAAACCGCGGTCAGGTGGCTAAAATTATCAGGGAGTTATTTGAAGAAAACTGCCTGCTTCCGGTGCTGCAGCAGTTTGCAGACCTTGTGCCGGAGGTTTGGGAGATTCTGGACAAAACCTTTGTCGTATATGAGGGAGAACCCGAAAAACAGCTGGTTTTGAACTATCGAAGAGTAGAAGGGGAACGGGCGGAAGCGCAGTATCATGAAATGGAGCTTCCATGCGTTTGCGACGGCATTTATGCGGCGGGGTTTATTCTGTTTCCGGGAGAGCGGCTGCAGTATTATATCACAGTATCTGAAAAGCCGGAGATAATTTTGGAAAATGGCATGTTGCTTGCACAGGAGGAAGCTACAGAGGCAATGCAGGGCAGGTACCCATGGCTTTATGAAATGGCGCAGGCACAGCTTTTGCAGGAGGATTTATCAGCGCAGAAGGAGCGGATGCAAAACTATCTGTATACCGGGTTTTGTGCAAAACGACTGTTTGGAATGCTGGAATAGGGAGAAGGAACTATGTTTTTAGAACACAGGGAAAAAGAAGAAAACAAACGGCAGGCAACGGCTGGCTATGATCTGACGGATGCATATGCGCAAATCAGCTATTGTCTGCCGGGAGAACCCTGTCCAAAGACCATCAGCCTGCAGGCGGATCAGGAGCAGTATCTGATTCCGGCACTGCTGGGACGGTATACCGATCAGGATCTTTGGGTGTATGGACCGAAAGCGCAGGCAGCGGCAGCGGCCGGGGAGGTTTTTCTCGTTGATGGACTGCTGACGAAGGCAGCACACCAGGAAATGGTGGAGGTAGGCGGACAGAACTATAGCTCGGTTGCACTGCTTTCCCTTTTTTTAAAACGGACGATGTCGCTGCTTGCGCCGATCGTACGCCCGGAACGCCTGCAGGCGCTCGTCTTTTCTGTGCCGGAAGTGTCTGTACCCATATTGTCGGCGGTGACGGATGCGGTCGGCATGCTCGGTCTGAAAAATGCGAGTCTGTTTCTGATCGGACGCGCGGAGAGTTTTTTCTATTACAATATCTGCCAACCCGAAGAACTCTGGAAACAGGACGTGCTTCTGTGTGATTTTTCCGGCACGTTTCTGCATACGCTTCTGTTTACGGCAAACCGGAAAACATCTCCGGTCGCCTGCTTTGTGGAGGAAGCGGACTGGAAGGAAGTGGCGGCAGGCAGAGAAGATCTGGATCAGTGCTTTTTAGAGACGATGAAAGCGCTGATTGGCGATCGAAATGTTAGTTGTGTCTATCTGATTGGCGAAGGCTTTTTGGGAGAATGGTATCAGGAATCGCTGCGGTTTCTGTGCCAGGAACGCCGGGTATTTCTGGGCAACAACCTTTACAGCAAGGGAGCTTGTTATGCGGCCCGTCAGCGTATGACACCCGGCAGCGTTTCCGAAGGGTATGTGTTCCTCGGAAAAGATATGTTAAAGGCGAACATCAGTCTGTATGCGGAAAAGCGTGGGCAGGACAGCTGCCAGCCGCTTCTGGATGCCGGGACGAACTGGTACGATGCAAAGGCGGAGATTGACTTCTTACTGGAAGAGGAGAATCGCTTTTCGCTGCGGATTACACCGCTAAACGGCGGCGAGATCCGGGATGTGGAGATCGCGCTGACCGGACTTCCACAGCGTCCGGCGCGCACAACGCGCATCCATCTGCAGATCGACATGGCGGATCTGACGACGCTGCGCCTGAACATGGAAGATTTCGGCTTCGGAGAGTTCTTCCCGGCGACGCACCAGTTCTGGGAGAAGACGATTTCGATCGGGGAGAAGGAAAAGGAGACGGCTCCGACGACGAGCACCACTGCATCCGCAGCTATGCAGCTTTCTGTGTCAGAATAATTGACGAAAATTCAGAGGAAAATCATGGGACGTGTATATCTGTGTCTGGGGCAGAACGCAGAATTG
>ENA-OUQL01000850-OUQL01000850.1-human-gut-metagenome-genome-assembly--contig:-NODE-850-length-10485-cov-5.25858_pt1 | contig 10485 bp, 7 predicted proteins | sample MGYA00237945_ERZ548829 | MGnify/ENA primary metagenome ERZ548829 (study PRJEB26490, sample SAMN05194708) | human gut metagenome | biome: terrestrial biome; feature: human-associated habitat; material... | reverse complement strand
ATCGTCGGCAGCGTCAGATGTGTATAAGAGACAGTTCAATATCCGGTTTCTCCGCAATCCCATGGACGATCGCATTTTCCACAAATGGCTGGAGAATAATATTGAGACATGCATAGCTCTTCAGTTCTTCCGGTACATCTACCTCGAGAGAAATGGCGTTATCAAAGTGATAATTTTCGATATTGACATAAACCTCAACATGCTCGACTTCTTCCCCGATGGAAATCAGGCTCTTTCCATGATTCAGACTCAACCGATAGAACCGGGCCAGATTCCACGTCAGCGTTCCGATCTCCTCTGCACCGTAGTCCATGGAAATCCAGTTAATCAGATCCAGCGTATTGTAGAGAAAATGTGGGTTGATCTGCGCCTGCAGTGCCCGTACCTCTGCCATTTTAACTTCCTTACCAAGTTGATAATGCTCCTGCATCAGCCGCTGGACTTCCTGCACCATACCGTTAAAATTGTGATAAATTTCCTCAATTTCATCTTCCTCGGTTGTGATTGGCAGATTTGCGTTCAGATTTCCGCTTTCCAGACCCGTCATTTCCACATTCAGCTTTTTCAGTCTTCCAACGTAGTAACCGGAAAGAAGATATGACATCAATACAATAACGGCAATCATACTTCCAAGCATCAGAGCCGCTGAGAGCCACAGAAACCTGTACTGATCCTCATATTCATTTTCGGGAATTATCAAGATCATCTGCCAGGATGCACCGTCCACATTTTGCCGGGTAATGTAATATTCCTTCTGTCCCTCCTTCCTTTTTTCCATAAAAAGCTCCGCGCCATAGTTTAAAAGTATTCCTTTTTTCTGCATTTTTTGAAGAATACTGCTGTTAGAGCTGGTAATCATCCTGCCGTTTTCACTCATCAGATAAACAAGACCTTCTGATGTGATATTGGCATTTTTCATAATATCCTGGAAATATTTCGCAGAAACACTGATGCTGCAGATACCAAGTTCCTCTTCTTTTTCTTTTTTGGATGCAATCCGGTGATACAGGGTAACCATCTGTGAGGTATCCTGCTGATCCACACCGTCTCTCTCACGACTGATTGCAACGTAATCTTCTCCCCTGTTCAGAGCATACCGCAGATCAACGTAATCGCTGCGTTCCTTAAGCCTTGATACTCCATCGAAATAATATTGATTTCCCGCATACATCACCTCATCCGGCACGTACAGGCAGAAACGATAGACCGAGTTCGAAATCTCGTAGGAATTAAATTCTTTATTCAGCTCATAGTATTCCAGCCACTGCTCCATGTATGGTCTTTCTTCTCCAAAGCCATCCGCTGACAGTGTATTCTGAATTACCCCATTGTCCTCCACCATATTCGCCAGATACGTCATATTCCGCAGATAACTCTCCGTAAAAGAAATCGCCTGGCTTACCGACTGTTCCATTGAGTAATCTGTTTTTTCACGATAATGGCGCACCACCTGCGGATAACATAAAAAGCAGAGTAAAATCTGCACCAGAATCAGCGGAACGGAGAAATACAACATCATTCTCTTATGCATTGACAATTTCTGTAATGGATTTTTCATCGCATCTGCAGGCTCTCCTTATACTCTGTCGGGGTAACCCCCGTCTTCTTTTTAAAGATTTTCGCAAAATAATTGGCATCCTCATAACCCACCATTTCAGATACCTGATAGAATTTCAGCTGCGGATCACGCATTTTCTGTTTCGCATTCTCTACACGCACTTCCAGCAGGTACTGTCCAATTGTAAGCCCCGTTTGTTTTTTAAACACGGTAGAAAGATACGTCGGTGTCAGATAAACAAGCTCAGCGAGTGTTCCAATAGAAAGATCCTGATCTGCATAATGTTCCTGAATATATTCCGTGATACGGCTCACATTATAACGGTTCTCCGTTTTATGTGTATTCGTTTTTCCATTCTGTTTTTCAAAAAGCTGCTCGATTCTGCGTATCATCTCCTCTTTCATTTCCGCAAACGTTTCTGCCTGCATAAAGAAATCGGTTCCTCTCTGTTCCCACGGCTTTTCCAGCATACCGGGATATCGATATTCTGCTGCTTTTTCCAGCATATCACGCATCACACAATAATGGTACCGTATGTCAGAACTCATACACAGATGATGGCTAACCAGTTTTTCATACAATTCTTCCTGAAAAAGGCAGGCACCTTTTTCATTGTTGTCTATAAGGAGTTGATAAAATTCATCCCTCTGTTTCTTGGCGTCATCCATCCACGGCTTCTCTGGCGGAATGTCATCGTAGCAGACACTTTTTCCCCATCCAAGCCACGAAAGAGCTTTTCCCGCTTCCTTTGCCTGACGATAAGACAATAAGATGTCTTTCTGACAGCTGCCTCTTCTTCCATGCGATAAAAAGCAGCCCGAAATCGAACCGTCCTGTGTACAGCTCTTCAACGTCTCAACTAAAATCGGTTCCATTTCTTTCCAACGTTTTTCTTTTTCACTTCCAAGGAGCAAAATCAGACAGAATGGATCAAAAAGTGTCATTGTTATCGAAATCTGATATGGTCGCAGTGCTTCCTTGGCCATTTTTTCAAATTCCGGTAAGAATCCGGCTCCACAGCCTTCACTGTCAAAATGGATCATGACAATGCGAAAATAGGCTCCCTCCGCCTGTTCCAGTGAAACATCGGTATCCACCTCCAAAAGATAGTTTCGAAGTTTCGCGCGTTCGCTTTTTCTGCGCTCTCTCACACGCTGCACTGCTTCCTCGACGTTTTCCGAGAGCAGCTTCACATTAACCGGTTTTTCCACGTATCCGACTGCATGCAAATCGATTGCTGCTTTCAGATATTCTTTATCTGCATAGCCCGTCGAAAAGATAATCTCGATCTCCGGGAATTTTTCTCTTAATTTTCGGCACAGATCCACACCGCTCATGCCCGGCATGCGAATATCCGAAAGAACGATATCCGGCCGGAAATTTTCCGTTTTCGCCAATGCTTCCTCTCCGTTCGCGGCCGCTTCAACTTCCGAAACACCAAGGCGCTGCCACGGAACGTGCTTTAAAAGGCCAGTTCGAATAATCTTTTCATCTTCTACCACAATCAGTTTCATGTTGTGATACCCCTTTGCTTATATCATACTTAAATGTAAAACCTGTTTTTCAGTATAACACAGATTTTGTAGCTTGTGAATCAAAACTGCTGTTTCCTGGCACATTCTAATCTGCATAATCTCAAAAAATTAAGCGTATTTGGCAAATCTTTTCATTCAAGTTTTGCCAAATACGCTTTTTCCATTTCTTTTTTTTGTTCAATCTGCTACTTTCTCGGATGTGCCTTCCGGTACACATCCCTGATTTTATTCACACCAAGGTGGAGATACATCTGCGTCGTCGAAATATCGGCGTGTCCCATCATCTCCTGGACACTCTTTAAGTCCGCACCGTTTTGCAGCAGATGGGTTGCAAACGAATGACGCAGGGTATGCGGCGTAATATCCGCCGTAATGCCTGCGGATTTCGCATAGGATTTCAGAATTTTCCAGAATCCCTGACGACTCATCGGACCTCCGGAGCAGTTGACAAACAATACATCATCATCCCGTCCATGCATCAGGGCTGCGCGCGCACTCCCCAGATACTGCTCCAACGCCTTTTTCGCCGGTCCGCCGAACGGAACGATCCGCTCCTTTTCATCGCGGCAGGTGATGTAGCCCATCATAAGATTGACATCCTGTGTTTTCAAATGGATCAGCTCACTGACACGGATACCGGTCGCATACAGCATTTCCAGCATTGCTTTGTCGCGGATACCCTTTGGCGTGTCGGTTTTTGGCTGGCAAAGCAGCAGATCAACCTCTGCAATCGAAAGGATTTCCGGCATTTTCCGTTCAACCTTCGGTGGCTGCAATGCTTTTGACGGGTCGGATACCATTATCCCCTCCTGACATGCATATTGGCAAAACATGTGGATTGCCGCGATGCTGCGCGAGATCGTTGCCGGGGAGAAGTGTTCCCGCTCCAGATATAATAAATAAGAATTTAAAACCGTTGCATTCATCTGCTCCGGTTTTTCTATTCCGTGCTCCTTCAAAAAAACTGCCAGCTTTCGAAGATCGCGCTGATAGGAGACTTCTGTATTTTTTGACGCTTTCTTTTCCGTCTGTAGATAGTCCGTAAATGACTGTATCGTTTCCTGCATAGCTTTTTTCCTTTTTGCTTTTTTCTCCCTCTCACTGCCCGATAAAGGGTAACAATGCTTTTAATTATATACACGTTTTTTCAAAAATGCAATTCCCTTTTCCGACCGTTTTTACAGGATTTTCGCAAGAAACCACGGATTGACATAACTCTCAAGCAGAATACCCCACAGAAGCAGGATCAGTGCAAAGAAGTAGCGCACGCCGAAGCAAAAATATTCCTTTTTCTGTATGCCGCCGGCAAGGTGATTCGTCTCTGCCATCCGGCTGCACGCAGCAGCCATCAGAAATAACGCGGCAAGGTAGAGGAAAATCTGCGGAAAAAGAGCCAGAAAAAAGAATAAAAGACCTGCCATTCCGTTCTGCAGATAGGCAGCCGAGAGAAAGACGCCACACAGAAAACCATATGCCCAAACGGCAGCAGTGGCAAAATACGCACCGATTGCCGTCAATCCAAAGAGAAGTCCCGCAAATGCCGGTGCTAACCGTACCTTTAGAAGATAGGAAAAGCAGGCCTTTGCGGAAATTTTTCTTCCCAAAAACGCCTCCGCCTGAAAGAGGCGGACGCTATTTCCCTCCTTCATTCCCATGTGGGATGCCGTAAGCAGCAGCAGTACACCGAGGGTCATACCGGCCGCAAACCAGAGGGCAAAAAAACGAATATATGCATTCTCATCCCGTTCTCTCATTTGCTTTTTGCGCCTCCTTATTTTCTGCCTTACTGTCAATGTATTCACGGTTCATAGACGATATACGTAAAAGAAGTGCCTGCTCCGCAGACCCCCATCTGCGAATGGCACTTCTTTCCTCTTTTCAGGGTCCCCCAATGTCTCACGCACCGAAATGTCCGTTCATTTCAAACCCTGCTTTTTGTATATCCCCATAAGATATTTTTCACTTCTTTTATTTCACGACAAGATAGGTATCCAGATCATCGAACTGATCAAGGTAGCTGACTGCGCCCTCGTACATATTGGACTGCAGTACGATATTTACCGTGTTATAGATGCAGCGTTTCAGTTCTGCCATCGTCAGAGTTCCATCTGCAAGTTCTTTTTTGATGTTCTCGTGATCCTCCGGCAGACCCGGCATTACCATGTCATTTCCGGCTCTCATGCAGCCCGCTGCCGTACACTCGCCCTGGATCTGTACGTTGGTGGTTGTCCAGTCGGTCATGATAGCTCCTGCAAATCCCCACTCATCTCTCGCTGCTTTCGTGCAGGTATCGTAGCAGTTTGCAGCGTGCACACCATTGATCAGGTTGTAAGATGTCATAATGGACATCGGCTGTGCATCTTTGACTGCGATTTCAAAGCCTTTCAGATAGATCTCACGCAGTGCACGCTCGGACAGGATGGAATCGGAGCCCATACGGTTATCCTCCTGATTGTTGCATGCGAAGTGTTTGATCGTGGTTCCGCAGCCCGGTACCTTCTGTACACCGAGCGTCATAGCAGCCGCCATCATACCGGCAAGCAGCGGATCCTCGGAATAATATTCAAAGTTTCTTCCGCAGAGCGGATTTCTGTGGATGTTCATGCCAGGTGCCAGCCACAGTGTTACGTTGAACAGCTCCATCTCATGGCCGATCATCTCGCCGACTCTCTTGATCAGTTCTACATCCCAGCTCTGTGCCAGAAGTGTTCCAACCGGAATTGCGGTACAGAACTGATAATAGGTTGTTCCGCGTTTTTCCTGCGGTTTGCTGAAGAATCCGCCTTCCAGTGCCGCCAGGAAATCGCTCGCTACGATCTCTCCGTTGTCTACCTGGTATTCTCTCTTCAGACGAAGACCTGCAGGTCCGTCGACCAGAGCAATCGTGGTTACATTCCACGGCTCCTCCGAAGCACACGGGGATGTCTCCGCTGCTGCTCCCGGAACAGAAATTCCTGCGGAGCCAAGCGCGTTGCCCTGTGCTCTTCCCGGATCACCGGTTGCAAGGAGTGCCAGCTGATCCACAGAAAGGGATTCCACAATCTTTCCTGCTTTTCCAGGAAGCTCTTCCGGTACCGGCTGGTAATCTACTTTCTCAGTTGGGATCTCAGATGCTTTAAGCTCGATCACGCTCATTCTCTTTTCTTTTACTTCCTTCTGCCATACAGCCTCTCTTGCCTGAACTTTTTCTGCATCAGGAACAATCTCATTCAATTCCTCTTTCAGCGGGCAGATATTTTCACACGCTGTCATGACTGCTTTCTCGTCCAGCTCCAGCGCGCCGGAGAGAACAGATGTATTCAGATCATTTCCAATCCAGATACCATACATGCCCGGCTCCAGAATCCAGGATGCGCTTTCCTCCTCATAGGAAGTCAGCTGATACAGCGGGAAGGTGATGGTCATGGTCTGGGATTCCTTCGGAGCCAGCAGTTTTGTTTTTCCAAAGCCTGCCAGACGGCGGAACTCTTTCACCAGTCTGCCCTGCGGGCAGGAAGCGTAGATCTGTACAACTTCTTTTCCTGCATAAGTATCGCCGGTGTTGGTGACGGTAACAGTCACGCTTACTTTCGGATTCATCATACCGCGGCCGCTTACTTTGATGTCATCGGTTCTGATCTCGAAATCGGTGTAGGACATACCGTAACCGAAGGAGTAACGGACTGATACTTCAAAGGTATCGAAGTAACGGTATCCAACGAAGATACCCTCTTCGTATTTTTCTTTCATGAGGTCGCCGCTCTTGTAGCTGTAAACCTCTGCACCCGGATAATCATAGTAATCTTTTGCCCAGGTATCTGTCATTTTTCCGGATGGGGTTACATCGCCGCTTACAACATCAGCAAATGCATTTCCGCCTTCCTGGCCTGCCTGTACGTACTGTAAAATAGAGCGGATATTGTCAAATTCTTCTACGAATGCCAGATCCATCAGGCCGCCGGTGTTGATAACAAGAACAACGTTTTTATAGCATCTGGAAACCTGTGCCAGAATAGCTTTCTCTTCTTTGGAGATGAAGTAGTCACCCTCCGTATCAAAACGGTCTTTGTTCTCTCCTGCGATACGTGCCAGAACGAAGAATGCGGTGTCTGCACCGTCGGCTGCTGCTTTCTCTTCATCGATTGGGTTTCCGGATGGCATAAAGAACGGGGTTGCAGAGTACGCATCAAAGAATTTTGTGTCGTCTCCGTTCAATTTTGTGAAAATCTCATTTTTCCAGTCCAGTCTTGCCTGTACGTAGAGTTTATCGTAATCCTCCAGCCATTCACTGCTTGTTACGTCGTAGCCTGCATTTTTCATGCCCTGGAAAATATTAACGCTGTCACGCTCATTGACATCGCCGGAACCGGTGCCTCCTTTGATGGTGCGGATCGCACCTGCTCCGTAAAGACCTACCTTGCTGCCCTTTGCCAGCGGCAGGAAATGATCTTTGTTTTCCAGAAGAACGAATCCCTCTGCTGCTGCCTCGCGGGCAAGTTTGCGGTGATCTGTTTCACGCTGGGTTACTTCCGGAGATGTAGTTCCGTTAAAGGTTCTTACCTTTGCTTTCATGTCTTTGTTCCTCCCAAACTTTGTTTCGTACTAATGTCTCCATTATCTTCCCTTTTTCGTGTAACTTCTAGTTCCTTTCTTGTCCTTTCTCTGGTTGATATTGATATTTCGCCCAATTTCTGGTACAATATTCTTATCTTTTTTGATTATAATTGACGTATATTTCTATCACATCCTGGAGGTACTTATGGAATCCTGCTTTTACGAAACAATACACGAAACCGATCTGCTGCACGTCCGTTTTGAGCTGCAGGATGCGCCCGCTTTTGTTTTTCCGGCGCACTGGCACGAATATGTGGAAATTCTCTATCTGATCAGGGGACAGTTTTCCGCGATTGTCCAGGCAACGGAGTATCGGTTAAACGAGGGCGATCTGATTATCATCAACTCCGGCGACCTCCATATGACGCGCTCCAACACCTGTACATATCTTCTGCTGCAGATTTCCGCAAGCCAGATGCGCCAATATCTGCCGGACTTTGATACGATGCGTTTCGACACGATCATTCCCTGCTCGGAACAGCCGGCTCCGCTCCGCGCACTGCTCTCGGAGATGAACGAGATCCGGCAGAATCCTTCCGATTCATACCAGCTTCTCTTTACCTCACGACTGTACGAATTTCTGTACCATCTCTGCCGGTCGTATTCCCACCAGATCCCTTCGGCATCCCTCACGGGTTCACAGCGCGATCTGCAGCGCGTGACACACGTTATGAACTGGGTGAAAGTGCATTACCCGGAACCGTTAAGCCTCGAAACAGCCGCGGATTCCCTGGCGCTCTCGAAGGAGTATTTCTGCCGGCTCTTTAAAAAGTATACCGGACAGACCTTTCTCGAATATCTGAACGATGTGCGCACGATGCACCTGTACGAAGATTTACAGAATTCCGACGAAACGATCACGGTACTGATGGAGAAAAACGGGCTGTCGAATTACAAAATTTTTATGCGGACCTTCAAAAAGCTGTATGGCTCTACACCTCAGAAAATGCGCTCGAACCGGATACGGCACGTATAAATTCTTTTGAAACTTACTGTTCTTATACACACTGAAAAGGCTGTGGAACATGATTGCTCATGTCCACAGCCTCTTTTTGATTTCGTTATTAAATTGTTTCGTAGAAAGTCTTTTATTTCGCGTAATCCGTTACACGGCTCTCGCGGATAACATTGACCTTGATCTGTCCCGGGTATTCCAGTTCAGCTTCGATCTGTTTCGAGATATCCCTTGCGAGCAGTACCATTTCAGAATCGGATACCTGCTCAGGAACAACCATGATGCGGACTTCTCTACCAGCCTGAATAGCAAAAGATTTTTCGACACCCTTGAACGAATTCGTGATGTCTTCCAACTGTTTTAATCTGTTGGTATATGTTTCGAGTGTTTCTCTTCTTGCACCCGGTCTTGCTGCGGAAATTGCATCCGCTGCCTGAACGATACATGCAATCAGAGACTGGGGCTCTACATCCCCGTGATGTGATTCTACTGTGTTGATCACAATCTGAGATTCTTTGTACTTTTTGCAGAGATCTGCACCGATCTGAATGTGAGATCCTTCTACCTCATGGTCGATGGATTTACCGATATCATGAAGCAGTCCGGCACGTTTTGCCATGCGGACATCGCATCCTACCTCTCCTGCGAGGAGACCGGAAAGCTGTGCTACCTCGATCGAATGCTTTAATGCATTCTGTCCGTAGCTGGAACGGAATTTCATTCTTCCAAGGAGACGGATCAGCTCCGGATGAAGTCCGTGTACACCGACTTCCAGTGCGGCTGCCTCGCCTTCCTCGCGAATATTCTGTTCTACTTCTTTGCGGGCCTTTTCTACCATCTCTTCGATGCGGGCCGGATGGATTCTTCCGTCTACGATCAGTTTTTCCAGAGCAATTCTTGCCACCTCACGGCGGATCGGATCGAATGAGGAAAGAACGACTGCTTCCGGTGTATCGTCGATGATCAGGTCAACGCCTGTCATGGTTTCGAGTGTACGGATGTTTCGTCCTTCACGGCCGATGATGCGGCCTTTCATTTCATCGCTCGGAAGCTGTACCACGGAGATGGTACTCTCGGATACGTGATCGACAGCACATTTCTGAATAGCTGTTACCACATACTCTTTTGCCTTACGGCCTGCTTCCTCTTTTGCTCTGCTCTCCAGCTCTTTGTAGAGCTTTGCTGTGTCGATTTTTACTTCGTCTTCCACAGATTTTAACAGATACTCTTTTGCTTCCTCGGAGGTAAAACCGGAAATTCTTTCCAGTTCCTGTACTCCTTTTTCGTGTAGACCGTCTACTTCCTTTTCTTTCTTTCTGACGCTTGCCTCTTTTGCTGCAATTTCGTTTTCACGACGCTCCAATACGTCCGCTTTTTTATCTACAGATTCTTCTTTCGATAAAACGCGCTTCTCATATTTCTGCAGTTCCGCTCTGCGCTCTCGGGTCTCTTTTTCTACTTCATTCTTCGTACGAAGAGACTCCTCCTTCGCCTCCAGCAGGGCTTCCCGTTTCTTAGTTTCGGCAGTTTTCAGTGCTTCATCTATGATGTTTCTCGCCTTTTCTTCCGCTGTGCCAATTTTCTCAGCATCCTGCTTGATTTTATTGTCCACAGCAATTTTCCTGGTAACAGGAACCGCAATAAGCAGCGTGACTACTACAGCAATGAATACCAGCAGAATTGTAATACCTGTACCCATTACCGGAGCACCTCCTTATTTAGTTTTCATTGCACATTTACAACACTACAATTTTATACTGTTTTCACAAATTTGTCAATGTTTTAAAAATATTCATGTAATTTATTGCACTTGACACTCCCCACAGCTAAAGCAGGGGGATTCT
>ENA-OUQL01000849-OUQL01000849.1-human-gut-metagenome-genome-assembly--contig:-NODE-849-length-10487-cov-6.83263_pt1 | contig 10487 bp, 10 predicted proteins | sample MGYA00237945_ERZ548829 | MGnify/ENA primary metagenome ERZ548829 (study PRJEB26490, sample SAMN05194708) | human gut metagenome | biome: terrestrial biome; feature: human-associated habitat; material... | reverse complement strand
ACATATTCTGTACTTGCTGCGAATAGGTCATAATCATACTCTCCTTTTGACAAATGTTGCTTTGCAGCACAAAGCCGCCGCCGCGCCCTGCCGGCACAGCCGCTGCCCTTTGCTGCTTGCATCTGACCGGGCGCGCCGCTCTCTTTCAGCGCCTTAACCGGTACTACCACGCATGATTTTATTATAGAGAAAGCTGACGGATTTTGCAATACATTTCCGGTAAAAAACATCAAAACTATTTGCAGTTGTCTGCTGCTAACTGTCAATTCGGATGCTTTTGTCATTTCATTCGTCAAGTTTTTGTCAACTATGTCAAGAGGGCAAATTTCACGCTCCTGTGTCCTGCCTGCGCGGTGTCTGCCCGGCAGGCTTCAGTACCCACATGGCTGCAAAGCCCGCCGCTGCGCCGCCCACGGCAAGCCAGTGCCGCCCGGCTTCCAACCCCCAGAGATTTGCTGCAAACGGAAAGGCCAGACTGCCCACGCTCTGCCCCAGTGCCAGAAAACCGTAGTTCACCCCTGCGTGCGGCAGGCCGAACAGATCGGTGGAAAGGGCGGGCAGCACTGCTGCAAGGCCGGAATAGCAGAAGGTAAGCCCCGCATAACAGGCGATCACCCACCAGCCCTGCGCAAACGCAAACCCTGCCGAAAGCCCCAGCGACACCGCAAACAGCAGCAGATCGGTGGGCCTGCGGCCAATTTTATCGCTGAGCATGGGCATCAGCAGGCGGCCCGCCGCACTGCCCACGCTGCCCAGCACCACGCTCCACAATGCAGCGCTTTCGTCCAGCCCCCGCTCCACGCCCAGCTTCAGGATGATGGGGCTGAACAGAAGCACCGCCGGGGTGGAAAAGCACACCGCGCCTGCGCACAGCCAGTACTGCTTTGTTTTCAGCATCTGCCACGGGGAAAGGTCGATCTCATTTTTGCCGTTCCCCTGCTGGTTTTGTCTGCTTTCCGGCGGGTCCTGCAGCAGCAGACTGCCCGCAAGGCAGACGGGCAGCGTTATGGCCCCCAGCGCCCAGAACGCGCCCCGGATGCCCTGCACGATCCCAAAGCCACTGACCGCCGTGCGCACGAACACGGTGAGGAACGCACCGGAAAGGCCCACCGCCCCGCCGATCACGCCGGTGGCAAGGCCCTTGTGCCCGGCATACCACTTCTGTGCGCAGGACTGGATGGATGGGTACAGAAACGCCGTGCCCAGCCCCGCCGGGATACTGAATGCCAGAAAAAAGCTGACCGCACTGCCGCCCGGCAGCATGGCCGCTGCAAAAAATCCGCCGCACAGCAGTGCTGTTCCCCACAGAGCCGCACACCGCGGGCCTCGGCTGTCCTGCAGAAAGCCGCCGATGACGCACCCCACGCCGAACGCCGCAATGAGGATGCCGAAGGCATAGCCTGCCCCCTGCTCGCTCAGGCCATACTCGTCCATGACCGGCTGCTGGAATACGCCCCACGCCGCCGGGATGCCCGTGAGCACCTGAATGGCTGCGCCCGCCGCAAGGATGGTCCACGGATGTTTTGCTGTAAATTGCTGTTTCATCGTCTGTCCTCCGAATGGTTTTTCCTTTACAGTGTGCCCATTTCAATTGACAAAACGGCAGATTCCTTTATAATGAATAAGGTAAAAGCATTTACATTGATTTATATAGAGAGGAACCATCTTATGAAAACACAGGCATTGAAGGGCATGCGCGACCTGCTGCCCGCAGAGCAGACCCTGCGCGATTACATTCAGGGCAAAATTCTGGAGACCTACCGTGCGTCCGGCTTCGAGCGCATTTCCACCCCCATGCTGGAGGATATGGAAAATCTGGACAAATCCGACGGCGGCGACAACCTGAACCTGATCTTCAAGGTGCTCAAGCGCGGCGATAAGCTCACCGCTGCCCTGAACACCGGCGACCCCAAGCAGCTTTCCGATATGGGCCTGCGCTATGACCTGACCCTGCCGCTGAGCCGCTACTATGCCGCCAACAAGGATAAGCTGCCCAGCCCCTTCAAGGTGATCCAGACCGACCGTGTGTTCCGCGCCGAGCGCCCGCAGAAGGGCCGTCTGCGCGAGTTCGTACAGTGCGACATCGACATTCTGGGCGATTCTTCCCCCAATGCCGAGGTGGAACTGATCGACGTGACCACCCGTGCCCTGCTGAACATCGGCTTCACCGGCTTCACCGTCAACATCAATGACCGCCGCATCCTGCGCGGGATGCTGGAGAGCATGGGTTTTTCCGCTGATACGCTGGATTCCGTCTGCATCACCTTTGATAAGATGGACAAGATCGGTGCCGATGGTGTGAAGGCTGAGCTGACCGAAAAGCAGCTGCCGGAAAATGCCATCAACGCACTGGCCGACTTCATTGCCGCAGGCGAAGTCACGCTGGATGCCGTGGCTGCCCGCTGCGCAGACCCCGCCATTGCCGACGACCTCAAGTATGTCCTTGCTACCGCCAACGCCATGGCTGCAGGCCGCTATCAGGTAGCCTACTGCCCCAGTCTGGTGCGCGGTCAGGGCTACTACACTGGCATGGTGTTTGAGATCACCTGCCCGCAGTTCAGCGGTGCCGTGGCCGGCGGCGGCCGCTACGACAACATGGTGGGCAAGTTCCTGGGCACTCAGGTGCCCGCCGTGGGCTTCTCCATCGGCTTCGAGCGGGTGTGCGGCATCCTGCTGGAGCAGGGCTACCAGATCCCCGGCGCAAAGCAGAAGATCGCCCTGCTGTACGGCAAGGATGCCGACTTCACCGCCGTTCTTGCCAAGGCTGCAGACCTGCGCAGCAGCTACAATGTCACCGTTCTGCAGCAGGCCAAGAAGCTGGGCAAACAGTTGGGCCAGCTGGAAGCTTCCGGTTTTTCCGGTGCCGCCTTTATGGATAAGGATGAGATCAAAATTTTTGCGCAGCAGTAAATAATTGCACACAAAGCCCCTTTACTTTTGACATGCTACCCCTAGAGTAGACAGAGTAAAAACAAAACTCTGAGTACTCTTGGGGTATTTTCATGTCAAGAAAAAACACCTCAGAAAATCGAGCGATTTTCTGAGGTGTTTTTTCTGGTTTAAAAGCCGGTAGGCGGCACATAGTAACTGGGGATCGAGGCTGTTTTCTGCACATTTGCCTGCTGGCGCAGCGCTGAACGGGTCACCTCTGCCCAAGAATACTGGGTCATATACTCGCCGCGATAGGAATTGGTGGCCGAGCGGCTGCCCCGCAGGAAGCGGAGATGGCTGTGCAGCGATGCGGTGTCGGGCTTATCCTCCCACAGCACGGCCAGCATTTCGCCGTTGGTGCAGGTGGCACCATTGCGATCCACCAGATAGGCCAGCAGCTCCTTGCTCTTGCTGCGCTTGAAGGCCAAAGCGCGCCCGCCCACGAAGATCTCAAAATTGCCAAAGCACTGGATCTTGATGCCGACAGGGGCATTCTCCGGCGGGTAGCGCAGATGCTCCAGCACATTGCGCACATCTGCCTCGTTTGCAGGCTTGAGTAAAAAGCCGCTCACGAAGATCTGCAGCGCTTCCAGCGCATACTCCGGGTGCTCTGTTACCACAATGATGTTGCAGCGCGGCTGCAGCTTCTGGATCATGCGCGTCAAAGCAAGCCCGTTCATGCCGGGCATTTCCAGATTGAGGAAAGCCGCATCCATCGGCCCCTGACGCATCCAGCTCAGTGCATCCTCGGTCGTCATGGCGCTGATATAGTCACAGTCGGGTGCAACGCGGCACAGGATGCGGATCAGCGAGTTGATTGCAAGCTGTCCATCATCGACGACCAGTATCTTCATTCGTACACCCCCGCAAGTTTACCATACATGTTCCCTGTTTCAGTTTAACACTTTGTCCTTTGATTCGCAAGTTTTTTTGCACAAAAAGCCAGAAGCTCCACACTTCTTTACAAAAGGACGTTCCTTCCCCATCCGTTTCCTCACGAAGCAGCTGGCTGAAAGTGGCGTCTTTCCCATTTTCATTTCCGGCAGTCAAAGCAACTATACAAGATACTCTGTGCCATCCAGTCCGGTCAGTTTTTGTGCTGTCGTTTGTCCCACACGGGTGCAGAGCCGCTCATACGCCTGCCGCATCCGGGTCGGGCGCGAGGTGCAGTTGTGTGCATCCGAAGAGATTGCATCCACAAGCCCCGCCTTGACCCAGTGCTCCAGCCGCATCCACTGCCAGAAGCCGCTGTCCAGCACAGCCGAACAGTTGATCTGGCAGCGCAGCCGGTACTGCTCATGCAGGCGGGCCAGCAGGCCGTGCTGCGCAAGGCAGGGATACCGCTCAATGTGGGCCACCAGAATGCGGTAACCCGCACCCGTGATCTCCTGCAGAGCCGTTTCCAGCTCCTTTGCCGTTATGTTCGGCACAAATTCCAGCAGCACCCAGCCGGTATCTCCCAAGGTCAGCAGCTGGCGCTGGACTGCCGCATATCCCGTCGCAGGGGTATACAGCAACTCAGAGCCGTGCTCCAGCTTCAGGTCGTAGCCTTTTTGTGTGCAGTATGCGCGGGCCAGCGCCAGATGCCGGTCGTAGATTTCCTGCGGGAAGCGTTCCATGCCCGGCGTACTGTGCGAGGTAGCAAACAGGTGCCGCACACCGTCTGCTGCCGCTGCATCCAGCATGGCATACATTTCTTCTCTGGTCTGCGCACCATCGTCCACGCCGTAGACGAAGTGCGCATGATAATCCGTAAAGCCGCTCATTTCTTTTCCGCTTCGTGGCTCCGTTTATAATACTTTCTGTAATAACCGTACTTTCCATACTTTGAGTAGGATTTGTAGTACTTGCGGCCCATATAGTTGTCGTAGTCCACCTGATTGAGCACGGTGCCCAGAATGGGGCAGCCGGTCTGCTCGATCTGCTGCTTCACGTCCAGCAGCTCCTGACGGCTCACATCGTTGTAGTTCACTGCGATCAGGGTGCCGTCACATGCCTTGGCGATCTCCGCCGCATCGATGACCACGCCCACCGGGGGTGCGTCCACAATGACGTAATCTGCCATTCTGGCCAGCATATCCAGCAGTTCGGCAAAATGGCTGTTGGTCAGCAGCGCCAGCGGGTTGGGCACATCGCGGCCCACCGGCACCATGATCGCGTTGGGGATGTCGGTCTGGTAGATGACCTCATCCATGCCCACCATGCCGGCCAGAAAATGGGAGAGGCCCTTGCCGTCGCTGCGGCCATCCTCATATTTCAGGCCGTAGTCACTGTTGACCATGCTGCGGCGCAGGTCCGCGTCCACCAGCGCCACCTTGATGCCGCGCTGTGCCAGCGTGCGCATCAGGTTCATGGACAGATAGCTCTTGCCCTCTGCAGCATGGCAGCTGGTGATCATGATCTTTTTGACACTCGCACCTGCAAAGGAGAGGTTGGTGCTCAGGGTATTAAAGGCTTCATTTCCCGCATAATCCAGAGCCGGAAATTTTGTGATCTTCAGCTGTTTCATGCTTTCCTCCCAGAGCTGCCACCCACACGGCGGCGGACATCATTGGCAAACCGCTTGGTGCGGCGCTTGAACTCGCTTTTCTCTTTCGGCTGTTCGCCAGCATCGGCCAGCGGGATCGATGCCAGCACGACCATGCCGGTATACTTGCGGATATCATCGGCAGACTTGTAGGTATCGTCCAGCATGGTCCGCAGCACCACCACGGCGCTGGCCAGCACAAAGCCCACTACAAAGCCCAGCAGGATGTTCTTGGCCTTGTTGGGGCTGAACGGGTTCTCCGGCACACGCGCAGAAGACATCAGGGTGGGCTCGTCCGTCTTCATCTTTTCCGAGATGTACTTTGCGCCCACATCCGCATACTCGTTTGCGATCGCTGCTGCTTCTTCCGGATCCGGGTTCGTGACCGTGATATCCAGCATACGGGTGTCGCTGGTGTTGGTGACAGACAGCATACTGGCCATATCGGTGTAGGTGTAATCCAGATCCAGGTTGCTGATGACCTTTTCGTGGACTTCCCACATTTCAAAGACCTTGATGTAATCGCTGGTCAGCTCGCTGCCGACCTGCAGATCGGAGAAGTTCAGCACCGAATCATTGCGGCTGACCACATAAATGGTGGCCGTTGCCTTGTACATCGGCGTTACCAGAAAAAACGTATAAAGCGCCATCAGTACGGCACCCACCACAGCCGTGGCTGCAATGAGCGTCCAATGGGCCAGCAGGCCCATGAACAGTTCCAGCAGATCAATGGTATCTTCTCCCTGTTCCGGCTGTACCGCCAAAGCTGTGCGCTCCTTCACAAAAGTATCTTGCTGCACGATTTCACTCCTTATAACCTTATAATACTGCCGCCCATGCGGCCCGGGCGTTGTGCCCTTTCCTCTATTTTTCTGAATCCTATACGCCAAAAATGCGGCGTTCCCTTTTTCATCAGGGAACACCGCAGAACATTTCTAGTTCTTAGCCCTCAATGGTCTTCACGGCCACCAGAACGAAGTTGGAGCCATAGAGCTTGACCTGACGGCCCTTCAGGTTCACCACGATCTTGCCATCCACGACCTTACCGGGCACAGTATAGTAGGTATAGGTCACAGTGCCGTCTGCCTTCGTCTTGGGCACAGCCACCAGAACGGTAACTTGCTCATTATCCTCGTAAGCAGCCTCAATGACCTTGGACTCAATGGTCAGCTTAACATTTGCAGCGTCGAGCAGGTTAGAGGTCTGCATCTCAAAGGCCTGCGTTACAGTAACATCTATCGTCGTCTTCTTTTTTTTCGAAGCGCCCGCAGCCTTCTGCAGGTCTGCATCAGAAGTGATGTCCTGCAGGACTTCCTCGACCTGAGCGGTATCCTCCTTGGCAGTGACCTTCACATCGCTGACAATGCCCAGAACACCGGTGACGGTAGCAGAACCGCTGGCCTTGACCTCATCTGCCACAGTCTTGCTGGGCGTTGCTGCCAGAACAGACACACCCATGCCCACGACCATAGCAGCGGTCAGAACAGCGCTGATAACTTTCTTCATAATGAAGATCTCCTTTCACTTCAAGCCGCACTCCCCAAGATGCTGCTTTCTATCGCAAATGCTTTTCAACATTTACATCATTCTTCAACAGGCTCCCAGAACAGCGTCAGAACCGCTTTCTGGATGGAAGCTTCGGTCGGATAGAATTCGGTGAATCCGTCCTCTGCCACCTTGTGCTCGCCCTCCAGTGCAATGGCAGGTTCCACAGTATCGTCCTTTGCGGCCCACACCTCATTGACCAGCTGACCCTTTGCAAGGTCGGTGACCAGATAAGGTTGCAGCGCATCGTACACCTGTGCGGTGAACTGCTGATCCTGCTGCACCCTGCTTTCCAGCTGTGCGGAAAGCTGTGCAAGATACTCCTCCTGCCGCACCATGCGGGCTTCGTTGGTGCCTTCGCCAATATCCATGCGCCTGCGCACAAAAATCTCAGCCTGATCGCCCTGCAGCGTCAGGGTAGCTCCCTTGGTCATGGCCGGGTCTGCTGCGGAGAAATCATCCTCCAGCGTCACGGTCACACCGCCTGCAAGGTCGTTCAGCACCGAGATGCCGTCCAGACTCATAGCCAGATAGAAATCAATGTTTTCCCCCTGCAGCAGGCGGGACACCGCATCACGGGCATAGCCGCAGCTTTCCTCCTTGCCATCGCCAAAGCCATGGGCAAGGCTGATCTGCATCTGAGTGGTGCCCACCGGATTGCCCAGCATGCCAAGCACCGTCACCTCTGCCATGGTGTCGCGGTCGATCTTGAGCTGACGGACCGTCTTGTCTTTGCTGTCTATCACAATGAGCCGCTGAAAATCCGCCTGACCGCCCTGATAAGAGCCTTCTGCTTCCACCTCGCTGTCATGGTCGATGCCCATAACAAGGATGGTGGTCAGATCTGTGCGCCTGCGGTAGGTCACGCCGTCCACTTCCATGGTCTCGGCGGTCTCCTGCGGCAGCTCCGTCCGGGTCTCCGGCTTTTGGCTGCGCTTTTCCAGCCAGCTTCCGCCCACAAAAAGCAGTACAGCTGCCAGCACCAGCACAGCCAGCGCAGCAGCGGCACCACGATGTTGTTTTTGTCTGTTCAAGCGGGTAAGCTTTCCTCTTTTCTTCGGAATATAGTTTTCTGCGGGAAGGTCTTTCCATTGCCACAGAAAGATATTCCTTGGCCTATTATATCGTCACAGGTGTGCAACTGTCAATGTATTTTCGTTATTTTCCGGCAGGAAATTTCGCATTTTCAGCCTTTAGGGAGCCACAGATAAACACAAACCCCGGCCATGCAGAGTTCATCCGCACAGCCGGGGCCAATTGGTATTTTATTTGATATCCAGTTCAGGCGGCACATCGATCTGGTCCGAGACATACTTGCCGTTCTTTTTGCGCTGCCGCACGCACTCCGTCAGCAGATATTCGATCTGCCCGTTCACCGAGCGGAAGTCATCTTCGGCCCAGGCGGCAAGGGCATCGTAGAGCTTCGCGTTCAGGCGCAGGGGCACCTGCTTTTTTGGTTCTGCCATCAGTACAGGCTGCCGCTGTTCACGATGGGCTGGGCATCACGGTTGCCGCACAGCACCACCAGCAGGTTGGAGACCATTGCCGCCTTGCGCTCGTCGTCCAGCTCCACTACCTTGTTCTCATTCAGGCGTTCAAGGGCCATTTCCACCATGCCCACAGCACCGTCCACGATCATCTTGCGGGCATCGATGATGGCGCTTGCCTGCTGGCGCTGCAGCATCACGGCTGCGATCTCCGGCGCATAGGCCAGATAGGTGATGCGGGCTTCCACTACCTCGATGCCGGCCTCGGCTACATTCTTCTGGATCTCGTCCCGGATGCGGGCGGCTACCACCTCCGAGGACCCGCGCAGACTGCCCTCATCGGCTACGCCGTCGCCGGTGGTGTCCACATTGGGAGCCACATCATAGGGGTAAACGCGCACCACATTGCGCAGAGCGCTGTCGCACTGCAGGGAGAGGTACTCCTTGTAGTTGTCCACATTGAATACGGCCTTTGCGGTATCGGTCACGCGCCAGATGACCGCAATGCCGATCTCCACCGGGTTGCCCAGACAATCGTTGATCTTCTGGCGGGAGTTATTGAGGGTCATCATTTTGAGCGAGATCTTCTTGCTGGTCGATTCTGCGGTCTGGGAACTGCTGTTACCTGCCTTAAGCAGGGCCGCCATGCCGGTTTCGCCGCTGTTCACATCGCCGCTCTGGCTCAGTTTGGTGCCAGCTGCCGGGTTCACCGCGGTGCAGAAGGGGTTCACCCAGTAAAACCCCTGTCCCTTCAGGGTGCCGATGTAATCGCCGAACAGGGTGAGCACCAGTGCTTCCTGAGGCTTTAACACCTTCAGGCCGCAGAGCAGGAAGATGCCCGCCACCCAGTATGCGATGGACAGGATCGTGAGCAGGATGCCCGGAAACAGGCTTTCGTCCAGCAGAATGATGCTGTAGAAAAACAGCAGGACGGTAACAGCATAGCCCAGCAGGGTGAGCAGCAGCATGACCATGCCGTTCTTTTTGGTCTGCAGAATTTTCTCTTCCATAACAGTTTCCTCCTTCACAGGGTGCGGAAGCGTTTCTTTGTGATATCAAAATCATATCACTTTATATCATTCTTGTCAAGTCCTCCGCAGGCAAAAAAGAGCCGCCGCACAAACACTGTGCAGCAGCTCCTTTTTGTTTCTCTTTTTATAATGTAAGGGGCACTTGCTCTCAGGCGAAGGTCAGCACCACCTTGCCAGCGCCGCTGTTGCGGTCTGCAAGGGTATCGAATGCCTTCTGGAAGTCCTCTGCCTTGAACACATGCGTGGTGATCTCATCGACCTCTTTCAGGTGGTCAGGCAAGATCTTGACCACCTCGGGGAACTTCTGGTACTGATGACGGGTACCCAGAATGGTCAGTTCCTTTGCATTGATCTCCTTGAAGTTCACGGGGATTGGCTCCTTGCCAAAGGTCATAGCCACCAGACGGCCTGCGGGAGAAAGCTGGCTGGTTGCATGTGCCAGCAGTGCGGGAATGCCTGCGGCCTCAAAGATCACGTTGACACCCTCGCCGTCGGTCAGTTTGTTGATGAACGCATCCAGATCTTCCTTCATCGGGTTGATGCTGTAATCTGCGCCAAAGTCCTTTGCCATGGCAAGGCGGCTCTCGTTCGGCTCAGACACGATCACGGTAGCGCCGCGCGATTTTGCAATGTTGGCAACGATCAGGCCGATGGGGCCGCCGCCGTGCACCAGCACCACATCGCCGGGGCGCACATCGCCGCGCCAGTTTGCCTGCAGGCCAATCGTGAACGGCTCGCACAGAGCAGCCTGCTGATAAGTCATCTTGGAAGCATCGTACTCATACACCTGGCTGCGCGGCATGACCACATATTCCTGAAAAATGCCGTCCACGATGCAGCCCAGAACCTTCAGTTCACGGCAGACATTGTGGTGGCCGCAGCGGCAGGCATAGCACTTGCCGCAGTAGGTGATAGTGGGCCAGCACCTTTTCTGTGGCCCACTTCTCACCGGCAACGGCGGCTTTG
>ENA-OUQL01000834-OUQL01000834.1-human-gut-metagenome-genome-assembly--contig:-NODE-834-length-10589-cov-6.43099_pt1 | contig 10589 bp, 9 predicted proteins | sample MGYA00237945_ERZ548829 | MGnify/ENA primary metagenome ERZ548829 (study PRJEB26490, sample SAMN05194708) | human gut metagenome | biome: terrestrial biome; feature: human-associated habitat; material... | reverse complement strand
GAGACCGCACCCTTTTCATGGGCAGTCTGAGCTACTTTCTCAATATCAAACTCAATCATAAGTGGGTTTGTCGGTGTTTCAATGTAGACAATATCGGTATCTTCTGCAATAGCCGCAATCATCTCATCTTCTGTATTGGTGTATTCAAAGAAGAAACGTCCTTCTTTTTCTTTATCGTTGAACCAACGGAAAGAACCTCCATAAAGGTCACGGGCAGCGACAACCTTGCTACCTACAGGGAAAATTTCAAAGGCCAAAACAATAGCGCTCATCCCTGAACTTGTCGCAATAGCATAATCCGCTTTTTCAATAGCTGCTAGCGTTTTTTCCACTGTTGCACGCGTTGGATTTTTAGTTCGTGTATAGTCAAAACCAGTAGACTGTCCGAATTCTGGATGTTGGTAAGTTGTTGAAAAATGAATCGGTGAAGCTAAAGCTCCTGTTGCTTCATCAGAATTGATTCCTGCATGTGCCAAAATAGTTTCTAATTGATAATCTTGTGTCATATTGCACCCTATCTACATGATAAAATAGATATTCTCCATATCTATGCCCTCTATTTTATCACTATTTTCTGAAAAGAATGGAAAGTTCATCATACGAATTCTTGATAGTTAGATATAGTTTATTACTATAACCTCAAAATATAGAACAGACAAACTTTCTGAGATGATTAAAAGTGACTTTTCAGACACCGAAAAAGCCTGAAATTTAAAAGTTCCAGGCTTTTTGAGATGACTAATGTCCTTACTCTCCTAAGAAAGACATAGATCAAAATTTTTTTCTTAAATCTAAGGTAAACCACTGACTTACTTTTTATCAAATAAGCGATATCTGATTTCTTCCAAAGTCATAATAACAAATGGACAAGCAAGTAAATAGAGCCAATCATCAAGTCCAATTGGGGCTGTGTTAAATAGCGTGTGGAAAAGAGGTACATAGGACAGGATAATAAAGAGAACAATTTCTAGAACAATTCCTAGGCTAATAATCCTATTAGCAAAATGTTTAACTTGGAATATAGAGCCCCTGCCCTTACGACTATTCATAACCATACCAATCTGAGTAAAGATAATAGCTCCCAAAGTCATGGTGGTCGCCTCCCGGTAGAGGGGCCCTGAGCTAGCCAGATGGTTCAAATTTCCTTGATCTACCCAATAATTAAGTAAGAAAGCACCCATAGCCAAGGCTGCTTCAATCAATCTATACCAGACAAAAGCTTTAAGCAACAGTTGGCGATTGAGTAAGCGGCCCGATAAACGTCTTGGTGGCTTGTCCATCACTCCTTCTTCAGGTGATCCAACCCCCAATCCCAAAGCAGGTACCATATCTGTTCCCAAGTCAATAGCTAGGATTTGCATAACGGTTAAAGGAAGAGGAATGCGCCCCAAAGAGAACAAGAAGTTGAAAAGAAAAACCAAGCCACATGACTTGGTTTCAAATACTATTTAATATGTAATTTAGCTCGTAATCTACCTGCTCGTGCGCCAAGCAATTGATCAGCCATATGTGTCACAAGAGCAAGCACTCCATAGACCAAAACGCCAAGACCTCCTCCAATCACTAAGTAAATCACACTACCCATACGACTTGTTGGAGATAGGACAAATTGGAATAACCAATAGAAAACAGCAACTGGAATAACCATGAGCATTGTAATAATACAAATGAGTAGAGCTTTTCTAAAGACTATCTTACGACTAAAGTGAGTAACTGTGTGAAGGCGATTATACATCAAAGCAATAGGAACTCCTAACCCAATGGCTGTTGAAATAACCGGACCGAGGGCTCCTAAAAAAATAATCAACGGTAGCTGTAGAATGGCCTTAATCAGCACCCCAATCGCAAAATAATTGATAGCTTTACGGGTCTCAAAGATAGCCTGAAGCATTGGTGCTAAAACACTATACAAAGCTAAGAAAATCACTTGAATCAAACTAGCTACGAAGAGTAAAAGAGCCTGACTGTCTGGTGCTCCATAAAAGACAGTGTATAATGGCTTGGCCAAAATCACAGAACCCGCAATGGCTGGTATAATAAAGAGCAAAAGTAACTGGAGATTATTAATAATGAGTTTGGCTGCTCCCCCAAGGTCCTTTTTAACCATATTTTCTGTCAGAAGTGGGATGCCGACCCCAGCAATAGAAATAGCAACGGCAATCAAAATCATAGTAATCTTACTTGGGTTTGAAGACAAATAAGCATAGAGAACCTGAAGCTGACTATTACTATAGCTTGTAAACCTCTCCATAGTACGGATAAAAGTCCATTGATCAATCAACTGGAAAAGTTGAACCGCTGATCCAGTAATAATGAAGGGAATGGCTTCCTTAAATGTCTCAATAACAATTGCAGTTGGATTGATATCAGGATGAACGGCCTGCTTACCAAAAAGGCTCTTGAGCTTGCCTTCTTTCCAAAGATAGAAGAAAAGTACCCCATAACTAGCCAACATACCGATGAAAGCAGCAAAAGTCGATTGGACAACTGCAGTCACATAGTCACCTGTACCAATTTTCATGATGAAGAAAGTCGCCAACAGCATCCAAATGACACGGATAATCTGCTCCGCAATCTGACTTAGGGCATAAGGCTTCATGTTGTTAAAGCCCTGGAAAAAGCCTCGTAAAACAGACATCGATGGAAAAATGACAACCGCCCAAGAAAGGCTGCGCATTACTCGAACCAGGTCTTCGTCTCCCCCAGAAAGATATGACATCCACGGAGAAGCAAAATACATGAAAACACCAAAAATTAGTCCAAGCCCAATCATATAATACAAGATACGTTTGAGTAAGAAGAAACTCGTTTCCATCTTTCCAAGTGTGTTATATTTTGATACCTGCTTGGCAATGGCGACTGGAATCCCTGCTGTCGAAATCAAAAGGAAAAGGGCATAAATATTATATCCCTGACCAAAGAGAGCATTGGCTTGGTCACCCTGTTTGCCCATCCAAGCATACCAAGGAATAATATAGAGTGCCCCTAAGAGACGACTGATAATATTGGATGCTGTCATCCATGCCGTCCCTCTTAGCATTTGCTGCTGCTGCGTGTCAGTTTTAGTTTCAGTCATAATTCTCTTTCTAGATAATAAAATACAATCTAGTTAATTATAAACTTTTGGCTCTGACTTGTAAAACAAGAACATTAAGGCTAAAATAGGAACTATGATTACTATTGAACAAGTTCTAGAGGTTCTCAAAAAGGACCATAATTTTAGAGATATTATCAACCAAGAGCACTACTACTATTCATGGACTGGGGTGACTTTTGATCATCTTTCTTACGACAGTCGTGATATCACACCATCTACCCTATTTTTTGCCAAGGGAGCTGGCTTCAAACTTGAGTTTTTGGAGAGTGCTGTCCAGGCTGGATTAGGCTTCTACGTGGCTGAAAAAGATTACCAAGTAGGTATCCCTGCAATTCTCGTTTCAGATATCAAGCAAGCTATGAGTCTCGTTGCTCAGGCCTTCTACCAACACCCTCAAGACAAACTAAAACTACTAGCCTTTACTGGTACAAAAGGGAAGACAACAGCGTCTTACTTTGCCTTTAACATACTTAAGCAAAGTCATAAGCCTGCCATGCTCTCAACCATGAACACGACACTGGACGGAAAAACCTTCTTCAAATCTAACTTAACTACACCTGAAAGTTTGGACCTTTTCCGTATGATGGCTGAAGCTGTATCTAACGGCATGACCCACCTGATTATGGAAGTTTCAAGTCAGGCCTATCTAACCAAGCGTGTCTATGGTTTGACCTTTGATGTAGGTGTCTTTCTTAACATCAGTCCAGACCACATTGGACCTATTGAACACCCAACCTTTGAAGACTACTTCTACCACAAGCGTCTCCTCTTGAAAAATAGTCAAGCAGTTATTGTCAATAGTGGTATGAATCACTTCGATTTTGTTGCTGAAGAAGTCGCTGATAAAGACCACGACTTCTATGGTAAGGACTCTGAAAATACCGTTAAACATAGCTCAGGTTTTAGCTTTAAAGCCAAAGGTAAACTAGCTGGTGATTACGATATCCAACTCATTGGTGACTTTAATCAGGATAACGCCATGGCTGCTGGTTTAGCCTGCCTACGTCTTGGAGCCAGTCTTGAAGATATTAAAAAAGGGATTGCTCAAACCTCTGTTCCAGGCCGTATGGAAATTCTCACTCAGGCAAATGGTGCTAAGGTATTCGTCGACTATGCTCACAATGGTGACAGCCTAGACAAGCTCTTGCAAGTCGTAACTGACCACCAAAAAGGTAAGATTAGTTTGATTCTAGGAGCTCCTGGGAATAAGGGCGAGAGCCGTCGTCAAGACTTTGGTCACGTCCTCAACACTTACCCCGAAATAAATGTCATCTTGTCTACTGATGACCCTAACAAGGAAGACCCCCTTACTATCTGTCAAGAAATTGCTAGTCATATCAATCGTAAGGTTCGTATCATTATTGATCGAGAGGAAGCCATCAAAACAGCCATGTCTGAAACCACAGGATCAAGCGATGCCCTTGTTATCGCCGGTAAGGGAGCTGATGCCTTTCAAATTGTGAATGGTAAACGCACTGATTATGCTGGTGATATTGAAGTCGCTAAGAAATATTTGTAAACAAATAACTCAAAAAGCCAATTGAGATGATGATTTTCATCTCAATTGGCTTTTTTACTATCGAAACACTAGTCTTTACCTAGTATCTTCTTAAGAATATCATAGAAGGGATTGAGGGTCTTATCAAATGAACCAACAAGCGTCTCTAATTGTCCGCCAAACTGACGCTTAAAATTAAAGTTTCCTTTGCCAGAACTAGCTGCCTCAGTTTCAATAGTACCGTAAAAGTTAAAATGCTTTTTAGACTTACTTTTAGCATATTTTAGCATCTCCCAATGAAGCAAAACCGCTCCACCGAAATTAAGGTAGGCTTCATCATTACCTCCGTAAAAGCTGACAATTTCTGGACCATAATCCATGAAAAGATAAGCTGAAAGCGGTAATTTGTCAGTCTTAATTTGGTAAGACTTGAATTGTTCTAATCGCTTATAGTAGCTTCTCAATTGATCCTCTGCATCTGCTATTTGACCCTTGGTACGTTTTTTCTGAGGACCTTCTTTTAAATCCTGAATCTTGGCTTCAAAAGACTGAATATTCTCATCAAGATAAGCTAGATAGGCTGGACAATCCAAATAAGCTAACATAAACTTGGCAGATTTGCCAAAATATTTTTTTAGATTTTGAAAATAAACTAGCGGATGAACAGAAAATCCCTTTCTCTCTGCTGTTCGACTTAAAATATCGTAGAACTGGTCAAGTTGATGCTCATCAAGTTCTTCAGTCTTGACATTCAGAGCAGTGAATTTTTTGAGGTCTCGCTTCAATGATGGAGAAAAGGCAGCAAGGATTTCATCAGAACTAGCAAAACTTTCTATTGATTTTACGAACATCTGGTTAACCACAAGAGATTGTTCCGAATCTAGAGAGTGTTCAAAACCTAATGTTTCAAATACCTCTAGCACATCACTGGCCTTATCCACTTCGATATTTTCAAGTTTTTCATTTCTAATAAGATTTGTCAGATAAGGGTGTATAGAAAGTGTGGCAATATTTTTCTTTCTTAAATAAAGTATTAAAGCTTCGAGTATCTCTCTGTCAAACCAGCAAGAGGAGTGGTAATCTAGCAGGGGTCCATGTAACAAGAGGGCCTTTTTAAATACACGAAAGCTTTTCTTATAAACGACTATTGCTTGTGCTACCCTTAAGCCATCTCTTTCAAAAACCAGAGCTTCTACCTTTTCTATATGGTCTTGACTTTCCTGAAGCTTAGCCATCTCAGCAGACTGCAGAAAATTAGCACACTTTTCATTTAGCTGTGTGTTTCGATAATCATCAAAACTAACACTTTTAACCAAAATAGACATTACTATCATCTCTTTCTGTTTCATCCTATATCCCACATTTCCCTAAATCATTAAATACTTTTAATGATGGAAAATTTTTCCAAACCAAGAGGGGTATTGGGTGATCATGAACATTACTCACATATAATGAGAAAAACTAGTTGAATTATTAAAAATATAAACATCATTATATACAAAATTACCACTTTTGTTAAGAATTTTGCGATATTTTTTGAAACCTACACGACTTTTCATTTGATTATAAAAAATCCTTCCACTTGAATGTGGAAGAACCTTTCTTCATTGATACTTACCTATAACGTCTCAATTGAGGTGGGGTATAAGACTGAACAAAGACCTCAATTTCAGAAAAATCATCCGTAAAGAGAAATTTTGCAGCCGTTTCAGCCTCTAAAAAATCATGAGCAACCAATGGTATCTAACATGGCCTTCATGGCATCGTAATAGCCGTTGAGATTAAAGAAAACACAGGGTTTGTTCAACTTACCCACACGAGCAGCAGCAATAGCTTCTGAGATTTCTTCAAGGATTCCAAGACCTCCTGGAAGGGCGATAAATAGCTCATCTTGCTCTAACATGGCAGTCTTGCGCTCTGCCATCGTTTCTACTATAGTCATTGAGGTCAATCTCTCATAAGCAATTTCCCTATCTTTGAGAAACTGTGGCATGATACCATGAGCCTAATCTCCATATTCCAAAACCGTATCACCCAGAACTCCCATAAGTCCCATCTTACTGCCACCATAAACTAGGATAAGACCATTTTTAGCAATCCATCTCCCCAAGGCAATCGTTGCTTCTTTAAAGCTAGGATTGTCACCCATATTAGCTCCCAAATAGACTGTTACTTTCATCGAAGTCCTCTTCTTATTTTATTATAACGCAAAAATTCCTGCCATAACTGACAGGAGTTTTCGCTTAGTCTTTACGCTCCAAATTACGAAGCATCTCATCAATTTTATTACCGTATTCGATAGACTCATCCTTTATAAAGATCAAATCTGGAATCTTATACATAGTCAGATTTTTACCAAGTTCTCGCTTAATGGTACCTGTCGCTTTTTCAAGACCAGTTTGCGCTTTTTGGTTGTCTGACGCTAAAGTAGAGTGAATGGTATAGAAAACCTTAGCCGCCGACAAATCACCAAGCATTTGAACATCCGTGATGGTTACATTTTGAACACGTGGATCACGAACCTTCTTTTGAAGAATTTCGTTGACTTCACGTTTGATTTCCATTCCAACACGATCTACACGAAATGAATTTCCCATAATCTTATCCTTTCTTTTTTATAATGGAACAAAAGCCAGGCCAGATGACCCAGCTTTGTCCCCTAAATAAGCTTCCTTAGAAATATGACGTGATTACCGTTTGATTTCTTCCATGATGTAAGCTTCGATAACGTCATCAACTTTAATATCGTTATAGTTTTCAATCGTCAAACCACCCTCTTGAGCGTTTCCGACTTCTTTAACGTCATCTTTATAGTGTTTCAAGCTTGCCAATTTACCATCAAAAATAACGACACCATCACGAATGACACGGGCACTTGAATCACGAGTGATTTTACCATTAGTAACCATGAATCCACCGATTGTTCCGACTTTAGAAACTTTGAAGGTTTCACGGATAACTGCTTCACCAATGATTTTTTCTTCAAATTCAGGATCAAGCATCCCTTTCATGGCATCTTCGATTTCTTCGATAACCTTATAGATGATGCTATGAAGGCGAATTTCAACTTCATCAGTTTCCGCTTGTTGACGCGCCTGTGGTGTAGGACGAACGTTAAATCCGATAACAACAGCATCTGAGGCTTCGGCAAGCGTAATATCAGATTCGTTAATAGCACCTACTGCTGAGTGAACAACATTTACACGAACCCCCTCAACATCAATCTTAAGAAGAGATGCTGCCAAGGCTTCAACTGAACCTTGTACGTCAGCCTTGATAATAACATTAACAGTTTTCATTTCACCAGCTTTAAGGGTATCAAAGAGGTTATCAAGACTAACACGGTGTGTTTGTTGACGTTGTTTCATAAGAGCACGTTTTGCACGCTCTTCGCCAGCAGCACGAGCTGCCTTTTCATCTTCATAAACCGCAAAATGGTCACCAGCCATTGGTGCTTCATTCAAACCAGTAATTGAAACTGGTGCTGATGGTCCTGCAGTCTTAATGCGACGACCAAGGTCATTGGTCATAGCACGAACACGTCCGAAAGTGTTACCAACAACGATTGGATCTTGAACATTCAAAGTACCTTGTTGTACAAGAAGGGTAGCAACCGCACCTTTACCTTTATCCAAGCGAGCTTCGATAACAGTGCCGATGGCTCGAACTGTTGGATCAGCCTTAAGTTCTTCAACTTCTGCGACAAGAAGAATAGTTTCAAGTAATTCTTCAATGTTTTGACCAAATTTCGCTGAAATCTCAACGAATTCGCTATCACCACCCCAAGCTGTTGAGATAACGCCATGCTCTGCTAATTCACCGATAACACGTTCTGGGTTCGCATCTGGTTTATCAATCTTGTTAATCGCAACAATGATTGGAACACCCGCAGCTTTAGAGTGGTTGATGGCTTCAATCGTTTGTGGCATAACACCATCATCCGCAGCTACAATCAAGACAGTAATATCTGTAACAGAGGCACCGCGAGCACGCATAGATGTAAAGGCCGCGTGTCCAGGGGTATCAAGGAAGGTAATCTTCTTACCACCCTCTTCAATTTGGTAGGCACCAATGTGCTGTGTGATACCACCTGCTTCACCTGTAGCAACACGAGAATTACGAAGAGTATCAAGAAGGGTTGTTTTACCGTGGTCAACGTGTCCCATGATAGTAACAACTGGTGCGCGCTCTACCATAGCATCTTTATTGAGGTAATCTTCATCAACAAAGAAACGTTCGATATCAGCATTATCGACCTCTTCTTTTTTGGTTGCCTCAATACCATAGTCAACCATCAACAACTCAATTGTATCGCCATCAAGAGATTGGTTTTGAGTTGCCATAACACCCATCATGAAGAGTTTCTTAACGATTTCAGCTGGCTCACGTTTAATACGTTTTGCGATTTCTGCAACCGTCATACCTTCTGTGTATTCAAATTCTTTTGGTAATTCATGGAATTTACGCTCTGTTACTGGTTTCGGAGCTGAATTACCACGGTTATTTTTACCTTTTTTATTTTTGTTTTTATTCCAATTACTATTTCGTTGATTTCTCACTTGGTTTTGATTATTCCACTTATTATTTCTAGTTTGCTTTGGTCCATCTTCATTCACGCGATGATTATCACGTGATTTATTTGGACGTACTTTTTTACGACGTGTATCTTGTACTTGTGCAGTTGGAGCTGATTGGGGAGCCACTGGTGCTGGTTTTGGAGCTGGCTTAGTTTCAGCAGCGGCCTTTTGAACTGCTACTTCAGCTTGTTGTTTTTCTTTTCTTGCCTTTTCCTGTTCTTTTGCACGGCGTTGCTCTGCAGCTTTTTCTTCACGGAAACGTGTTTCACTTTGACGTGAATACTCTGCGTTTTGCTCTGCCTTCAAGGCTGCTGCACGCGCTTTTAAGTCAATGCGCGGACCTGCCTGATTATTTCGAGCATTATCTCTACGGTTATTTTGATTCTGATCATTACGCAGTTTCCCTTGGAAATTACGGTCATGATTAGTACTGTTATCGCGATTTCCTTTGTTATGGTCCCCTTGACCATTTCCTTTTTGATTGCGACGATCATTATTGTGACGCTTACCTTGATCGTTTCCTTGTTGATTTCGGTTACGGTTATCTCGTCCCCCACCGTTTTTACGACGTTCTGCTTCTGCCTTGGCACGTGCTTCTCGTTCGGCCTTAAAATTACGGCTTTTCGGTTTTTTCAGAGCCACAGAGGCTTCTTTGACTTCAGCCTTTGATGTTTCTTTAGCAGGAGCTGATTTTGCAACAGATGCCTTATCAACCTTAGGCTCTACCTTCTCCTCTTTAGGGGTTGGTGTCGCTTTAGGTGCTGGCTTACTTTCATCCTTGGCTGTACCCGCTTTTAAACTTGAAGTGATACGATTAGCATCTGCTTCTTCAACTGATGAGGAGTGGCTCTTAACAGAAAGGCCTAGTTCCTGAGCTTTCGCAACAATAACCTTGCTTTCTACACCAACCTCTTTTGCGATTTCATATAATCGTTTCTTTGACACGTGATGTCCTCCTATTCTTTATTCCATAAGAGTCCTCATTTTCTTTGAAAATCCAGCATCTACTACAGCAACCGTTTTCCTTGGTTTACCAATAGCCATGCTTAATTCCAGTGCGTTAAACACTGTGGAGACTTCTATATTATAGTAGTTACATTTATCAGTCGTCTTTTTAGTCACGTTACTACCAGCATCATTGGCAAGAAAAACTAGTCTCGCCTGCCCTGATTGAACTGCCTTGATGACAAGTTCTTCACCAGAAATAAGCTTCCCAGCTCTTTGTGCTAGTCCCAACATATTTGACAATTTTTCTGTGTTATTCAAGACCTAATTCTCTTCTTTTGACCTTGTGATCCACATAAGCAATGAGTTCATCGTAAAAACTTTCGGGAACATCCATGGAAAAACTATGGTTGAAAACTTGTTTCTTTTTAGCTTGTAGGGCTTCCTCATTATCCAATTTAATGTAGGCGCC
>ENA-OUQL01000824-OUQL01000824.1-human-gut-metagenome-genome-assembly--contig:-NODE-824-length-10643-cov-3.81866_pt1 | contig 10643 bp, 8 predicted proteins | sample MGYA00237945_ERZ548829 | MGnify/ENA primary metagenome ERZ548829 (study PRJEB26490, sample SAMN05194708) | human gut metagenome | biome: terrestrial biome; feature: human-associated habitat; material... | reverse complement strand
TTTCCCGTTTACGGATTCTTGCCGGAAGGTCTGCCCTCATCAGTCGGCTTCGCCGACAGCTTCCCCCGAGGGGGAAGCCTTTTAGGTTACAGTCGTGCAATAACCGCCTGGGTAAATTCCTTCGTTCCCGCGGTGCCGCCGATGTCGGCAGTGACGACCTTGCCCTCCTCGACCTTGGCCAGGATGGCGGCATTGAGCTTGGCGGCCTTGTCAGTCTCGCCAAGGTCGTTCAGCATCATGGCAAAGGCCATCAGGATGGCGCTGGGGTTGGCCTTGTCCTGCCCGGCAATGTCGGGGGCAGAGCCGTGGACGGCCTCATAGATGCGGGTGCTGTCGCCGATGTTGGCGCTGGGCGCAAAGCCCAGGCCGCCGACGAGACCGGCGCACAGGTCACTGATAATATCGCCGTAGAGGTTCGGCGCGACGAGCACGTCGAACTGCTCGGGCTTCTGCACCAGCTTCATGCACAAAGCGTCGATGATGCAGTCGTCCGCGGCGATCTCGGGGTACTCCGCGGCGACCTCGCGGAAGGTGCGCAGGAACAGGCCGTCGGTCAGCTTCATGATGTTGGCCTTGTGGACTGCCGTGACCTTTTTGCGCCCGTTTTTGCGGGCATAATCAAATGCAAAGCGGCAGATCTTCTCGCACGCGGGGCGGGTGATGAGCTTGACGCCGTTGGCGATCTCATCGTTCAGCATATACTCGATGCCCTTGTAGAGATCCTCGGTGTTCTCGCGCACGATGACAAGGTCCACATTGTCAAAGCGGGTCGGTACGCCCGGCAGCGTGTGCACCGGGCGCAGGTTTGCATAGGTGGAAAAGCGCTGGCGCAGCTGCACATTGATGCTGCGGAAGCCATTGCCGATGGGGGTGGCGGTGGGGCCCTTGAGTGCCCAGCCGCACGCTTCAATCGCATCCAGCGTGCCGGGGGCGATCAGCTCGCCGCTCTCGGCGGCGTACTCGGCACCGGCAGCAAACTCCTGCCATTCAATGCCGGTGTTCAGTGCGGCGGATACCTCGCGGACGCTCTCAGCAATTTCACGGCCAATGCCGTCGCCCGGAATCAGAACTGCTTTCATAAATAATACTTTTCCCCTTTCCCTGTCTTACTCTGCATTTTCTGCGGTATACCTAACATACTACCCGGTTTAGGGCCGGTTGTCAATCCGCATTTTTACACAATAGGCACATTTTTGGCCGCCGGCTTAATTTTTTAAAGCCTTTTCCCGAAGAATTTAGAAAAATTTTAAGTTTTTCTTGACGAATTTGCGGAAATGCTATAAAATCAATCTATCAGGCATATTGGTAGGGGGAAGCCAACAGTGGTATGTTCCTGTATAAGTATGCAAAGTATATAAAATTGGTCAAAGAGAGGGGTACGCATGATGTATTACCCGGACGTCCCGGCCCTGGAGCCGGATGAGCTTGAGCTGCTCTGACACGAATATCTGGAACACAACGCCACCCTTGACCCGCATCTGGCGGATCAGATGGGCGTCAAGCGCGGCCTGCGCAATCTGGACGGCACCGGCGTGCTGGCCGGCATCACGAACGTTTCCAACGTTATCGGCTATGACAAGAAGGAGGACGGCACCATCGTGCCCATTCCGGGCCGCCTGGTCTACCGCGGCATCGACATTGACACGCTGGCCGCCGAGGCCGACGCCCATGACCGCTTCATGTTTGAGGAGGTTATCTGGCTGCTGCTGTTCGGCTCCCTGCCCACGCAGGAGCAGTACGCCAAGTTCCGCAAGCTGCTGGAGCACCACCGCGAGCTGCCCCAGGGCTTTGCCGACGACATGATCTTAAATTCGCCGTCGCCGAACCTGATGAACAAGATGGCACGAAGCGTGCTGGCCATGTACAGCTACGACGAGCACGCCGAGGACAACAGTCTGCCCAACATCCTGCGCCAGAGCATCAACCTGATCGCCGAGCTGCCCACGATGATGGTCAACGCCTACCAGATCAAGCGCCGCGTCTATGACCGGTCCAGCATGTACTTCCACCTGCCCACCGAGGGCCAGAGCACGGCGGAGCATATTTTGAGCACCTACCGCGCCGACCAGAAGTTCACCCACGAGGAAGCGCGTCTGCTCGACCTCTGCCTGCTCGTCCACGCGGACCACGGCGGCGGCAACTGCTCGACCTTCACCTGCCGCGTGCTGTCCAGCTCCGGCACGGACACCTATGCGGCCATCAGCTCGGCCATCGGCGCGCTGAAAGGCCCCAAGCACGGCGGCGCGAACCTGAAGGTCATGCACCAGCTGGATTACATTCTGGAAAATGTCGAGGACCCGTCCAACGACGACGAGGTCCGCGAGTTCCTGCGCAAGATCATCCGCAAGGAGCGCGGCGACGGCAGCGGCCTGATCTACGGCATGGGCCACGCCGTCTACACGATGAGCGACCCCCGTGCGCAGATTTTGAAAACCCACGCCAAGAGCCTGGCCTACAAGAAGGGCTACGACGAGGAGTACGAGCTGCTGTGCAGCATTGAGCGCCTGGCCCCGCAGGTCTTTGCCGAGGAAAAGCACGGCCCGAAGAAGGTCTGCGCCAACGTGGACCTGTTCAGCGGCCTGATCTACCGTATGCTCGGCATCAGCGAGGACCTGTACACCCCGCTGTTTGCGATTGCCCGTGTGCCCGGCTGGTGTGCCCACCGCGTCGAGGAGGTCGAGTTCGCGAACCGCATCATCCGCCCCGCCTACAAGTACCTCGGCAAGCCGCAGGAGTACGTTCCGCTGGAGAAGCGATAAGATCTGTATTTTCCCGGTGCAAGTATGCACCGGGATTTTTTTTGCGCACAGTAGGGGCCGGGCATGTCCGGCCCGGGGCCTACCCACAAACACCCGTCCGCCGTAATCGCCCCGGAGCGGTCAAGACCTCTCCCCACAAAGCAGCCGTAAGTGTCGGTTTGTAGGGGAGGGTCTTGACTCTCCCGGGTCGTTCACGGCTGCCGCAGCGTTCACGGGAGGGATGAATCCCGCCCCTACACATGACCAGCGAAGGGGCCTCAAAATTTTCTTGCTTTTCTCCGCTGTTTTTGGTATAGTATTCTCTGTTTTTTAACCACAAGGAGATACTATTTCATGTCCGAACATTCCAATAAAAGAGAAAAGCGGCTGGCGATGCTGGTCGTGGCGGCGGTGGTGCTGGTCACGGTGCTGCTCATCGTGGAGACGTTCCGCCTGCTGCTGCCCGGGCTCTGGTCCGCGTTTTCTGCCGGGGATGAGCAGGCGCTGAGCGAATACCTGGCCAGCCAGGGGCGGCTGCGCAGCTTTCTGACGCTGTGGTTCCTAGCCGTCGTACAGGTGCTGTCGCTCGTCATTCCGGCCATGCCGGTGCAGCTGGCGGCAGGGCTGGCCTACGGCCCGTGGATGGGCTTTCTGACGAGCTTCTCGGCCTCCGCCGTCGCTAACATGAGCGTCTACCTCATTGCACGGCGACTCGTGCCGGTCATCCGCCGCCTTGTCGCCGACACCCCCAAGGCTGCGAAGCTGCTGGACAGCGTGCGCAGCAGCAAGGACCCCTGGTTTTACACAATTCTGGCGTTCATCACGCCGGGGCTGCCCAACGGCATCATTCCCTATGCCGCCGCCAACGCGGGGATGCGCCCGAAGCAGTTTTTAGCGGCCATCTTCATCAGTCTGCCCTTCCCCACCCTGCTGACCTGCGCGGCAGGCAGCTTTATGCTGGAGGGCAACTGGCTGTTCACCGTGCTGACCGGCATTGTGCTGTTCAGCTTTGTGGGGATTCTGTTCTTCAACCGCACAAAATTCATCGCGTGGGCACATGAGGTCAAAAACAGGCATACCCAAAAGGCCGGAGCGTAAGCTCCGGCTTTTTTTCTTGCCTCCCTCTGCGAGGGAGGTGGCCCGTAGGGCCGGAGGGAGAGAACCTTGCCACAGCCCGAAATGTTTCGGATTGCCGCTAGGTTCTCTCCCCCACCGCCTGCGGGCGGAGCCCCCTCGCAGAGGGGGCCAAGAGGTTTTGGGGACGCGCATTTTTTCTGGTTACACAAACACCGCCTGCACCAGCACCATATACAGGGCGGTGCCCACGGCAATGCTGAGCAGCGTGTTCTTCTTCCACAGGTGCAGCCCCACCACGGCGGCCCCGGCAAGCAGCTCCGGCAGGCCGTGGGTGGGGCCGAGCAGGTCCACGCCGCGCAGGCAGTAGACGACGAGCATCGCCATGATGGCGCAGGGCAGCACCCCGGCCAGATACACCACAAATTTCGGCGTGGGCCGCCCGCCGCCGAACACCACAAACGGCAGGAAGCGGATCAGCGCTGTCACGCCCGCCACAACGGCCACAAGCAGCGCACCGTGTACATCAAACGGCATGGTCTGCCTCCTTTTTCTGCATAAAACCGCGCAGCACCGTCAAGGCTGCCGTGATGCCCACCATGGACGGGATCAGGAAATCGCTGCTGCCGAAAATCAGCAGACAGACCAGCGACACACCCAGCCCCACCAGCGCGGGGGTATGGTCGCGGCTGGCCTTCCACTGCTCGGTCATAACGACGAGGAACAGCGCGGTCATCGAAAAGTCGATGCCCGTCGTGTCAAACGGCAGCACACTGCCCAGCAGTGCGCCCGCCACGCCGCCCGCGATCCAGTAAAGCTGGTTCAGCAGCGATACCCAGAAATAGTATTTTTTCCGGTCCACGCCCTCGGGCACGCCGCCGCTGCACACGACGGAATAGGTCTCATCGGTCAGCGCAAAAATCAGGTACGGCTTGGTCACGCCGGTGTCTTTATAGCGTTCCAGCATCGAAATTCCGTAAAACAGATGCCGCGCGTTGACCATCAGTGTCATGATCGCCGCCGAGATCAGCGACGCGCCGCCCGCCAGCAGGTCAATTGCGACATACTGCATACTGCCCGCGTAGATCAGCCCGCTCATGACCAGCGCCCACCCCGCGCCGTAGCCCTTGCTTTGCAAGAGCACACCAAAGCCCAGCCCCAGCACGATATACCCCGCCATGATGGGCAGGGACCGCACAAAGGCGTAACGAATCGTTTTCACTTTTCTTTTCCTCTTTAATCTACTAAAGTGCTATGTTGGGTAGTATAGCACAAAAAAATTCCCCGCGCAAGCGGGGAAAAGGCATTGTTCAATAGTACCGCAAACGGGCACGGGCGGATGCTAAGCATCGCCCCGGGGACCCTGCGGCTGCCGCCTCGTTTTACGCCTTCTCGCTCTCCCACCGGGCCACCAGCGGGGCGGCCACAGCGGAAAGCGCCTCCCGTGCGGTGTTGATGGCATTCACGTCCACGGGGGACAGCTTGTCGGCCTTTTTGTGCTTCAGAACGCGCTCCAGCGTTCTTTCTGCTTCTTTGATTTTAGTACGGGTCTCGCGGTCCAGCGCCTTGCCGGCCTTGCTGCCCAGCGCGGTGTTCACGCGGTAAAGCGCGGCCTCACCGGCGTTCAGCGCCTCCAGCGCGGCCTTGCGCTCCTTGTCCTGCCCGGCAAAGGCGGCGGCGTTCTCCTTGGCGCGTTTGATCTCATCCTCGGTCAGGTTCGATGTGCCCGAGATCGTGATGCTCTGCTGCTTGCCGGTGTCCATGTCGCGCGCCTTGACCTTGACAATGCCGTTGGCGTCGATGTCAAACGTGACCTCGATCTTCGGCACGCCCGCCCAGGCGCGCTTGATGCCGCGCAGCGTGAAGGTGCCCAGCAGCTTATTGTCCCTGGCAAACTCGCGCTCGCCCTGCAGCACTTTAATTTGCACCGTGTTCTGGAACGGCGCGGCGGTGGTGAATACCTTGCTGAACCGCGTCGGGATCGTGGAGTTGCGCTCGATCAAATGCGTTGCCACGCCGCCGACGGTCTCGATGGAAAGGGTCAGCGGGGTCACGTCCATCAGCAGCAGATCCTCGCCGGGGCCGGAGAGCATCTCGCCGCCCAGACGTCCGGCCTGCACCGCCGCGCCCAGTGCAACGCACTCGTCGGGGTTCAGCGATTTGGACGGCTCCAGACCGGTCATCCGCACGACCTTGGCCTGCACCGCCGGGATGCGGGTCGAGCCGCCGACCAGCAAAACCTGATCCAGGTCGCTGGCCGAAAGGCGTGCGTCGCTCAGGGCGTTGCGCACGGGCAGGGCGGTGCGCTCGATCAGATCGGCACAGAGCTCCTCAAATTTAGCGCGCGTCAGCGTAGTTTGCAGGTGCAGCGCACCGTCTGCCGCCATCGTGAGGAACGGCAGATTGATGTCGGTCTGCTTCGCGCTGGAAAGCTCTTTTTTCGCCTTTTCGGCCTCCTCGCGCAGGCGCTGCATCGCCACGCGGTCATTCGTCAGGTCTACGCCGTGTTCGGCCCTGCACCGGTCTGCCAGCCAGTTGACGATGCGCTCGTCAAAGTCGTCGCCGCCCAGAAAGTTATCGCCGCAGGTCGAGAGCACCTGCACGATGCCGTCACCGATGCGGATGAGCGACACGTCAAATGTGCCGCCGCCGAGGTCGTAGACCATGACGGTCTGGGTGCGGCCATTGTCCAGCCCGTAGGCCAGCGCCGCGGCTGTCGGCTCGTTGATGATGCGGCGCACGTCCAGCCCGGCAATGCGCCCGGCGTCCTTCGTGGCCTGGCGCTGGGCATCGTTAAAGTAGGCGGGCACGGTGATGACCGCCTCGGTGACAGGCTCACCGAGATACGCCTCGGCATCGGCCTTCAGTTTTTGCAGGATGAGGGCGCTCAGCTCCTGCGGCGTGTAGCATTTTCCGTCGATGGGCACGCGGGTCTCGCTGCCCATCAGCCGCTTGACGCTGGACACGGTGCGGGGAGCGTTCGTCACGGCCTGGCGCTTGGCGGGCTCGCCCACCAGCCGTTCTCCCACCTTGGTGAACGCGACGACAGAGGGCGTCGTGCGCTGCCCCTCGGCGTTGGGGATGACGACGGGCTTGCCGCCCTCGACCACCGCCACACAGCTGTTGGTAGTCCCCAGGTCAATTCCGATTATTTTTGCCATGGTGGTGCTTGTCCTTTCAAAAAAGACACTTTTGAATCATAATTCTATTGTAGCGCCTGCCGCCGGGAAAAGTGTTGCGATTTCGTAAATAAATTGGGGCGAATTTTATAAACCTGCAGGGCCACCTTCCCCCCAGGGGGAAGGCTAAGAAAATGTTGACGCACACGCCCCAACGTGCTATAGTTAGTTTAAAGCACTAAAGAGGGGGATTCCTATGGCACGCACCGCGACGGTCACCCGCAATACGCGGGAGACACAGATCACGCTGACGATTGACCTGGACGGCACCGGCAGGGCCGACCTGCACACGGGCATCGGCTTTTTTGACCACATGCTGGACGGCTTCGCCCGCCACGGCCTGTTTGATGTAAGCGTCACCTGCCGCGGCGACCTGGACGTAGACTGCCACCACACAATTGAGGACATCGGCATTGCGCTGGGCACGGCCATAAAGGAAGCGCTGGGCGACAAGGCCGGGCTGGTGCGGTACGGCAGCTGCATGCTGCCGATGGATGAGACGCTGGCACTCTGCGCCGTCGATCTGGGCGGGCGGCCCTACTTTGTGTACGACGCCAGCTTTGCAGGCCAGAGCTGCGGCGGCATGGACACTCAGATGGCGCGGGAGTTTTTCTACGCCGTATCGTACAGCGCCATGATGAATCTGCATCTGAAGGTGCTCTACGGGGAGAATGACCACCATAAGCTGGAGGCCATGTTCAAGGCGTTTGCCAAGGCGCTGGACGCCGCGACGCGCAGAGATGCGCGGATCGACGGCGTTTTGTCCACCAAGGGGACGCTGTAAGAGAGATGCTCGGCGGCGGGAACGACGGGCGCATAAAGAATCCGCCCGCGGCCGTTTCCCGCCGTGGACAGCATATACATTAGGAGGGAAAGCAGTATGTACAAGGACATCATCGACACCATCGGCTTTGTGGAGAGCTACGACCCCGAGCTGGGCGCGGCTATGCAGCGTGAGCTGGGCCGCCAGCGGCAGAACATTGAGCTGATCGCCAGCGAGAACATCGTTTCCCCCGCCGTCATGGCGGCCATGGGCAGCGTGCTGACGAACAAGTACGCGGAAGGGTACCCCGGCCACCGTTATTACGGCGGCTGCCAGTACGTCGATCAGGTCGAGCAGATCGCCATTGACCGCGCCTGCAAGCTGTTCGGTGCGAAGTATGCCAACGTTCAGCCGCACTCCGGCGCACAGGCCAACCTGGCCGTCTACTTTGCGCTGCTGAACGTCGGCGACACCGTCATGGGCATGGACCTGTCCCAGGGCGGCCACCTGACCCACGGCTCCCCCGTGAACATGAGCGGCAAGAACTACAACTTTGTCTCCTACGGCGTCTCCGCCGAGGATGGCCGCATCGACTACGCCGCACTGGCCAAGCAGGTCGCGAAGGTCCGCCCCAAGCTGCTGGTCGCCGGTGCATCGGCCTATCCCCGCGCCATCGACTTTGAAAAGCTGGCCGAGATCGCCCACGGCTACGGCGCGATGTTGATGGTCGATATGGCGCACATTGCGGGTCTTGTCGCAGGCGGCCAGCACCAGAGCCCCGTGCCCTACGCCGACGTGGTCACCACCACGACCCACAAGACGCTGCGCGGCCCCCGCGGCGGCCTGATTTTGACGAACAACGAGTATATCATCAAGCGCATCAACTCCGCCATCTTCCCCGGCACGCAGGGCGGCCCGCTGGAGCACGTCATCGCCGCGAAGGCCGTCTGCTTTGGCGAGGCGCTGAAGCCGGAGTTCAAGGAGTATGCCCGCAAAATCGTTGAGAACGCGAAGGCGCTTGAAGCCGAGCTGACCGCCCGCGGCGTGAAGCTGGTCTCCGGCGGCACGGATAACCACCTGCTGCTGATCGACCTGACCGACGAGGACTGCACCGGCAAGGAGCTGGAGCACAATCTGGACGAGGTACACATCACCGCGAACAAGAACACCGTCCCCGGCGAGAAGCGCAGCCCGTTTGTGACGAGCGGCGTGCGCATCGGCACCCCCGCCGTCACGACCCGCGGCATGGGTCCCGACGAGATGAAGGTGATCGCCGACTGCATTGCAGACTGCGTATTTGACTTTGCGAACAAGAAGGACGAGGTCGCCAGCAAGGTCGAGGAGCTGACGAAGAAGTTCCCGCTGTATGAATAAGCCTTGATTGAAAAATAGAAGGCCGCTGCCTGTGGTTACACATGGGCAGCGGCTTTTGTTTGTGCGCAGGGGCGGATTTCCTATCCGCCCGCGGGGTTGGCGGCGGAAGGTTTACGGACCGCCGCTGTAGGGGGCGGCGTCCCCGACGCCCCGCGGAGCGGTCAAGACCGCTCCCTACGATGCGAAAGATAAACGGGCGGCAACGGCAAGGCTGCGGGCCGGGCATGCCCGGCCCCTACGGGGGCATTCATGATAGCCACGCCCTCGCCAGCGCCTGCGCCACCTTCTCCACATCGTCCTCCTTCAGGGCCGAGTACCCCGCTACCACGGTATCCACCCGGCAGAGCTCGGGCCGGGCGAGATAATACTCACTCAGGCCGCGCAGCCGCACGCCCTGCTGTGCCGCGGCGGCGACCATAGCACGCTCGCCGCCGGCTCCCGGCAGCGTCAGCAGAAAATGCAGCCCACTGTGCACGCCGTCCAGCTCCACGCCCGGCAGCGCAGCGCGCAGCGCTGCCGCAAACGCCTCCATGCGGCGCTTGTAGGCAAGGCGCATCCGGGCAAGATGCCGCGTGAAATACCCGCCCGCCATGAACTCGCAAAGCGTCTGCTGCTCAAAGCGGCTGACCGTGTTGGCGTAGGTCGCAAAATCCCGGCGATAGCGCACCAGCAGGCTTTGCGGCAGCACCATGCAGGCAATGCGGATGCCCGGGGCCAGACTTTTTGAAAACGTCGTCAGGTAGACCACCGGGCCGTCCGGGCCCGCCATGCCCTGCAAACTGGGCAGAGGGCGCGTATCAAAGCGAAACTCCGAGTCGTAGTCGTCCTCCAAAATGTACCGCCCAGGCCGGGCCGCTGCCCAGGCCAGCAGCTGGGCGCGGCGGGTCGCGGGCATCGTAACACCCGTCGGAAAGTGATGACTGGGCGTCAGATAGCAGAGGTTTGCGCCGCTTTTTTCCAGCGCGTCGGCAGGCAGGCCCTCGCGGTCAATGTCCACCAGCGTGCAGGGAATGCCGCTGTTCTGCAGGACCGTCCGCGTGCGGAAGTAGCCGGGGTTCTCGATGGCCGCCATGCCGTCGCTGAACAGGTGTGCCAGACACCCGAGCAGATACTCAATGCCCGCGCCGACGACGATCTGCTCCGGCGTGCATTCCACACCGCGGTACACCGACAAATATTCCGCGATCTGTGTGCGCAGCGGGGCGTCGCCCTGCATTTCGCCGCGCTGTAAAAGCTCGGGCCGCTGGTAAAGCAGCTCCTTCTGGATGCGTCCCCAGCTGCGCGCCGGGAACAGCGCCGTGTCCACGCTGCCGGTGGACAGGTCGTAGACCGGCTGCGGCGCGGCGGGCGGCTGCGGTGCAGGGGCGGCGGGGGCGCGGCGGGCGCGGCTGTGCAGCATGCCGTAGGTCTTTTGCACATAAAAGCCGCTGCGGGAGCGCGGCTCGGCCAGACCCTCGGCGGCCAGCATCTGGTAGGCGGCGTCCACCGTGTTGACGCTGACGCCCTGCTGCGCAG
>ENA-OUQL01000820-OUQL01000820.1-human-gut-metagenome-genome-assembly--contig:-NODE-820-length-10697-cov-3.7975_pt1 | contig 10697 bp, 4 predicted proteins | sample MGYA00237945_ERZ548829 | MGnify/ENA primary metagenome ERZ548829 (study PRJEB26490, sample SAMN05194708) | human gut metagenome | biome: terrestrial biome; feature: human-associated habitat; material... | reverse complement strand
GCCCTGCGGGGCCACCTCCCTCTGCGAGGGAGGTGGCCCCGCAGGGCCGGAGGGAGAGAACCTTTCCATAGCCCAAAATATGTCGGATTATCGCAAGGTTCTCTCCCCCACCGCCTGCGGGCGGAGCCCCCTCGCAGAGGGGGCCAGGGTAATGAAAAAGCCGCACAGCTTTCACTGTACGGCTTAACGGCTCGCTTATTTTTCCTTCTTCGCCGTCTTTTTGCGGCGGCGGGCGCGCCCGCTGTCGGCCTTGGCCTCGGGAACATAGAGGCTATAGCTCAACAGGTAGCGGCCATGGGCAGGGATGCGGTAGAACGCGGCCTTGATGCGCTCCAGCGGGCCGGTGCCGCTCTCGGCGGTGCTGCCGCTCAGCATAACAACATACTGCATATCGGTGTAGCGGGCGGCCACATCGCACTGGCGCAGATTCGTGCGGATCAGATCGCCCAGCTGCTCCACCATCAGAGCGGTCTCGGCAGCATCGGTGTTCTGGCTGGGAGCCACGGTCAGGATCGCCAGGAATACCTGCAGACCGTAGCGGACCTGCACGCCGCGCTGTACGCGGTAAATTTCCTTGAACGTCTCAAAGTCGCAGATACAGGCCCCCGTGTCCTCGGTATCCGGCAGGGCAGAGATCAGCTTGGAGACCTCGCTCTCCATATTGCGGTCTGCCTGGCGCATCTGGCGGTAGGCAGAGCCTGCGCGGCCCGGCTCAATGGCATGATGCAGGCAGCCCATGGCGCTGCCGCGGCGTGCCAGATCCTCCGCCTCCTCATGGCGGCCCAGCGTCTCCAGCGCGACGATCTTTTCCAGATAAAGGCGCTCCTCGTAGGGGTCCAGCTCCAGCGCGCGGGTACACAGCGTAACGATGCGGGTGCTCTCGCCCCATTTTTTGCAGAGCTCCAGCAGGTTTAAAATGGCTGTGCGGTACTGCCCATGCAGGCGCACGCTGACGCTTTCGACCCACGGCTCGGACGCAGACTGCGGCAGCAGGCGCCCGTCATACAGGCTGACGATCTGTTCATAAATGCGGCTGCGCTTCTCGGCGTCGCCCTCCTTGCGGGCCAGCTCCGACAGGTCGTTGACCTCAAACACATCCACGCTGCAGTCCAGATGGGGGTTCCACTGGTAGTAGCCGCGGCTGGTCACGATGCAGTCCTTCATCTCATCCAGACCCTCCGCGTCGATCATAAGGCGGAAGCGATGCAAAATGGCGCGCAGGGCCATGTCCGGGTTGGTGGACCGCTCCCCTGCCCACAGGGTATCGGTCAGTACCTTGTGGGAGACGCGCTCTCCGCGCTGCAAAACGAGATACTGCACCAGCGCCGTTGCCTTGCGGGACTGCGCCAGCTGTGCCAGCACGGGCTTGCCGTTCACACGGATCTCAAAGCCGCCCAACATTTTGATTTCTATTGTTGCCATTTCACTCATCCTCTCTGCTCTGATGCTCCATGACCTTTCTGCATTTTTGTCCGGCACACAGGTATTCATACTATAAAGTATAACGAGTTCACTTGAATTTGTCCAGTACATCCGCCGGGATTGTAATAAACTTTTCAAAAATCTCCCCGGAGGGCACCGCTCACGACTCCGACGATGGATTGCCGTCCCAGGTGCCGGGTTCATACAGGATGATCGGCTCACCGGGCAGCTGTACAATGGCTTTTTGGGTGCACAGCGGCACGGTCTGGCCGCTCGCGTCCTTTTTTGCCACAGTCAGCACCACCGTCATAGCCGTAATGCGCGGGGTCTTGGTTTCGTCGCCGTCCTGCGTCCAGCTGCGGGCGTAGAAACGCAGATCGCTGATGAACAGCCCCATGTAGGCATCCCGGGGATAGGCCGTTGTGTAGCCGTAGGCAACGTAGGGCCGTGTGACCGTCTCAGTACCGTCCTCGGCCTTGTCCTTTTTTGTGTGCTGCGGGTTGCCGTAGTGTCCGGCGTCATTCAGTTCATCGCGGTAAAAGCGCATGTGCAGGTAGCCGTTCAGCGCATTGGCCTGTTCCGCTGTCAGCAGTGCTGTGCCGTCTGTCTTTGTCAGCGCCGGCACACAGTCCTTGTCGATCAGCTCAATGTGGTTGGGGTAGACGCTGAATTCCAATGCCGTGCCCTTGCTGTAGTCGTTACCCTTGGACAAAAAAACGCTGTCCAAATTATTAGGGTCCGTTGCGCCGTCGGTGAAGCGGATATAGCCGTTCGCCTCGAGCACCTCGCCGCGGATCGTCTCAATGAGCGCGTCGGCCAGATTTTGCGCGCGGGTCTGCTGCTGGATGTCCATGTACGCCTGCGCACTGGGCTGTATCAGCGTGACCGCCGCCAGCGTAAAGAGCGCCAGCAGCACCATGCAGACGATCAGCTCCACCAGCGTTGTGCCGTTCTGGTTTTTCAAACGCTGCTTCATGGGTCGGTCGTCCCTTCTGCCTTAGACTTCCTGCTGTAGCGGTAAAACTTGTGCTGTTCTGTCGTTGTTTGGCCGTTTTCAGTAACTTCTGCTCTTGTCTCCACGCTGTCCAGCTCGACGCCTTTCACCGTAAATTCACCGTAATCGCCAAAGGAGAACTCCAGCCCATCCTGTTCCTTCTCCCATTTGGGGGCCGCGTTATTGGCCGGGTACAGCCCGGCGCAGAAGGCATAGGCTGTCTCCCGCAGCGACTCGGCCTTTTGGGACATGGCGCGGGCGTACCGCAGCGAAACGACGAACATCGACGTAAAAATCATCAGCAGCAGGAACGACACAAGCACTTCCACAATGGTCTCGCCGCGCTGACTTTGTAAAGTATGTTTCATAGCGGGTCACTCCTGTGTTGTGCCGGTGCTCTGTTTGGCACCGCGGGTGTAGGTGATGGAATCGGGCTGCTGGCTGGTGTCGCAATGGAACGTCAGGCGGTTGCTGCTGATGTTGTTATCATCAATGGTCTTTTCACCGACGCCGACGGCGTAGAACGTCAGGTCGTTAATGCGGTAATACTCTGTTGTACTGTCGTTTATTGTGTAGTATACCTTTGGGAATTTTTTATTGCTTTGTGCCTGGCTGCCGTCGCTGTCGTACTTTACCGTGCGGTCATAGGTCCGCGTGAAGGCAAAGCTCTCGCCGTTTTTCGTGACTGTCACCGTAATATCCAGCTGTAAATCGACGATTGCCATGCCCTTGCGGTTTTCGCCCTCCAGTGTGTCGAGCAGGTTGCGCAGGTCTGTGGCATTGGTGCTGTTCGCCGTCTGGTTCAGCTTGTCGGCACCGTCGCCCGGGCGGCGGCGCAGTGTTACCGTGATGGCCTCGGCCCCGCCATCAGGCTGGCTGCCTTTCGGTTTCCAGGCGAACTCCTTGGGCTGGGATTCCAAATCATAGATGTCCTTGCCGTAGCTTTGGGAGAACATGAACTGCCCATTAACGAACTTGGCAAAGCTGCTGTCCTTCTTGTTCAGCTCCCCTTCCAGCACGTCGGAAAAGCTGGTTGCCAGCTGGTAGGCTTCCTGTTCCAGCAGCTGGCGGTTGGCATTGGCCGTCAGCACGGAGGCCGCATAGACCAGCGCTGCCGACAGCGCCACAAACAGCGCGCCGATGCAGAGGACCAGTATCATCGAAAGCCCCTGCTCCCCGCGCAAAATGCTGCGTGCCCTGCGGTGCATAATGCCACCTTCTTTCCTAAAATAAAATTACGATGCGTCGCTTTTTCCCGTCTGTTTCGGGGGCGCGGTTTCCGCCGCGTCCGTCTCATCCGGGGCAGCGGCGGTTTCCGGGGTCGCCATGGGCAGTGCCGCACGGGCCCGCATCAGGACCGAGGGCACGCTTGCGGGGGCGCTTTCCGCCGCCGTGCTTTCTGCAGTCTCGGCGGGCGCGACGCTCTCCGCGGAATCCATGCTCTGGGCATCCTCCGCCGCATCGGCGGTGTTCGTCTCGTTGACGGGGACCTTGACCGAATCGGACGCAACGGTCTTATCGTCGCCAATCGAGTGCGCCAGCGTCTGCAGCGTCACACTTGCGGTGAACTTTTGCAGCTCGAGCGAATCGTCCTGCACCTTTTCCTGCAGCTCGGGCAGGGTGATGCGGTAAACAGGCTCGGCACCGTCCTCCTGCACCAGTTCCAGCATGGGAACCGTCTGTGCCTTGTAGTACAGCGTACCGCCGTCCTTTTCCACCGTGCCGGTGACGTCATAGGGTTGCGATTCCCAGCCGGTCAGGTTGTTATCTTTGTCGTAGACAGGCTCAACGCTCAGGTCGTACCAGATGCGGGTCTCTTTGGTCTCCGCGTCCACGACGGTGGTCTGCTTGTCAAGCGGCGTCGTTTTGCCGTCATAGGTCTTGGTAACGGTTTTGATTTCTCCGCGCTTATGCGTGGTGCCGTCTGCGTCCGTCACGTCCCTGTCGTAGGTCGTCACCGTAATGATGTAGGGCTTTTTGTCCTTGTCCAGCGGCGTGACGATAAAGGTATAGCTGTCGGTCAGGTTGCGCACCGTGCCGTCGGCCTGGGTGTACTTGTTCACCGCGGTCCACTCCACCGTAAAGCGGCGCAGCTCCAGCGAGGTCTTATCGCGCTCGACGGCAAACTCGGGGTCGTTGTACAGGTTGACTTCCTGCTTGTAAACGGCATTGCCAAGTGCGCGTTCCGGTTCGGCAGCGTCCACGGGGGCGTCCAGCGTGATGGCCGGCAGCTGTGCCGCTGCGGCATCCTGCTGGATGTAGAACCAGTTCGACGCTGTCCTGCCGTCGGTGGGCATAACACGCACCGCGGGCAGCAGGTATTGTTTTGCATGGTCGGGCGTCAGCGTAAAGCCGTTGCCGTCGGGCACAAAGGTATAGCTGGCGGTTTTGTCGTTGACGCTGGCGCTCCCGCCCACCGTGCGGCTGTCCTTCGGGATGACCAACTCGGCGTTGCCATTGTTCAGCATCTCGTCCAGTTTTTTGGTCAACTCCTGCTGGGCCGTGTACTTGTCCTGTCCGGTGGACTTTTCCTGCCAAGTCCTGGCCAAACCGGCAATTGTATTGTAATTGTCCTCGTTGCTGAAGATATAACCGGTAAAATAGACATTGCCCTTTGCGGCTTCCGCCAGCGTCATGTTGAGCTTGAGGTCGTTCAGGAACGTCTCCTGATTCGGGCTGTTGTTGTCAAAAGCGACGTTTTCAACCACAGGTGCAGCGGCGCGGTGGACGATGGTCTCGGGCTGGCTCAACGCGCCGTCCGGGCCGTCAAAGCAATTGATACCAGCCTTGCTGCGGGCAATGACGCGGAAGCTCATCGCGACGCCCTGATACTGCTCCAGATCCAGCGTCAGGCTGCCGACATTGTCCGTGGTGGGCAGCGTCAGCACAGTATTGCCGCCGTCATCGACGACGCACAGTTCATAGTGGTCAATGCGCTCGTCGTCGGACGGCGACCATCTGACCGTGTAGAGCAGGGCATCCGCGTTGTCGGTCTCGCCGTTGACGCGGGTGATGGAGCTCGGCGCGCTGATGCCGGGCAGGCGCTGCTTAACGCTGTAATCCGCCACAGCGGACGCGCCGATTTCATCGGTGTCGGCTGCCGCCACACGGGTGACCTCGAGCCGGACCTTGTCATAGCGCCAGCTGTCGCTGCCGTTGGCCAGCATGGTATCCACATTGACAGGCAGGGTAAAGCTGCTGCTGCCGCTGCGCTGAACCTTATCGGCCAGATTTACGCCATCCTTCAGCGCAATTTGCTCCTGACCGGTCACATTGCCGTTCTCGTCCGTCAACAGGCCGTAGAGCTTGATCTGGTAGTCGGGGGCTGCGTCAGTGGCCTGCATGTCGTCCTGTGTCCATTTGAACGTGTAGGTCAGCTGATTGTTGTCCGGGTTCACCTTGCCGCCGTCGGTATCTTCCGCCAGCGTCGGGGCTTTCAGGACATTCAGGTTCAGCTGCTTGAAGATGATCTGCGGGGTCGTTACCGTGGCCTGTATAGCCCATTCCTTGTCATCGGTGCCATCGGTGCGACTCACGTCGGAGAAGCAGAGCGGTGTCAGATGGGCATAGGTATAGCTGTGCTCGCCCGTGCGGACGATCTCATAGCCGTTCTTCCACCAGATTTCTTTGCTGGTGTCGTTTGCATGGCTGGCGATGGCTGCGGACACTTCGTCCGCCGTGGCATCCCAGCGATACTTCATATCGCCCTTGCCGCTGGTGACGGGCACCGCGACAACAAGGAAGTCGGTGTAGTTCGTCATAGCATCCGACGGCAGGCTGTTCAGGTTGAAGGTGACGGGAGACTCTGTCACAATGCTTTCCCGCGCGGCCAGCGTGATGTACTGGCCGTTCAAAGATACGCCGTTGACTTCGTCATTGCCCAGATATTTTGCCAGCAGCATGACGCGGTAGGTCGGGCTGCCGTGCTCGCTGCTGTCGCTCTTGACCACTGGGGTAAAGCTGAACTTCACGGTTGCTTCAAAGCTCTCCGCTGTCTGGCCGGTGTAGGTCACAAACTCCGTGTTGCCGTCCTGTTTCAGCGTGCCAAGCGGCAGACCGTCCTCGTCCTTGGCAGAACCCGGATTGTCTCGCCACTGGGACGGGAGATAGGTCTCTGACTTGTACTGGGCCGAGCGCAGATACTTTGTACTGCTGCTGTTGTCCGGGGTTGCCAGCGCCGTAAGCGTCAAAGTGCGTTCCAAATTTTGGGTCAGGCGGATGTACTGTTTGCCATTCTGGCTGCTGAAATAATAAGGATGCTTTCCATCGGTCAGCTTGACGGTCCAAGCCTCGTCTGTCGGGTATTCGGTGTAGTTTTTCAGCACCGCGACAACTTCATAATTGAATTGCATCCCCGGGTAATCTGGCGTCTGGCACTGATCCCAGTCAAAGCCGCCGTTCTTGCGTTTGACCAGCCGGAACTCAATCTCCGGTGTCGGCAGGGCGTGCATAAAGGTCTGCACGCCACTGGTGTTGGGGTTATCAGGCTGATTCGGGTCGTCGTTGGTGTTGTAGGGCGTTACACGCACGACGAAGTTACCGGTCCACGCTTTATCTGCCACAAAGGTATAGCTGCGCTGGTAGACGTCAGCAGTCAGGTAGGCGGCCCCGGTGATATTGCCTGCGGCATCGCAGGGCAAAATCTCCACACGGTAATAGGAGGCGGGGCTGGCGTCCGTATCGGTAGGCGCTTCCCACGTCACTTCATAACGGCCATAGACGTTGTTGTCCGCGTCCTGCACCTGGCTGGCCTTGACGTGGATTTCTCCCGGCTTGGCTGGCTTGGTGCTGTCCAGCACGTACTTATAGTAGTTCTGGATGACCTCGTCCGTGATGTCGGTAATATCAACGTCCGATTTCGTACTGTTCGCGGCTTCGCCGAATTGCAGCATCACAGTCGCTCTCTGGTTGCCGGGATTGTTATCTTGGCCCGCGCCGGTATCATCGTAAATGTAGGCTTTGTTACCGTCGGTCTTGATATAGGCAGAGTTTCGTTTGGCATCCTGATCCGTAGAAGTAGTGCCTTGCATCCACTTCAGACTGTACGCTGCGCCGTTCCAATCCTTTGCCAAAGCGGGCAGGAACGCAATATAAGGATAGGTTGTTTTATCAGTGACGTTATAGCCTATGTACAGACGATGTGCTTTTACTTTTTTCGAGGACTTGTTCCAATCTGTCTCATTGTAGGCCGAGTCACTTCCTTGCTCATCCGCTTTCTTCCAGTTACCTGTTGTACTGTCTGGTTTTGTCGTGGTCAGTTTACGGGAGTCTTTCTTAAAGAAGCTCTTGCCTGCATCGCCGGAATCTTCAATATAATAGTTGCCGTGGCCGGTGACATTCTCGCTTTCATACAGCACATAGGCAATCGGGTACCAACCCGTGCCAACCGTCGCAAAGCAGTTCGTGACGTTGGTTGCTTTATTCGACCCTCTACCGTCGCCGCGGCTGCCGACAATGCCGATTTTTCTGCTACACGTAAAGACTGTATTAAGGTTTCGGCAGCGGTCAATATTTACCGTAACGTTGTCAATTCTTCCCTTATCCCACGGGCCGATCCATGCCAGAATGCCGACTGCCTGCGATTCTGCCTTGATTGCACCGCTATTGACGCAGTCGATGATGTTCAGCGTCATAATATCGGTGGGCTTCTTCATCTCGATTTTACCGATAATGCCCGCGCAGTCATTTGCGCCGTAATATTTATACCAAATCTGACCGTAGTTACGGCAGGAAAGCACATTTGTGGTGCCGCCGGAAATAGGCTGGTCAATAAAGCCGACAATACCGCCGACTGCACCGTAACCGCTGTTTTTGTCGTTCGTGTTTGTTGTGATTTTGCCAAAATTGAAGCATTTCTGCACGGTTCCGCCGTAGTCCAGCCAATAGGCGATCACGCCGCCCACGTTGGCCGAGCGGCTGTTGAACACACTGCCGCAGTTGACTACCTTGCTGACAGACCACCGGTCATCGCTGCGGTTCTGCTGCTGGCCAATGACACCGCCCACATGGACAACAACACGATTTTCGCTCTTGTAAATGTTGTCATCGTCTGTATCATCCTTGTTCTTAGCCCCATCAAACACGCGCGTAAACCGGCGCACGGCGGCACAGTTTACCACAGTGTCCAGCACGCTTTTGTTTGTGACGTTGGATTCGTTCTGGCCGACAATACCGCCGACGGTGGATGCCGTTGTCGCATTGTCAGAATAGACAAACCACTTGCCGGTGGCGGAAGTGTCGATTGTACCGCGGAGAGAGTTAAAGCCTGCCAGACCGCCCAGATAACCGGCGGCACGGACGGTCTCGCTGTTGTTGCTGCCGCGCAGGGCGACAAGCAGATCATTGGCGGCAAGACCGCTTTGGCTATAGACCTTCCCATAGCCTTGTGCAGACACAGTGTCAACACCCATGAGATTTGCGTAGGTCTTGCCTGTGGTCAGCTCTGCCGCCATGCTGTTGATGCCGGTATTGGCATCTGCCGCACCCAGCCAATTTTCAACCTTTTCAACAAGGGCAGTTGCTTCTTCGTCGCTGACCAGCGCTTTTTTGCTGCCGCTGCCCGTGATAGTGCCGTTGTTGGAGCCAGCGACGCCGCCCACAAAGCCGTAACGCGCCGTGATGATGCTGCCCGCGCCGCTGCTGCGCTCGGTGGCAACATAGCTGTTGACGATTTCGGCATTGTTGCGGCCCGCAATGCCACCCACATGGCTGGCACTGGCGAGCTTTTCGTCTGCGGTCTGGGTCGTGGTGATGTTGCTGATACCGCTGACCTGCAGTTTGATGTATTTGACCTCACAGCCGGTGATCGTGCTGTTGTTCAGACCGGCAATGCCGCCCACCGTGCTGCCGGTGCTGCGTGCACCGACGGAGACAAGGCCGTCCGCGCCCGCGTCGTCGCCCATCGTGCCGGAATAGGTACACTGCTCCAGGGTACCGTCGTTCTGGCCTGCGACGCCGCCCAAATTTGTATATTTATCAAGATTTTGTGTAAGGTCCAGCAGAACGTCGGTGCTGCTGACCGTGCCGTCCTCCGTGGTGCGGCCCACCGCGCCGCCCAGCGTGACGGTGTTGGTGCCCGCGCGCAGGCCGTTGTCCAGCGCCAGCGCGCCGTTTTCAACCTGACAGCCGGTGACGGTGCCCTCGTTCATGCCCGCAAGGCCGCCGATGGTGACCGCCGGGGTGCTGAACTGCACGTTGGCGTTCTCCGCCAGCTTCACATTGCGGATGGTCGCACCCGCGCGGTTGTACGCCGCAATGGCGCCGATGCTCTCCGACGTGCCGGTGATCGTGCAGCTGCTTACGCTGCTGTTTTTTTCCAGCCCGCTGCCTTGGCCGATGATGCCGAAGTTCGTGGCCGTGACGCCGCCCGCCGTGCCGTTGGCCGCGGTGACGGCGGCCTTGACCTGCACATTCTCAATGGACGCACCGCTGTTATTATTGCCCGCGATGCCGCCCGCCTCGCCGTTGGTGGCGTAGACCTGATTCTGGGCATGGACGCAGGCGCTGATTCTGCCGCCCGCGTCGTTCTCGCCCGCAATACCGCCCGCATATTGTGTGCTGGCGCGCACCGAGGCGTGGTTCTCCACACGGGTGATTTCGGCACGGTTCGTACCGGCCACGCCGCCCGCGTATTTGGCGGCAGTGACGCTGCCCCAGACCGTGCCGGTGGGGTTTTCAGCGCCGTAAATGCTGCCCTTATAGGCCTTATACGTCGTATTGATACCGGCCACGCCGCCCGCATAGCCGGTGGCGGTGACACTGCTTTGCAGCTGGCCGGACAGCGAAATGCTGCCGACGTTGGCACCGGCCACGCCGCCCGCGTACCGGTTGGCCTCCACCGTGCCAGTGCTGTCGTTCTCTGTGCAGATGATGAGGCCCTTGCTTGCCGCAGCGTCACCGCCCAGGTTGACGCCCGCAATGCCGCCGACACAGCTGTCGCCGCGCACGGCGCAGTCTTTAGCCGGGTAGGCAGACTGAATAAGACCGCCGTTGACGCCCGCAACGCCGCCCAGATAGGTATACCCGGTTTCACGGTTGCCGAGGGACGCCGCCATGCTGCCGCCGGTGATCGTGCCCTCGTTCCAGCCCGCAAAGCCGCCCGCGGCGCACTTGTGAGCCACTGTGCCGTAGTTTGTGCAGTTTTCCAGCGTTGTGTTGGGTGTGCCATAGCCGATGATACCGCCCGCCAGTGCGCCGCGCGGGGTTTCAAAGTCATAGCGGCCATCGGCCAGCGCGTTCAGCGATACGCCTTCTTTAAACGCGCCGTTGGACGGGTTCAGGC
>ENA-OUQL01000810-OUQL01000810.1-human-gut-metagenome-genome-assembly--contig:-NODE-810-length-10830-cov-3.42747_pt1 | contig 10830 bp, 6 predicted proteins | sample MGYA00237945_ERZ548829 | MGnify/ENA primary metagenome ERZ548829 (study PRJEB26490, sample SAMN05194708) | human gut metagenome | biome: terrestrial biome; feature: human-associated habitat; material... | reverse complement strand
GCTCCACCAGCATTTGCTACAAGCATCGGAGTCTCAACTTCCATAAATCCTTTTCCGCTTAAATATTTACGGATTGCACTGAGGATTTTTGAACGCTTAATAAATGTATCCTTTGTATCGCTGTTCATAATCAGGTCAACGTATCTCTGACGGTAGCGTGTATCTGTATCTGTCAGACCGTGGAACTTCTCCGGGAGCATCTGTAAACTCTTGGAAAGGAGTGTCATCTTCTCTGCATGGATGGAGATTTCTCCTGTTCTTGTTCTGAAAGCAAATCCTTCCAGTCCGAAAATATCACCGATATCAGATTTCTTAAAATCAGCATAAGAGTCTGTTCCGATTGCATCTCTGGCAACATATACCTGGATATTTCCCTGTAAATCCTGGATATTACAGAAAGAAGCTTTTCCCATAACTCTCTTGAACATCATACGTCCTGCGATTGCTACATGGATCGGATTTGCATCCATAATGCTTCTTCTCTCTTCGTAATCCTTTTTAAGAGCCTCTTTTGCCTGCTCTTCATCCATTCCTTCTACGTTCGGCTCCTGGTGATCCTTTAAAAGCTCAGCCTCATGTGCCTCATAAAGATCCTTTACCTCAAGTGAATGATGCGTCTGATCAAACTTTGTGATCTGGAACGGATCTCTTCCGTTCTGCTGCAGTTCTGCGAGTTTATCACGGCGAACCTTTCTCAACTGATTCATATCCGGTTCCTGTGTGTTCTTCTGATTCTGTCCCACTGTCTGTTCTCCTTCCATATTGTCTGCCCTGCGTCAGTCCGTTTCAGATGAATGACGCAGAAAACGTATCTCTTTCTGCCGCTTTCAGGTTGCCCTTTAAGCGAACTAAGACCTCTTAATTATTTAAGAGGTCTGTGCTGGTATATCTTATACTGATTATGAACGCTGAATATCAAGTACTTTGTACTGGATCACTCCTGCCTGGGTTTCTACGTCAACTACATCGTTCACCTTTTTGCCCATCAGTGCCTGACCTACCGGAGATTCATTGGAAATCTTTCCTTCCAGACTGTTAGCCTCTGTAGAACCAACAATTTTAAATTCCATCTCCTCGTCAAAAGTAATATCAAATACTTTCACAGTACATCCAACATTGATCTTATCCAGATCTACTTCATCCTCAACAACTACCTCTGCATTTTTCAGAATTGCTTCTAATTCTTCGATACGGGCCTCGATATCTCTCTGCTCGTCCTTTGCTGCATCATACTCAGCATTCTCGGAAAGATCTCCCTGCTCCCTTGCTTCTTTGATCTTGCCTGCTACTTCTTTTCTCTTTACTACCTTCAGATTCTCCAGTTCATCTTCCAGTGCTTTTAAGCCTGCGTAAGTAAGTAATCTTTTCTTAGCTTCTGCCATCGGTTACGCTTCCTTTCTGATTCTTTCTTTTCTGTCTATACTTACAGGTTCAACCTTGTCCGTATACTGTTCTGACCTGTTCATCTATACAGACTGTACACAACCTGATTTTCACCTGTATGCTGTCATTTAAGTCTATTTCGCAATTTCAATATTATACCCAAACCGCCTGCTGATGTCAAGCAGATTCGGCTTTCGCATTCGGCTTTGTATTCGGTTTTCTTGCTTTCGCATCACCGATTCTGTACTATGTTTTATAGCTGTCTGTACAGCAGATCTTCCAGTTCTGCATAAGACTCAACCCGGTTGATCTCTTCCCGCAGTTTTGCTGAACCCGGCAGCCCTTTCGTGTACCATGCCACATGCTTTCTCATTTCCCGGATTCCCAGATATTCTCCTTTATATTGAAGCTGAAGCTTTGCATGTCGGAGCATCATTTTCCGGATTTCTTCGTTCGTCGGTCTCGATGGGATCCTCCCTGTTCTTTCATGCTCGATCATCTCAGAAAAGATCCACGGATTTCCCTGGGCTCCCCGGGCGATCATCACACCATCACAGCCGGTTTCTTTCACCATGGCATCTGCACGCTCCGGGCTGGTCACATCGCCGTTTCCAATCACAGGAATGGAAACCGCCTCTTTTACCTGACGAATAATCTCCCAGTCTGCTTTTCCGCTGTAATACTGCTCTCTTGTCCTTCCATGGACTGCAATGGCTGCTGCCCCCGCATCTTCTGCGATCTTCGCCATCTCCACTGCATTAATGCAGTTGTCATCAAAGCCTTTTCTTATTTTAACTGTCACCGGTTTCCTGATTGCTTTGACCATAGCACTGATAATTTCATGTGCCAGCTTTGGATTTTTCATCAATGCCGATCCTTCACCATTTTTCACGACTTTCGGTACAGGACATCCCATATTAATATCCATAATATCAAACGGTCTTTCCTCGACCCGCTTTGCCATTTCACTCATAATCTGAGGATCTGAACCAAAAAACTGGAGAGATACCGGCTGTTCATCCGGATGGATCTCCAAAAGCGTCTCTGTATTCTTATTATTATAGAGAATGGCTTTTGCACTGACCATTTCCATGCACAAAAGACCTGCTCCCTGCTCTTTACACAATAAGCGAAACGGCAGATCTGTCACTCCCGCCATTGGCCCCAGAATATAAGTATTCTCTAAGGTTACATTTCCTATTCTTAACTGTCTCATCGTATTATTCCGTTCTGTTCTTCTCTATTTCGTTCTTTTCAGATTTTATCGTTTTCATCTTAGACGAAACCATTTTAAAAGTCAACCTTGCCTCTATTGACATTTTTACATTTTTATGCTAGGTTTCTACTATATATTGGCACTCATTAGTTAAGAGTGCTAATAATCTATCAGATGAAAGGAGAATTACTATGGTAATACAGCCAATTTATAATATATTATTTCTTCCCGATGTCACCTATCACTTCAAAAAAGAGTTTTTTACTGAAAATGCATCCGAGCAGCTTGAAGTCGGCAGTGAGCTGCTTTTTGCTTTCTTAAGAAATGAAGATGACGCTGAAGAACTGGACGCTGACCATATCTGTCCGGTCGGCATTTCCGCCAGAGTAGAGGCTTTCGGAGACGATGACAGTGTTCAGATCCGCACGCTGGAGCGTGTTGATCTTTCAGATGTCGAGGTGGAAAATGGTCAGATTCTCGCAGAGGCATCTATTCGTGCAGAGGTTGATGACTATACGGCAGAAGAAGAGAAGGCTCAATTTCTCCGTTTACGTGCCGCACTTTTGAAATTTGTCCAGGGATACCAGTGGGGAATGTGGGCAAGAAGTTTCATTTTACAGCGGAAAAATATGTATGATCTCGGATCTGCCCTTTCGGAATATCTGAATATCAGCCCCGAAGAAAAATATGCCATTGTTGAAACGGATTCCCGCCGGGAACGCTGTACGCTGATCGAAGCTGCCATCAACGAATTTATGGAGGTTGCCAAAGTTTCCACCGAAGCAAAGGAAGCTCAGAAAGATGATCAGGAGCAGCTTTATCGCGAGGCAGCCATCAAGAAGCAGATCAGTTATCTTCAGAAAGAACTGGACGAACTTCGCCCTGAAAATATTTCCGATACCCGGAAATTTGAGAAAAAGATTGAAGAATCCGGCATGAATGACGAAGCCCGTAAAGAAGCTGAAAAAGTGCTGAACCGCATGAAGCAGGAAGGCAAGGACAGCCATGAGTACGGTCTTCTGTATGATTACCTTGACTTTATGACCAGCCTGGACTGGAAAGCACCGCAGTTTACCCCGATCGATCTTGACCGGGCGGAGCAGATTCTTGATGAAGATCACTATGGTCTGAAAAAAGTCAAAGAACGCATCATCCAGCAACTCGCCGTTATGGCTCTCAACCGGAAGCAATATGGCTCGATCCTTTTATTTGTCGGTGCTCCTGGAACCGGGAAGACCAGTATCGGACAAAGTATTGCACGGGCTCTCGGAAGAGAATATGTAAGGATCAGTCTTGGTGGTATCCGTGATGAGGCGGAAATCCGTGGCCACAGACGTACTTATATCGGTGCTATGCCCGGACGGATCATGGAAGGAATCAAGCGAAGCGGTGTCTCCAATCCGGTCATTGTACTGGATGAGGTTGACAAACTTGCCAAAGATTACGGCGGAGACCCTGCCAGTGCCCTTCTGGAGGTTCTTGATCCTGAACAGAACAGCACTTTCACTGACCACTATATGAATGTGCCTTACGATCTGTCCAATGTACTTTTTGTCTGCACTGCAAACTCACTGGATACGATTCCTGAACCACTGCTCAACCGTATGGAGGTTATTAATTTCTCCGGTTACACTGCAGTAGAAAAATATCAGATTGCCCGCAGACATCTTCTTCCAAAGGCTCTCGATGCCATGGGAATTAAGAAAAATGCATTGAAAGTAACCGACGGAGCGATTCGCAGGATTATTGATGAATACACAATGGAGTCCGGTGTCCGTGACCTGAAAAAACTGATCAATACTCTTTGCCGGACGGCTGCCGTCCAACTTGTTAAAAATGAGGGAACAACACTGACAGTCACTAAGACAAATCTCGAAAAATATCTTGGGAAAAAGCAGCTCCACCATGAGCGGAAACTCTCTTCCCCTGAACCGGGAGTTGTCACCGGACTTGCATGGACCAGAGCGGGCGGAGAAATTTTATTTATAGAAAGTAAACTGATTCCGGGCAAAGGCAAGATGATTATTACCGGTCAGCTTGGAGATGTAATGAAGGAGTCCATTCAGATTGCACTGAGTCTTGTAAAATCACTTTATCCAAAGGAAAGCAAAGTGCTTGATGACCACGACCTCCATATCCATGTTCCTGCCGGTGCGGTTCCAAAAGACGGTCCATCAGCCGGAATCACGCTGACAACAGCACTTGCATCACTTCTCACGGGGAAGAAAGTCAGCCCGGAATATGCCATGACCGGAGAAGTTTCCCTGCGTGGCGGTGTCATGCCGATCGGCGGACTTCCTGAAAAGCTTATGGCCGCCCAGCGTGCAGGAATCACAAAGGTTCTGATTCCTGCTGACAATGAACAGGATCTCGATGACGTTGCCGATGAGGTTAAAAATAAGCTGGAAATCATTCCGGTGAAAAAAGTGACTGAGGTACTAAAACTGGTGTTGAAATAACCCTGGATTTCCAGTCTCTTTCTTGTAAAAGATTATCTTGATAACCGATAATCCGACATAATTCAGAAATCGCCCTATACCAGTTGCTGTGCATCTGATATAAGGCGATTTTTTATCTATTATGCAGCAATTTATGTTCCTTGCCCTTCAGGATTCCCTCATAAACCTCTGCAATGATCGGATTTTCATCGGATCTCTTGATCTGTGCCATGCTGTCGATCTTATACATTCCATCCAGCCGGGCCTGTTTCGTCCTCGGTCCGATCGGCACCGGCTGTCCACCACCGGCAATACAGCCTCTTTTACATGCCATCACTTCTACGAAATCATATTGGACTTCACCGGCTTTGATCCTCTCCAGCAGTGTTTCTGCACAGCGAAGACCATTCACCACTGCAATTTTCACCGTTCTGTCCTCAAGCTGGATGGAGGCTTCTTTGATTCCTTCAATCCCGCGGATTCCCGTAAAGCTGATGTCCTGCAGATCTTCCATCCTGCTGCTGTGTACCAGACGTCTCAGAACTGCCTCGGTCACACCACCCGTTACTCCAAAGATCGCTGCTGCCCCCGAAGACAGACCAAACGGCATATCCAGTGCCTCCGGTTCGATCTGCGACAGATCTATTCCCGCTTCTTTGATCATACGGGTCACTTCTGTCGTGGTCAGTACATAATCTACATCCTGCTGCCCTTCTGTAAAATGCTCCGGTCTTTTGATCTCTGCTTTTTTTGCCGTACATGGCATAATCGAGATCACAACCGTCTTGCGGAGGCTTCGTCCTTCTTTTTCCGCTTCTGCCGCTTTCATCCGGGCTTCTTCCTTCAGCAATGCTCCGAACATTGCCTGCGGAGAACGGCAGGTGGAAATATTTTCCCGAAATTCCGGGTAACGGTTCTCACAGAACTTCACCCAGCCCGGACAGCAGGAAGTAAATAACGGAAGATTCTTACCGGATTTTAAACGCTCCAGCAATTCTGCTGACTCTTCCATTACCGTCAGGTCTGCCCCGAAATTTGTATCATATACCTCATCAAATCCCATATGTCGCAGAGCTGCCACCAGGCGTCCCAGTGTATTTTCACCTTTCGGGATTCCAAATTTATCTCCGATCGCCACCCGGACAGCCGGTGCGATCTGTGCCACAACTCTGATATTCTTATCCGCCAACGCTTTCCATACCGGATCAACATCCTGCCGGATACTGATCGCACCGGTCGGACAGACCGCCCTGCACTGTCCGCAGCCTACGCAGTCAGTCTCTGCCAGCTCTCTGTTAAATGCCGGCATAACCTGCATTTTTGAACCCCGGAAAGCAAAATCCAGAATGCCAAGTCCCTGGATTTCATCACAGGTACGCACACAATCCCCACAGAGAATACATTTATTGGGGTCTCTTATTACACAATCCGAAGAGGTATCCAGTGGAAGTGGTTTCTTATGATTTTCAAATCTGATCTCTGAAATACCCAACTGGCTTGCCAGCTTCTGTAACGTACAGACTCCATTTTTGGCACACGTTGTACAGTCACGGCAATGGGATGACAACAGCAGTTCAATGATCATTTTCCTGTGATGCTGCAATCTTGGTGTATTTGTATAGATCACCATACCATCCCGTGGTACTTCTGAACAGGATGCAAATACCTTTCCACGTTCATCTTCCACCACACACATCCTGCACGCCCCATAGGTTGACAGTTCTGAATGATAACAGAACGTAGGAAGATCGATTCCCGACTTTCGGATCACTGAGAGGACATTTTTTTCATCTGTAAAAGCCACTCTCCTGTTGTTAATTGTCATATAGCCCATACTCTGTTCCTCCTACCCTTCAATATGAATCGCACCAAATGCACAGGCACTCGCACATGCTCCACATTTGATACATTTTTCCGTATCGATCGTAAATGGTTCCTTGATCTTTCCGCTGATCGCACCGACCGGACAGTTTCTCGCACATTTTGAACATCCTTTACACCGCTCAGGACTGATGATAAACTTTCGTAATGCAGTGCAGGTATGGGAGGCACATTTCTTTTCAACCACATGCTCCACATACTCATCATGGAATACTTTCAGCGTACTCATAACCGGAAGTGCCGCACTCTTTCCAAGACCGCACAGTGCAGTTTCTGTGATCATGTTCGCCAGTTCCTCCAGCAGATCAAGGTCTTCCAGCTTTCCATTTCCTGCCACGATCCGCTCCAGGATCTCCAGCATACGCTTTGTTCCTTCACGACATGGCACGCACTTTCCACAGCTTTCATTCTGCGTAAAATTCATAAAGAATCTCGCCACTTCCACCATGCACGTATGGTCATCCATCACAACCAGTCCGCCCGAACCGATCATTGCCCCCATTTTTTTCAATGAATCAAAATCCAGACTGACATCCAGATCTTTCGACACCAGGCATCCTCCTGACGGACCTCCGATCTGCACCGCTTTGAACGCTCCGTCTCCTTTGATGCCACCACCAATATCGTAGATCACTTCCCGCAGGGTCGTTCCCATCGGCACTTCGATCAGACCTGTATGCCGAACACTTCCTGTCAATGCAAATGCTTTTGTTCCCGGACTTTTTTCCGGTCCGATGGAACGGAACCATTCTGCTCCTTTATTAATGATCATCGGAACATTGGCAAAGGTCTCTACATTATTAAGAACCGTCGGCTTTCCAAACAGACCCTGTTCCACCGTCCTTGGCGGTTTGACACGCGGCATACCTCTTTTTCCCTCAATGGACGCAGTCAATGCACTTCCTTCTCCGCAGACAAATGCTCCTGCACCGCGATTAATATGTAGGCGAAATGAAAAATCTGTTCCTAAAATATGATCGCCTAAAAGACCGCTTTCCTCTGCCTGTGAAATTGCCCGTTTCAAACGGCTGATCGCCAGCGGATATTCCGCTCTCACGTAAATATAACCTTCTCTGGCTCCTACCGCATAAGCCCCGATCATCATTCCTTCGATCATCTTATGCGGATCTCCTTCCATAATACTCCGGTCCATAAATGCTCCCGGATCTCCCTCATCACCGTTACAGACTACATAGCGGGTCTTTTCTTCCTGACGGGCTACCTGTGACCATTTATATCCCGTTGGGAATCCACCGCCTCCTCTTCCTCTTAAATTAGATGCTGAAATCTCTTCCACCACTTCCTGCGGTGTCATCTCAAACAGGACTTTCTCTAATGCCTCATATCCTCCGGTGGAAATGTATTCTTCTATATGTTCTGCATCAATATGTCCACAGTTTTTCAGTACATTTCTCGTCTGCTTTTTATAAAACGGGATTTCTTCCTGCTTTTTATACTCAATCCCATCCTGCTTAAATAAAAGATGACGGATAACATCTCCCTTTTCGATCGTTCTGTGGAAAATCTCATCGCAGTCTTCCGGCTTTACTTTTGTATAAAGGATTCCTGCCGGTTCGATCCGCATCAGCGGTCCCATTTCACAGAATCCGTGACATCCGCTTTTCTTCACTTCCAACGGGCCACTACCATGCGCAATCTCCGGTCCAAATTCCACGTCAATATCCGGATTTTCTTCTGCAAGTTTGCTCATCCGCCTGTATATCTCACCTGATCCGCCTGCCAGACACCCGGTTCCTGCACAGATCAAAATCCTGCAACGGCTGTCGCTGATCTTTTTTGCCGCCTCGTCACGAATCTGATGAAGTATTTCTCTGCTCGTAATTTTTTCCATACTTATTCCGCTCCTCTCAATTCGTGAATCAGTTCTGCCGCAGCATCCGGGGTCATTCCCGGATAAACCTTATCATTTACTGTCAGAACCGGAGCAAGTCCGCACGCTCCAAGACAGGAAACTGTCTCCAGTGTAAATAACATATCGTCCGTTGTCGCCTTTTCTTCTGAAAGTCCAAGTTCACTATAAAGCCGTTCCAAAATCGGAATTGACTTTCTGACATGACAGGCAGTTCCATTACAGACTTTAATAATGTACTTTCCCTTTGGTTCAAAAGAGAAGTTTTCATAAAATGTTGCCACACTGTATGCCTTTGCTTCATTGATCCCAAGTTTCTTCGCCACATACCTCAGAAGTTCCGGTGGAAGATACCGATATTCACTCTGAATGTCCTGAATGATCGGAATCAGTGAAGCCGGTTCAAGTCCATGCTGCGAAATGATCTCATCTGCTTTTTTATAGTAGGTTTGATCTAACATATAGCTCCTCCTTCAATATTTTTGTGCAGTTCTTATTATACTTTGATAATTTTCTATCAATTTGTTTTTATTATAGGTTATTTTATATGATTAATCAATAAACATCGCCCTTCAAATGTCTATTTTTAACAATTTTAGTTTTCCTTTCCACTCTTTATTTTCTTAATTTTCCCTTTATTTCCAATAAAAAATGGGCTTTACTTTTTTCTGATTTCTTGCTTATTTTTTTATATATATTGTCTTTTAGTTCCGAATCTGACAAAGAATCACTATTTTAGTTCTTAATAAAATCATAAGGAAGTTTAATTTTCTTTTATAAATTAAACATAATTTGGACACATTTTATGATTATACTAAATGTCAGATAGTTGATTAACAACTATCTCCCCCCTCATAAAGTGATGGCATCCCGGCAGACCCGGGGTGTCAGACTTTAACTCTCATTCCTTTAGATAACTATAAAAAACCGAAAACCCGTTGGCCGAAAGGTCAGCGGGTTTTCTCCGTTCTTATCACTCTTGTCTCATCCTCACTCTTATCTCATACAGATAAAAAGGTTCTGTCTGGAAGACTATCTTTCCGGTACTTCCATGACAGAACCTTTTCATTTCATCTGATTTTTCAGACTGACTTTCTATTCTTAGACTGATCCCGGAAACAGGGCTGTGGAGATCTTCTCCATATCAGAATCACTGATTCCGTACTGACCATCAGAATCTTTTGTTACAGCAATTTCGATCGTCGTTGTATCACCATATGTATTACCATCGATCGACTTCTGCATACTCTGGATCAGCAGATCCTGGAACATACTTGCATCCGCCTGGCTTACATCCTGTCCCTGATCCATCATCTCCTGTGCAACTGCAGTTGAATTATCTTCCAGAGTCTGATATACATCAGACGGAGTTACCTCGATCGTTACTGTAAAATTGCCATCCTTATCTTCCTTGGCTTCTTTTACTTCGTATTTTGCAAGATTATCAATCTTTACAAGCATATCCTTGTATTCCTGCTTTTCTTCCTCTGTAAAATCTCCCAGAGCTTCCAGTCCGCTCAGCTCTGTATCGACCTGCTCGTCTAATGTATCCTCAATCTCTGCCTTTGCATCCTTTTCTGAAATACCGCGGGCTTTCGCATACTCGTCATATTTCTGCTTATAATTAGCATCCATTACGCCTCTTACATAAGCTTCTGCATCAAACTTCGTTGCTCCACCGCATGCGGTTGCACTTATTACAAAAATGAAGGTCAGCATAAGTGCAAGAACTTTTTTCATTTTTCCTCTGTTCATAAACTTTTTCTCCTTTTTTATTTGAACCCTCTGCGGAGGTTCCCACTCTCCACATAGATCCATCAGTTACGTGATAAGTTTATCATTTTTTACTTAGATTATCAAGTTTTTCTAATTTCTTAATGAGATATTTATATTTTTTCTGTTTGTTTTATAATTTACTCATATTTTTGACACACATTTTGTCTATACTAATATTCAGATAGTTGATGAACAACTATCTCCCCTCATAAAGTATGGCACAGGAAGTGCCAGCACTTTACTCTCATTCCTTTAGATAACTATAA
>ENA-OUQL01000807-OUQL01000807.1-human-gut-metagenome-genome-assembly--contig:-NODE-807-length-10860-cov-5.05257_pt1 | contig 10860 bp, 8 predicted proteins | sample MGYA00237945_ERZ548829 | MGnify/ENA primary metagenome ERZ548829 (study PRJEB26490, sample SAMN05194708) | human gut metagenome | biome: terrestrial biome; feature: human-associated habitat; material... | reverse complement strand
ATGTGTATAAGAGACAGGTACATGTCGGTGAGCCGACCGAAGAAGAAGCGGTGCAAATCCTTGAAGGTCTGAAAGATCGCTACGAGGCGCACCATAAAGTACAGATTACCGACGAAGCCATTGAGAGCGCCGTTAAGCTCTCCTCGCGCTACATTGCAGACCGTTACCTGCCGGATAAGGCCATCGACCTCGTCGATGAAGCGGCGTCTCGTGTGCGTCTCAGAACATTCACTGCGCCGGAAGACCTGCAGGAGATGGAAAAGCGCATCAAGGAAGTCGAGATTGATAAGGCGGCTGCCGTCAACGAGCAGGACTTCGAGCGCGCGGCCGAGTTGCGTGACAAGCAGAAAGCCCTTACAGATGAGCTGGAGCAGAAAAAGAACGAGTGGGCTGCAAAGAATGAGCGCAGCAACAGCGTCGTGAAGGCAGAAGACATCGCCGAGATCGTCGCTATGTGGACCGGCATCCCGGTCGTACAGCTGACGCAGGAAGAAAGCGAGCGCCTGCTGCATCTTGAAGATACGCTGCACAAGCGTGTCATCGGTCAGGACGAAGCCGTTACGGCCATTGCAAAGGCCATCCGCCGCGGCAGAGTCGGCCTGAAAGATAAGAATCGCCCCATCGGCTCGTTCATTTTCCTCGGCCCGACCGGCGTAGGCAAGACCGAGCTGTGCAAGGCGCTTGCGGAGGCCATGTTCGGTGACGAAAAGGCCATGATCCGTCTCGATATGTCGGAGTACATGGAGAAGCACACGGTGTCTCGTCTCGTCGGTTCGCCTCCGGGATATGTAGGCTTTGATGAGGGCGGTCAGCTGACCGAGGCAGTGCGCCGCAAGCCGTATTCCGTTGTGCTGTTTGATGAGATCGAAAAGGCACACCCGGATGTCTTCAACATGCTGCTGCAAATTCTCGATGACGGCCGCCTGACGGATTCGCAGGGCAAGGTGGTCAGCTTCAAGAACACCATCATCATTATGACCTCCAACATCGGCGCGCGTCTCATTACAGAGAAGCAGCAAGAGCGTCTCGGCTTTGCCACTGCGGACAACAAGTCGACAGAAGAAGACAGCGCAGTCGCCGATTTCGAGCGCACAAAAGAGCTCGTCATGGGTGAGCTGAAGAAGGTGTTCCGTCCGGAATTCATCAACCGTGTCGATGACATTATTGTGTTCCGTAAGCTCCTGCACGACGACATCCAGAAAATCGCCGGCAAAATGCTCGAGGGTCTTAAAGGTCAGCTGCGCGACATGGACATCGCGGTCGAGTTCACCCCGGCTGCTGTGGAAGCTGTTGCAAACGCCGGTTTTGACCCGGTTTACGGTGCAAGACCGCTGCGCAGAGCGATCCGCAGCAAGATGGAAGACCCGATTTCCGAAGAGATGCTCGAGGGCAACATGAAAGCGGGCGGCTCGTATGTCTGCGACTTCAAAGACGGTAAGTACGTCATTGAAGACAAGGCAAAGAAGAGCGGCGACGAAAAGTCGAGCGAAAGCGAAGCAAAGTAATCACACCCGTTAAGGCAAATGTCCTTTAAAGGCACATAGAAAGGCGGTCTGCCGGGTAGAAAAATATCCGTGCAGACCGCCTTTTGCTGTCCTAAATCACGCAAACACCGTCTCAATGTGCTTTGCGCACTCGGGCGGAGAATACGTGAACTTATCAATATGGTCGCCCTGAAAGAAATATACCGGCGGCTCGGGTTTATAGGTGTAATCAAAGCATTCCACAAGCACGAGCTTCACCTTCATGCGGTTTGGCAGAATACTTTTGATGAACACGCTGGCCTGCTGTCCGGCATGGACGTTTTCTTTCAGCTCGGCAAGTCCTGCAAGGTTTGGGGTCAGCTCCACAAAAATGCCGTAGCTTTCCACGCTGCGCACGATACCTGCGACCGTCTCGCCGACACGAAAGCGCTCCGCGTTTTCCGTCCACGTGCCGAGCAGTTCGCGGTGGCTGAGCGTGATGCGGTTCTCGTCCTTCATGCGCACTACGGCGCGAATATCCATGCCGACCGTGAACCGCTCCTTCGGGTGGTCGATGCGCGAAACAGAAATGGCATCGATAGGCAGTAGGGAAACAATACCGCAGCCGATATCCGCAAACGCACCGAACGGCTCCAAATGCGTGATGCGCACCGGGATCACATCGCCGCAAGTAAGCCCTGCTATGTACTCTGCCATGCAGCGCTCCTGTGCTTTTCGGCGCGACAACACCGCTGTGATCCTGCCGAACGCATCACGAATAAAATCCGTGATGATAAAGCACACAGGCTTATTCACACGTGAAATGATGGCGATGTCCCGCACGGTGCCCTCGCGTATACCGAGCGCGCCCTCTTCGCGCGGGATAATGCCCCGCATACATTTGAGATCTACAATGAGGTTGTGCTCGTTGTCGCAGATGATACTGCGCGCCTCTAAGATCTTTCCGTCGCGCATTGCGTCGGAGAGGGCGGCAGGCGTCTGCATACTGGCTTTGTTTTCCGCTTTGTCGATCAAATGACCTTCCGGGTAAAATTTCATGTACTTCACTCCTTTTTAAGGCCGTGCCGCGCAAAAAACACTTTCGGCTGCGCCTTAACTACGCCGAAGTATATGAACCTAAACTTTCATTTATGCGTTTCTGAACTTTTCGTGAAGATAAACAAAAGGGCTTGCATGTTTTTACCGTGTATATTAAAATAGATATACAGATGCAAAGTATGTCTTTGCAAAAGAAAGGAAACAGAAAAAATGAAGAAAATGAAACTGCTGTGTGCGGCGTTGACCGTAATCATGCTGCTCACAGCTTGCTCCGGCAGCACCTCTTCTGCCGCAGAAAAGGTCATCGGCACTACGGATAAAGTTGTTGCGGCAGATACCTTAAAGCCCTTGGCAAAGGCCGACAAAGAAAAGCTCGGCTATCAGCTCGATATGCCGGAAAAAGGCGAGGAGATTTGTGTACTGACAACGAACTACGGCACCATTCGCATGCGCTTTTTCCCAGATGCCGCACCGAAAGCCGTGTACAGCTTTAAATCTCTGGCGCTTTCCGGCTACTATGACGGCGTCACTTTCCACCGCGTCATCGATGATTTCATGATTCAGGGCGGTGACCCGCTTGGCAACGGAACCGGCGGCGAGAGCATTTGGGGCGAGAATTATGACGACGAATTTCACGAAAACCTCGTCAACATCACCGGCGCGGTCTCTTGTGCAAACAGCGGTGCCAACACAAACGGCAGCCAGTTTTTTATAAACTGCACGGAACCGGGCAAAATAGACTGGGATACCTACGACCAGTATTATCAGGTCTATAAATCTGCACCGGAAAAGTTCACCTCCATATACGGCGGCACGCTCGATATGGACAAAGTAACGGATGCCTACAAAGAACTTTACGATACAAACGGCGGCAACACACACCTTGACGGTGCATATTCCACCGCAGGTACCGGGCACACCGTGTTCGCACAGGTATTTGACGGCATGGACGTGGTGCGCAGCATCATGGCCGTTGAGACCGACTCGAACGATAAGCCGCTTGAAGACGTCACCATTCTCTCCGCAGAAATCGTACCCTACGAATAAATTTCTTAAACAAATTCAGTATAATTCCAAATTATTTTAAGGAGGAAGTTTCCATGGCAATCGTACATCCCACAGCTGAAAATTTCGACGCATTGATCCGCGATAACAAGCTTGTTCTTGTAGACTTTTTTGCAACATGGTGCGGCCCGTGCAAAATGATCGCACCGTTCATTGAGGAAGTTGCAGAAGAATACGAGGGCAAGGCCGTCGTCGCGAAGATCGACGTTGACGAAGCGCAGGAAATCGCCGCCGAATACGGCATCTCCAGCATCCCGACCGTCATCCTCTTTAAAGACGGCGCACCCATCCACACCGAAGTCGGCGCACACGATAAGGCTTTTTACGCAAACCTCATCGAAATGCACCTGTGAGGCCGCGTCATGTTCACCTTTGAACGCAAAGCGAATTACTACGAGACCGACCAAATGGGCATCGTGCACCACTCGAATTACATTCGTTGGTTTGAGGAAGCCCGCTTGGAGATGCTACGCGCTATGGGATTGCCGTACAAAAAGATGGAAGATAACGGCATTCTGATCCCCGTGCTGGGTGTTTCGTGCAGCTACAAGCACCCAATTCGCTTTGATGAGACGCTTGTGCTTACACTGCGCATTCAAAACTACAACGGTGTACGCTTTGAAATGGCGTATGAGGGGCACAGCAAGGAGACCGGGCTTTTGAGTTGCACCGGCACTTCGCAGCACTGCTTCACAACACCCGCGTTAAAGCCGATCCGTATGCAGAAGCATTTTTCCGCATGGCACGAAGTATTTCTTCAGGCCGCAGAGCAGGACAAAGCAGAGTAATGCAAAACACAAAAATGCCCGCCGGGCTGACCGATGTGATCGGAAAGCCCGGCGGGCATTTTTATAAATCTTTAGTTTTTATTCATGTCGCAAAGCATCGATCGGGTTCAGGTTTGCCGCCTTGAAGGAGGGGAGAAGCCCGAAGATGATGCCGATGACCATGGAAAACACCACGGCAATAATGATGGATGGCACACTGATGGCAACCGGAGCAGATGTCACGCGCGATATGATTTCCGCAAGACCGATACCGGCACCCACGCCCACAATGCCGCCAAGGCTTGTCAGCACAGCGGCTTCCGTTAAGAACTGCCACAGAATGCGGCTCTTTTTCGCGCCGATAGCTTTTTTCAGTCCGATCTCACGCGTACGTTCCGTAACGGAAACAAGCATGATGTTCATAACGCCGATACCGCCGACGAGCAGGGAGATGCTCGCAATCCAGATGAGCTGCGAATTTGTGGAGCTGCTGAGATCCTGCAAATCCTGCGCCTGCTTTAAAAGATCCTGTGCCTGATACTTGATCTCGCTGTTCGTCACGTTCGTGTTCATGATCTCCGCCACAGCCTTGCCGGCATCCGTCATGGCTTCCGTATTGGAAACGCGAATGGCCACGTTCTGCGGCTCATCGAACGAATAGAGCGCCGGCCACATGGAGCTTGGCACGAAAATACGGGAGGCAGAGCTGTCCGAGTAATACGTATAATACTCATCGATGGAGTTGATGACGGGCTCAAACTTGCTGTCTTCATCCACAATGCCAACCACCGTAAACGGAATGCTGCTGATCTCGATCGTTTTGCCGATGGGGTTTTCGCCGTCAAACAGCGAATCCGCCGTATCGGCATCGATGATGGCTGCCGCGTGAAAATTCGTAAAATCACTGTCCACAAAGGTGCGACCGCTTTTCAGCACCAATCCATTCGTCGTGAAATAACTGTTATCCACGCCGAAGACCTGCGAGCCGGAAATGCCGTTGTTGCCGTAGTAAACGGAGTTGTTGTAGTCGCTGCGGCTGGTATAGAACGCCGCATCTTCCACGTTTTTTACAGACTTGATTTTTTCCATCGTGGTCTCGTCACGCACAGGGATGCCGTCCGGCAAGCCGTTATACAGCATTTCATACTGATAATCACCCTGATACAACTGAATCTGCACCGTGTTTGTGCCGGAGCCGATGAGGTTCTTTTTGATTTGCTCATTCGTGCCCTTGATGGTGGACACGATGGAGATGATAGAAGCGATACCGATGATGATGCCGAGCATCGTCAGGAACGAGCGCATTTTGTGCGACCAGATTCCCTGAAATGAAAGTCTGATATTTTCAATCATGCGTCAAGCCCCCTTGCGTCGATGCCGTCATTTTCGTCTGTGTTTTCTTCCATGCCGTTCGCCTTGGCACCATCAATTGCCGAAGTGCCGTAGGGGAAAGCCACATAATCTTCTTCCGTCAAATTATTGCTCTTGATCTCCAGATACTGGTTGTAGATCGTCTTGCCGGTTTTGATATACGTTTTATGCACACGGTTATCGTCACCGACCTTCAAAACATACTTGCCGACGTCATCGCTGCGAATATACGCTTTAAAAAGATATATTGCATTGCTTGCGTTATCCGAAGCCGCCTGCAAAGTAATATCAAGTCCCATGCCGTTTTTCAGGCCGTCCGCGTCGGCAATGCGCGCTGTAAACTGGTACGTGGAGCTGTTCGGGTTTGAGGAGCCGTCATAGTAATAATCGGAATTGTCATTCGGAAAATCGGAGATCTGTACAATCTCTGCCTCATACATTTGTCCGTTCTCCCAAGAGCTCGCCATGACCGTGTCGCCGACATGCACCTTGCCAAGCAGCGATTCGTTTAAGGATGCCGTTATATAGAAACCGTCGCCGCCCGAAACCACGAGGAACGGGGAGCTTGTGGACATCGCCGTATCGAGGTCTGTGAGCGACTTCACAACGCCGTTCACGGTCGATTTTATTGTAGCGTTTTCAAGATCCAGCTTCGCTTTTTCAAGGTCATGCGCCGCCTGTTTCACATTCAGCTTTAAATCTTGAATCTGCTGCTTTTTATCGGCGATCATCTGCTGCAATTCTTCTGCCGTATACATGGAGCCTCCGGTATCGTAGCTGATGCCCGGATCGGCGTAGGAGAGATCCGGCATTTGAATGTCATCCGGCTCGCTGATAACTTCATTAAAGAAGCCCGCGGAAATCTTATCGCCGTCCATCTGCCAGCCCTTTACAAGCGGCAGATTTTCGTTATCCTGTTCATGCACTTCAAAGCGTGCGACAAACGGGCCGTCCGGCAGTGTGAAATCAGGCTCCGGCGTGGGTACGCTTTCGCCGCCGGTCTCATTCGTTTTTATGAATGTCATCTGCTTGAACCACGCCATACCGGAAACCGCTGGCGCTTCCGTAGGTTCTATGGGCGCGGGAGTAGGGGCTTCCGTGGGTTCTATGGGCGGCGCGGGAGTAGGGGCTTCCGTCGGCGCTGTGGTAGGCTTTGCAGTCGGTTCGGGGGTAACCGTCGGCTGCGGCGCCGCCGTGGGCACTTCACTCGGCTGTGCCGTAGGCTCTGCGCTCGGTGTGGGGGTCGGAGTAGGGGTAGGGGTAGGGGTCGCACGCGGGTCTGTCACGCCGAGCAGCTTCAAGAGAAAGCCCTTCGTCAGCACAGCATCTTCCGTGCAAAGAAAGACATACGGGTCTTCCTCCGTACCGGCACCTTTAAACGGCTTCGAGTGCTCTGTAATCTCCGTATACAGTTCTGCCTGCGATTCCGGCACCGGCGTGGGAGTGGGTTCCGGCTCAGGCTCCGGGATAACCGGCTCCACATACGGCGGCGTATTCTGGAGCTTCGTAAGTTCTTTTTCGGCCTGCTCCAGTTCGTATTTCTTCTTTTTTTCTTCAAGCTCCTTGCTCTCTACCTTCAGCTGGAGCTTTGTCGTATCATACTGCAAAAGCGTATCGCCAATCTTGACGGTATCGCCCTCTTTGACGAAAATCTTAGAAATAGCTTTTTCTTTATCGGGGTAAAGTTCCTGCACAAAGTCACTTGTAGCATTACCGTAGGTGCTGGACTGGTCGCCCCAATACTGTGTGGAGATATTTGAAACCTGCTCCACATCTACCGTGGCATTTGCCGCCTTGCCGTTCACCGCGACCGTCACGCCGGTGATGATCAGCGCGATCACGATCACTACGGAGACCACCGTGATAATGACTTTTTTAAGTGGGAAATTTGCCGGCAGATTCATGCTTCCGCCTCCTTTTCCTCGGGGATATGTTGTTCCGCAAACTGACCGTCGCGAATATGCAGCACACGCTTTGCGTGGTTTGCCACATCGAGATCATGCGTGATCATCACAACGGTCACACCCTCGTCGTTGAGCGTCTGGAACAGCTCCATAATCTGCGCGCCGGACTGGCTGTCGAGCGCGCCGGTCGGTTCATCGGCTAAAAGAATTTTCGGATTGTTGACGATGGCGCGGGCGATCGCGACGCGCTGACACTGGCCGCCGGAAAGCTGGTTCGGCTTAAAATCCACACGGTCGCCGAGACCTACACGCTCTAAAGCACGCACAGCACGCGCGCGTCGCTCTTTTTTCGGCACACCTGCGTATAAAAGGGGAAGCGCCACATTTTCCGCCGCGCTCTGGCGAGGCAAAAGATGAAAGCTCTGGAACACGAAGCCGATGGAGTTGAGGCGAATTTCCGAAAGCTTCGATTCGCTGCTGCCGATGATATTCTCACCCGCAAGTGCATACGTGCCTGAAGTCGGCAGATCAAGGCAGCCGATGATGTTCATCAGCGTCGTTTTGCCGGAGCCGGACGGACCCATGATGGCGACATATTCTCCCTCATCCACAGAAAGAGAGATGTCTTTTAGAACCGGTACTTCCATTTTGCCTTGGATATACGTTTTATAAATGTTGTGCAGCTCTAAGATCATGCCGTAGCACCCCCGATAACGGTTTCAAAGCTCGACGTCGCGCCATCCGCCGTGTCCGTTTCGCCCTCGGACTCCGTTACAGCACCTTCTGCGGGCATGGCGCTGTAGCCGTTCGGGTCGCCGTCCATATCGCTGCCGTCTTCCGCGGGCATAACACCGTTTGCATCGTCCGTTTTGGCATCGTTCCTGTCACCGTTTGCGGCATCCATATCTGTGGAATCGTCACCCTGGTTCATATAGGAAATATCGTCCGTAGCATACATGCCGCTGTGCACGCGGTCTTCCACAACGGCCAAGCGATCGTCTGCCGTCACGCCGGACGTAATCTCATATTCGGAAAGGGTATCGTCAAACTTGCCGAGCTGCACTTCACGCTTTTCAATGCGATTCTTATCGTTTACGGCCCAAACGTAGTTTTTGCTGCCTTCGTTGAGAATATAGTAGCTTGGCAGCCAAATTCCGGTCTTCACGTCTTCGGCCTCATCCGGCTCCACGTAAACGTGCTGACCGAGCATGAGACCTTTGAAATCATCGAGCACAAGGTAGAAGTTATACTTTGTCGCCTTTGTAAACGAACTTTCGGAACCGTAGGAAACGCCGCTGTTGTTATTATCGTTTGCGGCTTCGCGTTCAATGCTCTCCACGGTGCCCGTCCAAGTCTGCTCCGGGTCTACGCGGGAGACGACCTTCATTTTCATGCCCTTCTGCAAGGAATAGACATTCAACTCCGTTGCCGTGCCTTTTACACGGTAAGAACCCGTCGCGAGAATCGTAATATACGCGTTCGTAGAATCGCTGCCGCTTGTGTTGGTATTGGAACCGTCATTGATCTGCTTCACAACACCGGCCATTTCTGCCATGACATCTGTATTTTCAAGTGATTTCTTGAGGTTCTCAATCTCTTTCGCCTTCGTAGACTGATCGTATTCCGTCGATTTCACTTCAAGCTGCGCAGACTGAATCTGTAGGGTATAGGAAAGCTGTTCGTCGGAAGACGCTTTGTTCTTTTCCTTCTGCAGGGAATCAATCTGCTGGTTCAGCGTGGAAATGCGGTTTTTAAGGCTTTCCAGCTGTAACTGCGCCTCTTCAAGCTGCATTTGCAGGTCGTCCGTATCGTAGCTGAACAACTTATCGCCAACCTTCACTTCCTGGCCAACCGTCACATACAGCTCTGCGATTTTCTTTGTATCGTCCTTCTGCACGGAGAGCGTCTTTTCCGGCTCCACAACGCCGGAGTATTTCGCCGTCATACCAAGTGAACCCGTGCCGGTGATGTCCGCAACGCTCGTCACATACACCATCTCATTTGGGTCGCTCGGCGCAACGCTGCCGCCGCGGAAGAAAATGAGCCAGATTACAATGCCGATCACGATCACAGCGCCGACGGCAATACCGGCGATTGTGAAAATCTTTTTCTTAGTCATAAAGTCAGTCCTTTCCTCCGCGCAAAACACCCGGCGCGGACTCTCTGATGGTTCTATTATACAGGTAAGACAAAAAATAAACAACTTAAGAAACTCTTACAAACGCAAAAGATTTGCAAAAATCGCGCTCTTGACCGCGCGTAAAATCGGGGGTACAATGGTAGCAATATAGAAAGGGAGGATCTGTCTTATGAAAAATGAACACATCGCTTCATCTGTAACCGAACTCATCGGCAAAACACCGCTTTTGCGTGCGTCCCGCTTTGCGGCAGCTGCGGGCATTTCCAACGCGCCGCTTTTGAAGCTTGAATATTTAAACCCCGCCGGCAGCGTAAAAGACCGTGCGGCACTGAAAATGATTGAAGACGCCGAAAAAGCCGGCAAATTGAAGCCCGGCGCGGTCATTGTAGAGCCAACCTCCGGCAACACGGGCATCGGCCTCGCATCTATTGCAGCGGCGCGCGGCTACCGCGTGGTGCTCACCATGCCGGAAACCATGAGCGCCGAGCGCCGCAAGCTGCTTTCCGTATACGGCGCGGAAATCGTACTCACACCGGGCAAAGACGGCATGCGCGGTGCGATTGAAAAGGCGGATGAGATCGCGAAAAGTACACCCGGCAGCTTCATCCCCGCACAGTTTGAGAATCCCTCAAACCCTGCCGCACATTATGAAACGACCGGCCCGGAGCTTGTACAGCAGACAGACGGCAAACTCGACATTTTCGTTGCGGGCATCGGCACCGGCGGCACCATCACCGGCACGGCGCGCTATTTAAAAAAGCATCTGCCACAGGTACACACCGTCGGTTTGGAACCGGCAACTTCACCGCTCATCACACAGGGCAAAAGCGGTGCGCACGGCTTACAGGGCATCGGCGCAAACTTCATCCCGAAAAACTACGATGCTTCCGTTGTGGACGAAGTGCTGACCGTCACGGATGAAGAAGCGTACAAAATGGCAAAATTATTGGCCCGCACCGAGGGCATCCTCGTCGGCATCACGTCCGGCGCGGCGCTTGCCGCAGCCGTGCGCCTGCTGCGCATGCCCGAAAATGCAGAAAAAACGCTCGTGGCGCTTCTGCCCGACAGCGGCGACCGATATTTTTCCACCC
>ENA-OUQL01000775-OUQL01000775.1-human-gut-metagenome-genome-assembly--contig:-NODE-775-length-11142-cov-7.24623_pt1 | contig 11142 bp, 6 predicted proteins | sample MGYA00237945_ERZ548829 | MGnify/ENA primary metagenome ERZ548829 (study PRJEB26490, sample SAMN05194708) | human gut metagenome | biome: terrestrial biome; feature: human-associated habitat; material... | reverse complement strand
TACGAGAAAATCCGCCAGAGAGTCAAAGAAGGACGCTGGGAGCCGGAAGGCGGCATGTGGGTTGAGGCAGACTGCAACCTGACATCAGGAGAGTCCCTTGTGCGTCAGTTCCTGTTCGGAAAACGCTTCTTCAAAGAGGAGTTCGGTGTAGACAACAAAATTCTGTGGCTGCCGGACGTGTTCGGATACAGCGCTGCCATGCCGCAGATTCTGAAAAAATGCGGAATTGATTACTTCATGACGACAAAGCTGGCATGGAACGAGTTTAACAAAGTGCCGTACGATACCATGAACTGGGAAGGAATCGACGGAAGCAAAGTTTTCACGCATATGATCACAACGCTCGGCGTCGGCCAGCCGGAGACCAGCTTCTTTACGACATACAACGGCATGCTGCATCCGGATGCAATCATGGGCGGCTGGAACCGCTATCAGAATAAGGATATCAACAACGATATTCTGATCAGTTATGGCTACGGGGACGGCGGCGGCGGCCCGACCAGAACGATGCTTGAGACATCCAAACGAATGGAAAAAGGCATCAAGGGCGTGCCGAAAGTACGCCAGGCATTTGCGAGAACGTATTTCGACGAACTGCATGAGAAAGTAAAAGACAGCAAACGCCTCCCAACCTGGATCGGAGAGCTGTATTTCGAGTTCCACCGGGGAACGTATACTTCGATGGCACGCAACAAACGCGGAAACCGTAAGAGCGAGTATGCGATGATGGAATTAGAGCTTCTGTCCGTTCTGGCAGAAAAGGCCGGAAAAGCATATCCGACCGAAGAACTGAACCGCATGTGGGAGATGATCCTGACAAATCAGTTCCACGATATTCTGCCGGGTTCCTCCATCCATGAGGTATATGAGCAGACGAAGAAAGAGTATGCGGAAATTGCAGAAACATCTGCAAAACTGATCGGTGAGCGTCTGGATGCACTCTGTGCGAAGAAGGACGAGAGTGTGACCGTATGGAATACGCTGGGCCATAGAAGAAACGATATCGTAGAGCTGGGCACAAACAGCGCTGAGGCACTGACCGATGGAACGAACGTGTATCCGGTACAGCAGACGAAAGACGGAGCGGTTATTTACGCAGAAAATCTGCCGTCCAAGGGATATCAGGTACTGCGCCCGGTAAGCGGATCCGTTGTGAAAACACCGTTTGCCATAGCAGAAGCAGGAGAGGGATATACCCTTGAGACACCGTTTTACACCATTGCAATCGATGCAAACGGCGAATTTACTTCCCTGTTTGACAAAGAAAATGACCGTGAAGTACTTCAGATCGGAAAAACAGGAAATGAACTGCGGATCTATGAGGATAAACCGCTGCAGTACAGCGCATGGAATCTGGACATCTTCCATACCGAGAAATCCTGGAAGGTAGAGGGCGTGCGCCGCATGGAGTGGACAGAAAACGGTCCGGTCCGTGCAACCCTGGAGATCGAGCGCGAAGTGATGGATACCGTCATCCGCCAGCAGATCCACTTCTACGCAAAAGACCGCAGAATTGATTTCGAAACCTACGTTGACTGGAAATTTGCTGAGCATGTGCTCAAAGTACACTTCCCGGTTGACGTTCACAGCGATGAGGCAACGTACGATATCCAGTTTGGTAACGTGACAAGAAAACTGCACACCAACACAAGCTGGGATCAGGCAAAATTCGAGGTATGTGGCCACAAATGGGCCGATCTTTCCGAGGGAAGCTACGGTGTCAGCCTGATGAACGACTGCAAGTACGGCTATTCCATGAAGGATCGCGTGATGACACAGACCCTGATTAAATCCGGAACTGAGCCGAATCTGACGGCAGACCAGGAGGAGCATTCCTTTACGTACTCCTTGTATCCGCATGCAGGAACGTGGCGTGAGGCAGGTACGGTACAGGAAGCGCTGAATCTGAATGTGCCGGCAAAAGCTGTTTTTGGTGCGGCAGAAAAAGACCGCATGGAGTTCCTGTCTGCAGACAAACGCAACGTAGTGCTTGAGACCGTGAAGAAAGCAGAGGACGGAGACGGCATGATTGTGCGTCTGTACGAGGTGGAGAATGCGAGAACGAAAGTGACACTGCACTGCGCAGAATCCATTCTTTCTGCAGAGGAGACCAATCTGCTGGAGCAGCCGGCAGATGGCGCAATCGATGTGAAGGAGAACGAGATTTCGCTTACGATCAAACCGTACGAGATCCGTACGATCCGCATCCGCACAGAGAAATAACGTACAGAAACATAAAAAAGACACCGTATCCGAAAAACGGAAATACGGTGTCTTTTCAAAAAGCAAAATCAAAAAACGGATGCATCAGTCGCCGGTGGAAGCGCGGTACAGAACTTTGGATTCCAGATACGTGACTTCATGCGGCGTGTGCGGATATTTGATCCGGTAAAGAATCTGAAGCGCCAGGCGGGAGCCGAGCTCCTCATTGAAGACCTGAACGGTAGTCAGATTTTCTGCCAGAAGATCCTCGATATTGTTGTCAAAGCCGGATACGGCAACGTCCTCCGGCACGCGCAGTCCCCGCTTTTCAAGAAGCTGCATCAGAATACAGGCAACGTAGTCGCTGGCGCAGACAAAAGCGTCCGGCATGCGGGAAAGGGAGGAAAGGAAAGAATCGATTTCCTCGCGGTAGGAGTCAATCCCAAGCGGTGTGGTCAGGCAAAGAGAAGGATTCGGTGTTTTTCCGGCATCCATCAGTGCCTGGCAGAAGCCCTCATAGCGTTCGCGGTTGGACTGTGCGTAGCCGATATCACCCATGAAGCCCGGAAGAGTGCATCCTTTCTCGAGAAGATGGGCGGTAATATTGCGGACGCTGTTCCGGCTCTCCATCAGGAGAAGATCGCCGTTCAGTTCATCCGGGGATACGAGGGAGGAAGTGTCCAGGAACACTTTGGGAATCTGTGTCTCTGCGAGCAGACGCAGAAGACGTTCGTTGTACACGTTCAGAACAATGATGCCGTGGACGCTTCCGTTTGTAAGTGTGGGCGGGAGAAAATACGTTTTATCCGCCGAAGTCGGAAGATACGTGTAAACGAGATTGACATTGTGTGTTGAAAATACTTTTGCAATCTGGTGGATGATGGTCATCCAGAAAAGTGAGGTTTCCGGTCTGCAGACGGCAACTGCAATGTTGACCGGCGTGGTCTCCTCCGCGCTGGAAGGATATTGAAAATCTTCCGGGATGGCATAGCCAAGCTCCTGGGCTTTGGCGATGACCTTGGTGCGCAGGGAATCGGAGACACCTTCGTGTCCGCTGAACACCTTCCAGACGGTGGTCCGGGAGATGCCCAGGGAATTTGCAATTTCCTGTAAAGTGACTTTTTTCATAGTTTCAACCGATCCTGTTACAAATTTTAACTACTAACCGATATTATACGCTTAAAGTGTAATTTTTTCAACCTTTCCGTTGGAATACAGAAGGAGGAGATGTGCACGATCGGCACTCGGACAGGAAATCAGGTACGTACGGCTGGTGGTTTCAATGGTATATCCAAGATCTTTTACAGATTTATTCCAGTCGTTCGGTGCATACGCATCCAGCGTTTTCTGCAGTTCATCGAGGCTGCTGCTGTAGGAGCCGGTTGTCTCAAACAGAATATTTTCTGCGTAATACAGCTTGCGGAGCTCCCATCTGCGATACTCGTCCTCCGGAATGGTGCTGTCGCATGGAGCATCCTCGCGGTCCTCGGAGAAGAAGACGAAAGCCCACAGCTCCGGATAATGAATATTGATGACGCCGGTCGGAGCCCATACCCAGTTGTCTTCCGGGAGAACATTTCCGTTTTCATCGGTGCGTTTTACGTAAGTGTTGTCCTTGACATCCACATTCCACTGCACACGGGAGAAGTTCATACGGTAAAATTCTCCGTTTTTCGGTGCGCGGCGCTCTTTCTGGTATTCGTAGAGAGCGGAGAACGGAATCACAACCTCAACACTCCAGCCTTTGTTTTCAGCGGAAGGATCGTTGATGGAACCGTCCACATGGACAGCGGTGCGAAGGCCGTGCATATCGTAGCCATTGAGGCCGCTGCCGCCGTCGCGGTACGGCTCTGCGAGAAACAGATCCCATACCGTGTTCAGAACGTTCATTTCAAATTCATAGTAATGGTACGTATCGGAATCCGGGTCAACGAAGATCTCGAAATCGTTGTCAAAGTAGATGACAGAATCGCGTTCTGTTAAATGACCCCAGATTTCATCGCCGGCAAGGTCGGCAGCAACGTAAAGATTTTCATCATCCCAGAGCATTTTTGCGCGGGTGACAAAACGCGGAAGCGGCATGTGGCTGCCCTGGATATCCAGAAATTCATCGGTATACGGTGCGTCCTCCCAGAATGGTTTGTTGATATTTCCGTCCAGATGGAACTCTTTTTTTGCGCGGTGGCAGGTATAAACTGGCGGTGCAAACGGGACAGCCGGAACCGGAATCGTGATGTTTTTGCTCATAAGTAAAAACCTCCCTTTGTAATTTGCAAAATTTAGTAGCGAAAGGTATCATAACACTAAAAGTAATAAATTTCAACATGAAAAATGAACAAAAATGAACGAAATATAACTTATTGTGGACAAAAGTAAAAAAATGAGATACAATAAAGCCGTTTCATAAGAGAATTTTGGGGGAAACAGATCAAAAATACACCGGCAGGAAGAAAACGGCCGGGCAGAAAGCATATAAGGAGGAAAATCAGATGGAAGCATATCAGAATACAGCCCTTTCACCGGAAGAGAGAGCAAAGGATCTTCTGGGAAGGATGACATTAAAGGAAAAAGTGGGACAGCTCAATCAGCGTCTGTACGGATTCCGGATCTATGAGCGGCAGGGAGAGGAATTTACCCTGACCGACGAATTCAAAGAAGAAGTAGAGCGCATGGGCGGACTGGGGGTTCTGTACGGCCTGTACCGTGCCGACCCGTGGGCAGATAAGGACGAGAAGACCGGAATCGTGCCGGAACTCTCCGCGAAAGCCTACAATATGGTACAGCACTACGTCATGGAACATTCCCGCCTCGGCATTCCGATGATGATGAGCAGCGAGTGCCCCCATGGCCATCAGGCACTCGGAGGAGGTCTGCTTCCGGTCAACCTGGCTGCCGGAGCAACGTTTGATCCGGCGCTTCTTTCGGAAGGCTACAAGGCATGCGGAAAGCAGTTAAAGAGCGGTCATGTGGAGCTGGCGCTGATGTCGGCACTTGATATGGCGCGTGATCCGAGATGGGGAAGAAGTGAAGAGTGCTACTCTGAGGACCCATGCCTTGCAGCCGCGATGGCAAAAGCAGCCGTGACCGGCATGCAGTCGACCGGCGTCGGCAGCGTGGCAAAACATTTCTGCGCCCAGGGCGAGACGACCGGAGGTGTGAATGCGAGTGCGGCGAGAATCGGGGAGCGTGAGCTGCGTGAAATCCATTTTCCGTCTGCAAAAGCGTGCTGCGAAGCCGGTGTGGAAGGAATCATGGCGGCGTATAACGAGATCGACGGCGTGTACTGCCACAGAAATGCATGGCTGCTTCGCGATGTACTGCGCGGTGAGATGGGCTTTGACGGCATTGTGATGGCAGACGGACTGGCTGTCGATTTCCTGAAAAACACAGAGGGGGATACGCTGCATGCAGCCGTTGCGGCAAGAAAGGCCGGTGTTGATGTGAGCCTGTGGGATGAAGCCTTTGGCCGTCTCGGTGAGGCGGTTGATCAGGGACTTCTGGAGGAGAGCCAGATCGATGAGGCGGTGCTCCGCGTTCTGAAACTGAAATTTGAAAAAGGTCTGTTCGAGCATCCTTATATGGAAGAAAACATGCTTTCCCCGGAAGAAGCCGGCATCCCGGAGGTATCTCTTGCACTGGCGCGGGAGTCTGCTGTGCTTCTGAAAAATGAAAAGACGGTGCTTCCGCTTGCAAAGAAATATAAAAAAGTAGCAGTGATCGGCTACCATGCGGCAGACCGTTACTGTATGCTCGGCGATTATACTCCGCCGGTGCCGGAAAGCGAGTGCGTCACGGTTCTGCAGGGCATGAAGCAGGAAGCACCGGATGGCGTGAAAGTCTCTTATGCGATGGGGTCCGGTTTTTCCGAGGCGGATGAGCATGAAAAAGCAAAAGCGATGGCACTTGCAGAAGAAAGCGATGTGATCGTGGCCGTTGTCGGCGGTTCCTCCTCACGGTTTGGAGGAGCTGTGTTCGATGCAAACGGAGCAGCCTCGAAGGGAACGGGCAGCCGTTCGATGGACTGCGGCGAGGGAATGGACACCGCGAAGGTTCACATTCCGGCCGCGCAGGAAGAACTGATTGCAGCACTTGCCCGCCTTGGCAAACCACTGGTAACGGTTGTAATTGCCGGAAGAGCATACTGTATCGAGAAGATCGAAAATGCTTCCGATGCCGTTTTATATGCATTCTACCCGGGACCGATGGGAGGCAGGGCAGTTGCTGAGCTTCTCTATGGAAGCAGCAATCCGTCCGGCCGTCTTCCGGTTTCTATGCCACGCCACGTGGGACAGATCCCGGTATGCTACAATTATCGGACTTCCGTTGCCCCGGCGTACTGTGATATGACAAGCCAGCCGCTGCATACCTTCGGAGAAGGAAGATCCTACACAACGTTTACCGGCAGTGATGTTTCCGTAACAAAAGAAGAAAATGGTATTTCTGTTTCCTTTACCGTGGAAAATACCGGAAATATGGCCGGAACTTCCGTTCCGTGCCTGTATGTGCGGAAACGTTCCGGCGGCGTTGTGGCAAGAATCAAAGAGCTGAAAGCCTTTACGAGAATTGCACTTGCACCGGGAGAGAAAAAAGAAGCTGTGTTCCATCTTACAAAAGAGGAGCTGAATTTTGTCCAGATTCCGGGAAAACCAGAGGTCATCTGCCATGAGTACGAGCTGATGCTTGAAGATGGAGCAGAGAAATGGTGGACTGGAAACGTGACGGAAATGTAAGAACGGACGAAAAAACCTGGAAACGTGACGGAAATGTAAGAACGGACGAAAAAACATAAAAATATAATAAGAATGAACAAAGAAGGAAACTATATTACAAAATAAAGAAACATAGTTTCCTTCTTTTGGTTTGCAGAAAATGGATAAAAATATAAATGGATCGTACGCTCCGATGCCGTGAAACGAAAAACAAAGGGAAAAACAGGAGAATTTATGGGAAAAGTGCTTAAAAAGTATCGGTTTAAATTGCGTAAAAGTAACAAAATAATATTTGTGTTCAAAAATTAATTGACAAATAAGGAAACAAAATGTAAAATAGATTCATCAAAACAGTGTTGGATAAATCTTAAATAACAGATTTGATTGTGGCAGTTGTACAAAAAAGAAGCAGCATGCGAGGATGATGCGAAAGCAAAATGTTCAAAATGTTCACGACAAGGGATGCTCCAATCAAGGAAAACACGAAACCTTTAAAAGGGAGGACAAGAGAGAAATGAAAGAGAAACCAACAAAAGCAAAGAAAAAAGGCCGCACCATCCGCGCCTTTAAGAGAGACATCTCGCTTTGGCTTTTCTGTGTTCCGGGCGTAATCCTGACATTCATCTTCAGCTACATTCCGATGTATGGTGTACAGATCGCGTTCCGCCGCTTTAATGCGACAGCCGGAATCACAAAGAGCCCGTGGGTAGGCATGTACTACTTTGAGAGATTCTTCAACTCTCCATACTTTGCTTCCACCATCAAGAACACATTGATCCTGAGTCTGTACGGACTGGTTGTATCATTCCCGATTCCGATCATCCTGGCACTGATGCTGAACTCCTTCCGCCATAAGAGATACCGGAAAGTGATCCAGACCGTCACCTACGCGCCGAACTTCATTTCCACCGTAGTTATGTGTGGTATGATCATTCTGTTCCTGTCTCCGTCCGTCGGTGTTATCAACCACGTACTGGAAGCAATCGGAATTCCGGCGGTCAACTTCATGGCGAAAAAAGCCTACTGGAGACACATTTATGTGTGGACCGGCGTATGGCAGAGTACAGGATGGAGCTCTGTTATTTACTTCGCAGCACTCGCCGGCATCAGCCCGGAACTGCATGAGGCGGCAAAGGTAGACGGCGCAACGAAATTACAGCTGATCCGTCACATCGACCTTCCGCTGATCATGCCGACCGCGACCATTCTTCTGATTATGAACTGCGGAAGCATTCTTTCCGTCGGCTTCGAAAAAGCCTTCCTTCTGCAGAACAACCTGAATGCCAGTGTATCCGAGATCATTTCCACCTACGTCTATAAGGTCGGTCTGATCAACAACGATATGTCGTATTCTTCAGCAATCGGTCTGTTCAACACCATCGTAAACATGGTTATGCTGATCATTGTCAATACGATATCTGATAAACTTTCGGGCAACAGCCTGTGGTAGGAGGAAACAAAAACATGAGTAAAGAAAATACCGCAGTGACAAAAAAGAAAATAAAACGCTGCAAAGAGGACGTCGTTTTTGACGCAGCCTGCTTCATTATCCTGACGCTGGTTCTGTTTGTTGTGGCATATCCGCTGTACTGGGTTATCATTTCATCCATCAGTGCGCCAAGCGCCGTATCGAGTGGTAAAGTACTGCTTCACCCGATCGGATTTACCCTGAAGGGCTACGCAGAAGTATTTAAAAACGACCAGGTTATGAGAGGCTTTTTAAACTCCCTGATCATCACCTTCTGCGGTGTCATGGTCAACCTGATCGTAACGCTTCCGACATCATATGCACTTTCCAGAAGCAATTTCTCCGGAAAGAAACCGATCACCATTTTTTACCTGATCACCATGTTCTTCGGCGGCGGTCTGATCCCTACCTATCTGGTTATTCAGAGACTGCAGATGCTGAACACGATCTGGGCACTGATTCTTCCGGGATGCTTAAGCGTATACAACATGATCGTGGCAAGAACCTTCTTCAAGTCGAACATTTCGGAAGAGCTGTATGAGGCAGCTGAAATTGACGGCTGCACCCAGGCGAGATTCTTTTTCCAGATTGCACTTCCGCTTTCCAAAGCGATCATCGCAATTCTGGTTCTGTACTATGGTGTCGGTCACTGGAACTCATACTTCTCAGCACTCGTTTATATTTCGGACAAAGCAAAGTATCCGTTGCAGCTGGTTCTGCGTAACATCCTGATCACGAACCAGACCGCGCTGTCCCAGACAGCAACAACTGCGGCAGCAAGAGCAGCACTGCAGGAAAAACAGCAGCTGATCGACGTTATGAAATACTCGCTGATCATCATCAGCAGTATCCCGGTTCTGGTTATGTACCCACTGGTGCAGAAGCACTTTGTAAAAGGCGTTATGATCGGATCCATGAAGGGTTGATTTACAGCAGAGTTATGTACCCACTGGTGCAGAAGCACTTTGTAAAGGGTGTTATGATCGGATCCATGAAGGGTTGATTTACAAGAAGAAGTTTTTTTAACGATTTATCTGCCGCACGGGAAACGGCGGTATGTAAATAAAGAGTCCGGACAACGGACAGGCAAAAGCGCTTCCGGCGGGAAAATGCCGCCGGAACAACACAGGAGGGAAAAATCATGAAAAGAAAAGCAGTCGCAGCAGTTTTAACTGCAGTAATGGTGGCATCTATGTTTACCGGATGTGGAAGTGATAATGGAAGCAGCTCGGCAAAGAGTGCTTCTGCAGCATCCGCAGCATCCGCAGCAAACGACACCGTGGATGAGGACGGAAAAGTAAACGGCATTATGTATCAGGAAGGTCTTCCGCTGGTAGACGAGGGAGATTACACCTTCTCTATCTTCTGCGATGATTCCAGCGAATCCGGCGAGTTTATCATGCTCGATGAGTTCAAAAAACAGACCAATGTAGACGTTGACCTGAAAATTTATCCATACGAAACAGCAACGGAGAGACTGAATCTGGATCTGAACTCCGGAGATTACGCGGATGTGATCGGCGGATGGACCTTAAGCGATAATGCAATCCTCACCTATGGTGTCAACCAGGGCGTATTCATTCCGCTGGAAGATTATTTTGAGAAATACTGCCCGAACATTTCTGCTATCCTGGATCTGCCGGGTGTAAGAGAAAAAATGACAGCACCGGACGGACACATCTACACGATTCCGTACGTATGCGGCGATACAACCGTTGGATACAGCCCATACATCAATACGAAATGGCTGGAAAATGTTGGTATGAGCATGCCGACCACGACAGACGAGTTTGAGGCAGTTTTAAAAGCATTCAAAGAGCAGGATGCAAACGGCAACGGCGACGCTTCCGATGAAATCCCGTTCTCTACAGACCCGAACAACAAACATATCGAGGCTATGGCCGGTTACTTCGGACTTCCGATGAACAAACTTGGTATTGCAATCCAGGATGAAAAGGTTGTTTACGGCGGTGTCAGCAATACGTACCGTGAGTTCCTTTCCTGGTTCCACAAACTGTATGCAGATGGACTCGTAGACGTAGAGCTTTATACACAGGACAGCTCCACCTGGGAAGGTAAAGGAAATCAGGACCTGTACGGCGTTTCCATCGCATACGGAAGCAATGAGTTTACCGGAATCCCGGCTGCAGAGGAAAGAGGCGATTTCGATTCCATGCCTGTTCTGAATACAGACAAAGGCGGAATCTGGCTGCGCGATACGGAAGGCTTCAGCGTATACAGAACCCAGGCTGTCATCACAAACAAGGCAGAGCATCCGGAAATCATCTGCCGCTGGTTTGACAATGCATTCGCACTGGAGAACGGCATCGGCTGCAACAGAGGACCGGTTGGTGTGATTGTAAACAAAGAGGATGACGGATACCATGCGATTGACACCACCACACTGTCTGAGGAAGATCAGGAAAAATATTCCTGGAGCAATCTGTGGCCGCAGTCTCTGCCGAAATATCTGCCGGCAGACTTCGAGTTTGTAGAAGAGCATCCGATGTATGATGAGAAAAAAGCAACAGAGGAAGCTTATGAGGCAAATCTGACCAAAGAGATTATTCCGTCCTACTGGATTGACCTGGATAAGATTGATACCTTCTCTGATACGAACACAGCAATCAAAGATTTCTTTGAGCAGCAGCAGGCGCAGTTCGTATGCGGCGAGCTTGACATCGACAACGATGCTGACTGGCAGGCTTATGTAGACGGTATGTACTCTCTGGGACTTGAGGACTGGGTAGCAACTCAGGGTAT
>ENA-OUQL01000772-OUQL01000772.1-human-gut-metagenome-genome-assembly--contig:-NODE-772-length-11169-cov-17.5871_pt1 | contig 11169 bp, 6 predicted proteins | sample MGYA00237945_ERZ548829 | MGnify/ENA primary metagenome ERZ548829 (study PRJEB26490, sample SAMN05194708) | human gut metagenome | biome: terrestrial biome; feature: human-associated habitat; material... | reverse complement strand
CTCTCTGGGCAACACCACCGCCGCCACCGGCAAGGGCTTCGCCATCGGCTCCGCCGCTCTGACCGCTCTGGCCCTGATGGCCTCCTACATCGAGAAGGTCAAGGAGGTGGGCGCTGACGTCACCTTCCAGGATTTCAGCCTCATGAACCCCGTGGTGCTGGTGGGTCTGTTCATCGGCGCCTGCCTGCCCTTCGTGTTCGCCGCCCTCACCATGAACTCCGTGGGCCGTGCCGCCCAGAGCGTGGTGCTGGAGGTGCGCCGTCAGTTCCGTGAGATCACCGGTCTGATGGACGGCAAGGCCGATCCCGACTATGCCCGCTGCGTGGACCTGTGCACCAAGGCATCTCTGCACGAGATGATCCTGCCCACCATCATCGCTGTGGTTTGCCCCATCGTGGTGGGTCTGATCCTGGGCCACATGGGCGTTGTGGGTATGCTGGCCGGCGCTACCGTCACCGGCTTCCTGATGGCCATCTACATGGCCAACGCCGGCGGTGCGTGGGATAACGCCAAGAAGTACATCGAGGCCGGTCACTTCGGCGGCAAGGGCTCCGACTGCCACAAGGCAGGCGTGGTGGGCGACACCGTGGGCGATCCCTTCAAGGATACCTCCGGCCCCGCCATCAACATCCTCATCAAGCTGCTGAGCATGGTCTCCATCGTGTTCGCCGGTCTGGTGGTGAACTTCCACCTGCTGTAAAAAACCCCATAAAAAGAAGGCTGAGCGGATGCTCAGCCTTCTTTTTGATGCTTTTTTGAAAGCTTGCGGGCGTAGGCCAGCGTTTGCCGCAGGGCTGCCTCCCGGTCGAGCCCCGCCAGATGGAGCTTGCGGGCGTAGGCCAGCAGCTGGGAGAAGTCCCGATCCGGGGTCAGTCCGGCGGAGATCAGGTCGCTGCCGGTGACCATGGGGCGGGCCATGGCGGCCCGGTAGATCTCCAGCCGCTGCCGCAGGAAGGGTTCCGGGTCCGGACGGGGCGGGTCGCACCGGGAGCCACGGTGATCCGCCAGCGCCAGCAGGATCAGGTCCCCCGGCTCTATGGCGGCGTCCAGCAGACGGTTGGTGGACTTGACGGAGGCCCCGCTCAGTGCCATGGCGTTGGGCTTCATGTGCAGGGCCACCAGATTTTTCACGCACCGGTGGAGGGCCTTCTCCCCGATCACCCGGCGCAGGAAGTCCTCCGCCGGCGGCAGACCCGCCTCCTCGTGGCCGTAAGCGTGGATGACGCCGCCTGACTCCGTGGTGGCGGTGACCTTGCCGAAGTCGTGGGCCAGTGCCGCCAGCATCAGGGCCATGGGCTGGGCTGCTTGGGGCCGCAGCTCGGCGGCGGTATCCAGCACCGCCATGGTGTGCTCCCACACATCCCCCTCCCCGTGGTAGCGGGGCGGCTGGGGGACGCCCTGTAAGCGCTGCACCTCCGTGAACCACGGGCGCAGCTGGTGCATGGTATCCAGTGTGCGGAAGAAGATGGAAGGGCGGGGCGCCTGCAGGAGGGCCTTTTGCAGCTCCCCCTCCACCCGCTCACGGGACAGGGCCGACAGATCCATGGTGCGGCACAGGGCCACCGTCTCCTCCGCCACGGTGAAGCCGAAGCGGGCGGCGAACTGCGCTCCCCGCAGCACCCGCAGGGGATCCTCCGGAAAGGATTGGTCATCCACATGGCGCAGGAGGCCCCGGCGGAGGTCCTCCCGGCCGCCGAAGAAGTCCAGCACCTGACCGGTGAGCACGTCCTCCATCAGGGCGTTGACGGTGAAATCCCGGCGGCGGGCGGCTCTCTCCGGCCCCAGCCACGGGTCCACCTCCACGGTGAAGTCCCGGTGGCCCCGGCCTACGGCGGCCTCCCGCCGGGGCATGGCGATGTCCAGTCCGCAGCCCGCCAGTCCGTAGACGCCAAAGCTGGCCCCCACCGTCCGACGGCCGCCCATCCGGTCCAGCACGATCTCCAGCTGCTGGGGGGTGACGCCGTGAACCTCGATATCCAGATCCTTGCTCTCCCGGCCCAGCAGGCGGTCCCGGACGCAGCCGCCCACATAGTAGACGCTGCCGCCCAGCGGCTGCACCTCCTGTGCGATGCGGCGGGCCGTCTCACGATCCCGTGTCATGCAGTCTCCCCTCCTTGCGAAAAAAGCCGTGGCCATGGGCCACGGCTTTTGTGTTCACGCCAGAATGTCCCCCAGATCGTCGAAGGTGTGGGCATTGGTGACCACCACCACGTGGTCGCCCTCCTGAATGATGCTGGTGCCGCTGGGGATGATGATCTCGCTGCCCCGTGCAATGGCCGCCACCAGCACGTCGTCCTTCAGGGACAGCGCCCGCAGGGGCTTATTCAGCACCGCACGGCTCCGGGCCGTGGCGGTGAACTCCAGCGCTTCCACGGCGCCGCCCAGCATCTTATACAAGCTCTCCACGGCGCTGCCCTCGGAATTGGCCAATGCCCGGACGTAGCGGGTGATCTGGTTGGCCACGATATCCTTGGGACTGACGATGCTGCCCACCCGCATATCCCGGACCAGATCCATGTAGTTGGGGCGGGTCATCTTGGCCAGCACCTTGGGGACGCCCGCCCGCCGAGCCGTCAGGGCCATCAGCAGATTCTCCTCGTCCCGGCCCGTCAGGGAGACGAAGGCATCCGCCTGGAAGATATTCTCGCTGGTCAGCAGCTCCTCCTCCGTGCCGTCGCCCTCGATGATCATGGCCGTAGGCAGCTGGGCCGCCAGCTGAAGGCACTTATCGTGCTTCTGCTCCACGATGCAGACCTTGGTATTGCTCACCGCCAGCTCCCACGTGAGATACATGGCGATGCGGCTGCCCCCCAGCAGGGACACGGTCTTGACCCGCTGCTGGGTGCGGCCCATAGCCCGCAGCATCTTCTGGAGCTCGGACTTGGTACCCACCATGTAGAGCTTGTCGCCCTCTCTCGGCACAAAGTTGCCGTTGGGGATGATGCACTCGTCCCCCCGCTGGGCAGCGCAGATCAGCACCTCCGCCGAGCGGATACGATGGAACTCGCTGAGGGCCACCCCGTAAAACCGGTCCCGCTCCGTCACCTGTATGCCGATCATGTCGATACGGCCGCCGGCGAAGGGCTCCACGGAGGAGGCGGAGGGGAAGCTGAGGATGCGGGCGATCTCCCGTGCCGCCGCCAGATCGGGGTTGATGACCATGTCCATCCCGATCTCCCGCTTCAGCAGGGCGGCGTCCCGGCGGTAGTCCGGATTCCGCACCCGTGCGATGGTGTGCTTGGCCCCCATGGTTTTGGCGATGAGGCAACACACCAGATTCGTCTCGTCCAGATTGCTGACAGCGATGACCAGATCCGCCGTCCGGGCGCCGGCCTCCTCCAGCACGCTGATGCTGGCGCCGTTGCCCTCCACGCACATGATGTCCAGGGTGCTGTCGGCACGGGCCAGCGCCACCGGGGAGGAGTCCACCATGGTGATGTCGTGGCCCTCCACCGCCAGCTGGCGGGCGATAGCATAGCCCACCTTTCCGTTTCCTACAATGATGATCTTCATGAGCCTGACTGTTCCTTTCCCGGTCGTTCTGGCTGCTCTTTTTCCGGAGGTATTGCTTCTTGCGGCGGCTGCCCCTGCGTCTGCTTAAGTGGCTCCGCCGGTTTGGGTGGGTTCGCCTTTCCCGGCTGCTCTGCCGGTTTAGGCGGCTGTGACTGTCGGGGCGGCTGCGTCGCCCCGGAAGGCTTCTGCGCCGCAGCTTCCTGCCGTGTCGGCCGGGCAGCCTTTTCCGCCGCCTTTTCCTCTGCCGCACGACGGCGCTGGGTGCGCCGGTGCAGCACCACCGCATTCAGCTCACCGCCTAAAATCAGCACCGTCCCGCTCATATACAGCCACAGCAGCACCACCACAATGGTGGCGATGGAGCCGTAGAGCTGGGTATAGTGTGCCAGATTTTCCACATAATAGGAGAAGGCCAGCGACAGCAGCATCCACGCCGCCAGCGACACGGCCACGCCCGGTGCCACCTCCCGCAACGGGCATCGGCGGCCCAGCGCCAGCATATACAGCACCGTCACCAGCACGAACATCAGCAGCGCCACCGCCACGAAGCGGAGCTTGCTCCAGAGGTTGATGAAACCGTCCGGTACGGTGATGATCCCCGACACAAAGTACAGCGCCCGGCGGCCCACGGTGATCATCAGCAGCGTCAGGCCGATGGATACCATGAGCCAGATGGCGAAGAGAAAAATTTTCAGCTGATCCAGCAGGATGTTCTTGGGCTGGCCCTTACCGAAGGCCTTGCGCAGCGAGTGCAGCAGGCAGCCGGTGGCCCGCATGGGGAACCAGATGGAAAACACCAGACTGAACCACATGAGCTGGCGGCTGGCGTTGCCGGAAACGTATTCCAGATAGCCCCGCACCACCTCCGCCACGTCCCCCGGCACGATCTGCCGCAGGCCGGTGACGATGCTGTCCACATCCAGCTCCAGAATACCCAGCAGGGTGCTGACGAAGATCAGCAGCGGGAAAATGGCGAACAGCAGGTAGTAGGTCAGGGCTGCGCTGTCCCGTGCCACGTCATGGAGATAGTACCGGCGGATCATCTGCGCCGCCGTTTGCCCCAGCGCCGTGCGGGGGTGAGTGCCTTTACGCATAGTTCGCTCCTCTCTGTTTCAGCTTATTATTGTAGCACAGCTGTGAGCAAAATAAAAGGAGATTTTCCATTACACGGAAATCTCCCACCCGTTTTTTATCATAAATATTCCAAAAATATTACTTTTCTGTAAAATTTTGTTTTTTCCGCTGAAAATTAAGAAACTATTCACTATTTAGTATTGGCATTTGAAAAAAAGCGTGTTATAATACGTACAATCGGAGTTGTCTCCCGTGCATGGAAAAATTTGTAAAGAGGGTCTAAACTATGGATAACTTAACGAGAATCGTCAAAACCGAAATTTCCCGTCAGTACAAGAGCGTGCGGCAGTTTGCTTTTGCGGTCAATATCCCCCTATCTACCATCAACAGTGCGCTGCACAACGGCATCGGAGGTTCCTCCTTTGATACGGTGGTGCAGATCTGCCAGACGCTGGGGATCAAGGCCATCTCCAGCGATGCCTCCTTCTATCTGACGGAGGACACCCAGCAGCTGCTGGATCAGTATGCCCAGTTGGACGACTACGGCCGCCACACCATCGCCTCGGTGATGAAGGTGGAATACGACCGCTGCTCCACGCAGGGCGCCCGAAGCACAAGCGGCAGTGATTATGAGCTCCGCCCCAGTGTCAACGTCTCCTCCGACCTGGGCGGCTCCTCGGTGGAGCCGCTCCAGGTACTCAGCGACCATCGCAGTCTGTAACCTACCAAACAGAGCTGTGACAAAATCTGCCGGAGATTTGCGGCTCCGGTTGGTTTTGTGTCGCCAGCCACGGGCTCTCCCCCACTTGGGGGGAGGGCCCGTGGTTTTTTATAGGGAGTTATGGCGCGTGATAGGGAGTTTACTGTTCTTTGCGCTTGCCGGTACGCAGCAGGGCTGCAAGGCTCATGCCGCACAGGGCCGCCAGCCCCATCCACAGGCCGGTGTCGCCGGTGTCTCCGGTGGGAACGGCGGGGGTGGTGGGCTCTGCGGGAGCGGGCAGCTTGGCCACGGACTCGGTCCGCAGCACCTGGCCGCACACGGTGCAGGCGTAGGTCTTGACGCCCTCACGCTCCGTGGTGGCGGGGGTGGTGATCTTGCCCTCGCCCTCCGTATGCTGGGCGTTCACGGTAAAGGTGACGGTAACGGTGTTGCCGAAGCGGTCGGTGGCCGTCAGGGTCTGGGCGCCCTCGGCAGCGGAAACGGTGAGCTTACCGTCCACCAGCTCCACGGGCTGGCCGTTGAGGGTCACGCTCTCCAGATTGGGGTCGGTAACGGTGATCTCTGCCGTCAGGCAGTAGGTGCCGCCGTCCGTGACGCCCTCCACCGCAGGAGCCGCCTCGTCGATGAGCTTAGAGCCCACCTTGGTGCGGGTATCCGTCAGGCCGCAGCCGTGGTCGCACTGAGCCGTCTCCGTGCCGTCGTCGTCATAGGTGGCGTTGTTGTCGTAGACGTAGTGGGTGAAGCTGTGACCCATGGCCTCCTGATAGAAATCCTCCGGGCCGGTGTAGGTCTTGCTCTCGTCCAGCTTGCCGTCGGCATCAGCGAAGTAGCTGCCGCAATCCGGGCAGTACCAGTAGGCGGCGTAGCCGTCCTGCGTGCAGGTGGCGGGGTCGCCTGCCGTGCGCTGGGCATTGGCGTGGTGGGTAGCCGGAATAACGGTATCGGTGATGGGCTGAGCAGCTGCTGCGTCAGCGAACAGCTTGTGGCAGTCGCTGCACTGCCAGTACTCCAAGCTGCCCGGCTGGGTGCAGGTGGCGGCGGTTCCGTCGTGATGGGTCAGGTCATGATGGTTGGGATCCTTGGTGCCATAGGCAGCGCCGCAGATGCTGCAGGTGGCCCTCTTGGTGCAGGTGGCGGTGCCGTCATGGCTGCCCAGAGAGTCCTTCACCTGACAGCCGGGAACGGCGCAGGACCGCCAGTGCTGGGTGTCATCGTGCTGCCAATCGCCCCACTGGTGGTTGCCGGTGTGGGTGATGGTAAAGGTCCAGCTGGGATCGGTCAGCTCACTGACGGCGTTGATGTCCTCGTTGCCGGGAACGGTGACGTAGACCTGATAGGTACCCATATCCGTGGGAGCGGCCACGACCTTGCCGTTTTGCTTATAGACGACGGTAAAGGTGTTGTCGGGCCAATAGCCCATGCCCATGGCCCGGTCGCCTCCGGTGCTCCAGCGAACGGTAGCCTCCTTGGCGGTGCCGTCATACTCCAGATTTTCCGGAGCGGTGAAGGTGAAGTCGCCCGCTGTGGGAGTGCGCTTCACGATCTCCCACCGGAGCTTCTTTTCGCCGGTGGTGCCGTCGCTCCACTTGAAGCCCGCTGCGGGGCGGACGGTAACGGTATAGACGCCCACGCGGCAGGCTCTATAGCCGCTGCCCACAAGCTCGTAGCCGTAGACTTCGCCGGGCAGCAGACCGTACTGCCAGTTGCCGTTATAGGTGAAGGGGCCGTAGACCGTGGGAACCGGGATGGCCTCCAGATACTGGTTCAGGGTGACAGTAGTGGACGGAGAGGGCTTCCGGGTCTCGGTAGCCGCATAGCGGACCTCATAGGTGCCGGCCAGAGCGGAGGTGAAGGCGCTGCCGCACTGGCTCCATCTGGTGCCGCCCACGGGGCGATACTCCATGCTGCTGTTGGTGCCGTTGATGCGGCCGTAGCCCGTCCGACTCTGGGGATGGGTCACGGTGAGACCCGTGGGGGGCTGGGTCTGGGCCGTTTTCTCCGTGGGGGCGGTGAGTGTCATGGCGGTATCCGCCGTGGCCGTACCTGTGACACGGATGGTATAGCTGTCGACCTTGGCGGCGGTGATGCCGTTGAGCGTCACGCTGTACCCGTCGGGGATGTAGTAATTGTCGGGATCGGTAACGCTGATGGTGATGGGCGTCAGGTCCAGACAATCCTGCGTCAGCCGGCCGCCGTTCTTATAGGCGAGGCCCTTCGGCAGGGTGACGCTGACCTGATAGGTCTTGAGGCGGAGATAGATCAGGCCCTCAGAGTTCAGATAGGTCTCGTAGCCCGCCCGGTCGGCGCTGACGTACTGGATGCTGCCTGTGCAGGCGTCGCTGCTGATCTGGACGGTCTGTCCGCTGGCGAGAGTCCTGCCGCTGCTGATGCCGATATCGGCACCGCTGCTGAGTCTTCTGGCGCTGACCTGCTGCGACGAGTTCTCCAGATACAGGTTGTTGTCCTGATCGTCCTTATCGACGTTGTTCTGGATGATGGAGCGGCCGGACAGGGTGATGGTATGGTCGTAACCACGGACAAACACGCCGCCGCCACGGTCATCGACGGTATTGTCCTGAATGGAGCCGCCACTCATGCTGAAGCTGCTCTTGGAATAGAGGTACACGCCGCCGCCATCGCCGCCACGGCGATCATCGTTCCCGTATTTGTTCTTATAGTTGGCCAGACCGGCGAAGTTGTCGCAGATCTCGCCGCCTCTCATGTCGAAGGTGCCTGCCACGTACACGCCGCCGCCGAAGCCGCCGCCGAAGGTGGCGCTCTCCTTATAGTCGACCGCACAGGCGTAGTTGCCGGAGATGCGGGCGGTGCCGGAGAGGTCCAGAGTCGCATACAGATCCACATACACACCGCCGCCGCCGTCAAAGCCCAGGTCGTCATTGGTGCTGTTGACACGGTTGCCGCTGATCTCGCCGCCGGAGAAGTTCATCGTGCTGCTGCGGCTCTGGAGGCCCTTGACGTATACACCGCCGCCGAGGGTGTTGGAGATGTTATCCTTGATGGCGCCGCCGGTCATATTCAGGGTGGAGCCGGAAACCAGGACAACGGCAGCACCGGCGGAAGCATCGGTGTAGGTGGTATCATTGCCGCTGATCTCGCCGCCATACAGATTCATGGTGGCGTTCTCATTATACACGGCATGGGACTTATTGCCGGTGATCTTGCCGCCGCAGAGGTTGAAGGTACCCCTGTTGAACACAGCGGCGGGGTAAGGGGCGCTGTTTTCGGAGCTGTCCAAGCCGGTGATCTCGCCGCCGAACATATTAAATCTGCAGCCGGCGTCGATCTCTATGATGCAGGTACCCTTGGGATCCGCCGTGTCCTTGCGGGTGATCTGACCGGCCTCCTCGGCGCAGTCGGTGATGGTCAGGGTATGATAGTTCGTCACATGAATGTATGGGCGATAATACCCGTTTTCCAGAATGATATTGTGTCCGTTGAGGCAGATCCGCACATCATCCAGATCGCTGCCCCACCCCTCATCGGTGGTGGTCACATCATTGAGCAGATAGTAGCAGCCGTAGCTCTTGACGGACTTCAGGCTGCTGATGCCGACCCACTTGGTGTCCTGATCGTGGTCGTGGTAGGGGCCATAGCTCTGGTTCTGCAGGCACGCGCAGTGGATGTGCTCCTCATTGGCCAGCAGGTCCAGATTGAAGCTGACGGACCCGTTCTTCGTGACGGCGCAGTTGGTGCGGTCACTGGTAAACACATTGGTATCGGAGGAGCCCCGCACGATGCGATAGGCGGGGATCAGATCGGCGTTGAGGCCGATGCGGGAGTCGGAGGAAACATTGCCTGCAAGGACGGCCTGATCCTCCGCCGAGGCAGCCACGTGCAGGTTGCTGGCGGCCTTGTCGTCCCCCTGCGTGTTGCCGGTGATATTCACTGTACCGGCTACCTTGCAGGTGGTCATACCACCGAAGTACACACCGCCGCCGGCGATTCCGGCGGTGTTGCCGGTGATGGTGCCGCCGTTGAGGTTGATCTTTGCGGTGTCTTCAGAGCCATACTGCTTGTTGGCCTCGCAATATACGCCGCCGCCGTACTTCGTTGCGGTGTTATTGGCGATGGTGCCGCCGTTCATGGTGAAGGAGGCCAGTATATTCGCCATATACACACCGCCGCCGTAATCGGCCTCGTTATCCTCCATGCGGGCGGTGCCGTTCATGACAAATTCCGACGTGCCGGCAAACAGGCCCGCAGCGCCGCCGGCGTAATACTGGCTCTTGCAGTTGCGGAGCACGGCGCCGTCATCCAGCGTCAGCGTGCCGTACCGGCTCACGTAGATGGCAGGATTGGTGGCAACCGTCTTGTCGCCGCCGCCGTCCACGGTGATGTCCTTCAGGGTCAGAGCGGCATAGGCGGGATGATCCGAGCCGCCTGCGCCGCTATACCCCTGCTCACCCGTCAGATTGAACAGGCTGCCCTTGAAGCCCTCGGCACGCACCAGCTTGCTATTGGCATCGGCGCCGCTGATGACCACACGCTGGTTGTAATACGCATACCAAGCCATGCTGCCGTTGGTGGTGCGGGTGGGTCTGATGTTCAGAGTTTCGCTGATTTCGATGGTACCGCTTACAACGATTTCGATGGTATTGTTGTAAGAGAGCTCACTCATGGCGCTTTTGAGCTGCTCGAGGGTAGTTACCGTCGAGGTCCACGCCCATGACGTCTTGGGGACCAGACTCAGTACCATCACCAACGCTACCAGCACGCTGGCGATTCGCTTTTTCATAGATTTCCTCCCTGGCAGGTCTTTTGTATTTTGCAATTACCACTTGCAACGACCTGCATCTTTCTGTATACTGAGCATATACCGTACACCAATGTACGATGCAAGTACTTTTTAAAAAAATATGGCAAAATCTGGAGAGTTCGTCATGAGTGAACACAACAGCCGTCTGATGTCCATCGGTGAGGTGGCCAAGTCCCTGCATATTACCCGACGCATGATCCTCAACTATGAGGACAAGGGCATTCTGCTGCCCGACGTAAAAACCGGCTCCGGCGGGAACCGCTACTACACCCCGGAGACCCTGACCCGCATCCGGGCCATCCGGCGCTTGCAGACGCTGGGTATCTCGCTGGATGAGATCAAGCTCTATTTCGAGGATGCCGCCGACCTGCGGGATATCATCGCCCGGCTGGAGAAACTACGGGACGAGCTGAACCTGTGCATTGAGAAGCTGCAGCTGCGGGTCCGGGAGAACAGCAACGAGGCCCCCATCATCCGCACCATCCCACCCCAGACGGTGTACGTCTACCGCTGCCCCTCCCCTACGGTGGAGGACCGCAAGGAGATCTTCCGGGACGTGATCCCCGCCGCCATGCGCCAGTACGGCACGGACTCCGCCAAGCGGATGTATTTCATCGACTACCCTATCGACGAGCCCAACGACATCAACTTCTGTGTGGCGGTGCCGGATGGCAGCAAGGGCCCCTATGTGCAGGACTGGCCGGAGGAGAAGACTCTGTGCATCTTCTTCCACGGGGACTATGACGAGATCCCGGAGGTTCGGGAGCGGCTGGTGGCCTACGCCCGGCAGCAGGGCCTGAAGCTGAAGGGTACCTGCCGCAACATCTATCTGGAGGGCCCGCCCCACCACAAGGACAAATCGAAGTTCGTCACGCAGGTGGCTCTGCCGCTGGTACCGGATGAGCTATGAGGAAGAAAACCGCCGCATCTCCTGCGGCGGTTTCGTCGTGTCGAAAAAGTCTTTTCGCCACGACGAGACATTTTTCAGAGCTTCAAAAAGCTCTGAAAAATGGGGATCATCATCGTGCAGGACACCCTTCCCGGGTTTCCCGCACACACCCTTCCGCCCCGTTGACGAAAGGTT
>ENA-OUQL01000771-OUQL01000771.1-human-gut-metagenome-genome-assembly--contig:-NODE-771-length-11171-cov-4.32872_pt1 | contig 11171 bp, 8 predicted proteins | sample MGYA00237945_ERZ548829 | MGnify/ENA primary metagenome ERZ548829 (study PRJEB26490, sample SAMN05194708) | human gut metagenome | biome: terrestrial biome; feature: human-associated habitat; material... | reverse complement strand
GACTACAGATGTCCGAAATGCGGCTTTAAACGTCCGGAGATCGACTTTGATGCCACAGATGTGAAGGTGGATGATCAGATTGCCTTTACAGTGGAGGATAAAAGGATCGTGGCCAATTATAAGGGATTCTATAATGTGTATAATATTCTGGCTGCCTATGCGGGAATTCGTACCGCAGGCTTTAAGGCGGAGCATTTTAATGAGATGCTCCGGAAGTTTAATCCGGAAAACGGACGCAATGAACAGTTTCGGATCAAGGGCACCAGTGTTGTTCTGAATCTTGCCAAGAATCCGGCCGGTTTTAACCAGAACATTTCAGCTGTGATGCAGGACGGATCACCAAAGGATATCATCATTGTGATCAATGATAATGCACAGGATGGAAAAGATATCTCTTGGCTCTGGGATGTGGATTTTGATCTTTTCGGAGGTGACAATATCAATTCCATCACAGTCAGTGGTATCCGGTGTCAGGATATGCGCCTCCGTCTGAAATATGTGGATATCCCGTCCATGCTGGAAAATGATGTGGAGACAGCCATCCGCAAACGAATCGGAGATGGATGCGGTAATCTTTATGTACTTGTAAATTATACGGCGCTGTTTGGCACCAGAAATATCCTGAAGAAACTGGAGGGTGAGAAATGAAGATAACGATAGGGCATTTATATCCGGATCTTCTGAACCTTTACGGTGACAGAGGAAATATCCAGTGTCTGATGAAGCGCTGTCGCTGGAGAGGAATCGAGGCAGAAACCATAGCTTATGAACTGGATGACAGAATCGATTTTTCCAAACTGGATATCGTACTTCTTGGCGGTGGCTCCGACAGAGAACAGATGCTGGTATGTGAAAAGCTGAAGGAAATCCAGAAGGATTTCAAGGCGTATGTGGAAGACAATGGAGTTGTGATCGCAATCTGTGGAGGGTATCAGCTCCTTGGAAATTATTATAAGACGGATCAGGGAATGATCGAGGGTCTGAAGCTTGTAGATATGAGCACTGAGCAGGGAAAAGGCCGCCTTATTGGAAACATTGTGATGCAGAGCGATCTTTTTGATATGCCCATCGTAGGTTTTGAAAATCATGGAGGGCGTACCACCATCGGAAACAACAGATCTCTGGGAAAGGTTCTGTCAGGATACGGAAATGACGGACAATCCGGTGAGGAAGGGGTTGTATACAAAAATGTGATCGGTACGTATCTTCACGGACCGCTTCTTCCCAAGAACCCGCAGCTTGCAGATCTTCTGATCAGCCGTGCACTGGAAAAGAAATACGGTAAAAAGATCGAACTTGAGAAACTGGATGACAGCGAGGAACAGGAGGCAAACTCCTATATTTTCCATCGCTTTGTAAAAAACGAAGGATAAGAGGGCAGTATGGCAAAATCAAACAATCAGAAGGCGAAGATCCTGTACCTTGAAAAAATGCTGCGGGAAACAGGGGAGCATCGGGTAATATCTATGCAGAAGATCCTTGAGAATCTTGAGAAACAGGGAATCCGTGCAGAGCGAAAGAGCATTTATGATGATGTGGAGGTATTACGTTCTTTTGGAATGGATATCCGTTATACAAGAGAACGGCCGGGTGGGTATTATCTTGCCGGTGAGAGTGCCGGAGAGGAACAGCCGTCTGAAGAACCCGGGCTGACTGCGGAAGCTAAGGAGATTCATGAAACTAAAGATATTCATGAGACCTCTGTGACAGGGTACCGGAAGCTTCTTGAGGCTTCAGCCGGAACCATAAAAAAAGAAATAAAACTTCTCTGTACCGGAGCTGTACAGGCGGAGGTGCGTGACTTTTTCGGCACAGATGCAGAATATAAGATGAAAGATAGCGGAGATCTGACGGTAACTGCAGAGCTTCCGGAAAATGGAAAATTCTACGGCTGGCTGACCGGGATGGGCGGCAGTGTACGTATCCTGAAACCCAAGAAATCTGCAGCCGCCTACAGAGACTATCTGAAATCACTGGCAAAGGACTATAAAGGCTTATAGGAGAGATTTGATCATGAAGAAAAAAACAGCAATCCTGCTTGTGGGAGCTTTTGTCTTTACAGCAGCCTTTTCCGGCTGTGGAAAAAACAAAGAGGCGACAGAGGCAGCCAATGAAAGTGTGGAGTCTGAAGACCCGGAAGGAAAAGCCAAAAACAGCAATGATGCAGAGGAAGAAGAAAAAGAAGAAGCAAAAGAAACTGCGGCAGCAGATAAGAAAGTAGGTGTGTTTCTGCCTTCATCAGCAGATGATCCCCGTTGGTCTGCTGATGGAGAAACTCTTCAGAATACACTGGAAGATGATGGATATGATGCAGAGATATTTTGGGCAGATGAAGACAGTGATACGCAGGTATCACAGATCCAGTCCATTCTGGACGATGAAGAGCTTTCTGCACTTGTCATCGCACCTTCAGATGCTTACAGCCTGAACGATGTGCTGGAGCAGGTGTATGAGAAATCTATCCCTGTGATTTCTTACGATCAGCTGATCATGGATACAGATAAGGTCAACTATTATGTTACCTTTAATACAAGAAAAGCCGGAAAAATGGTGGGAGATTCCATCATAAAAAAAATGGATCTGGAGAAAGCCCGGGAAGAAAAGAAAACTCTGACCATTGAGTTCCTTATGGGCTCTCCGGATGATCGTGACGCACTGTTCTTTTATAATGGCGTGATGGAGAAGCTTCAGGAATATTTCGACGACGGAACACTGGTATGTACTTCAGGAAAGCTGACCTTTGATGATACTGCAGTGATGCGTTCCGGAAGAAATACCGCAAAGAATGATATGGCGGAGATCCTTTCTCAGAATTATACAGAGGGTGCGCCGGATATTATCTGCACAGGTGCCGACGACCTTGCACTTGGGGCTGTGGATGCCCTGGAGGATGCAGGACATGTGTCTGGAGAGGATGGCTGGCCTATGATCACAGGAGGCGGCTGTGAGGCAGAAGCAGTGACTGCTGTGATCCAGGGAAAGATTGAGGATGATCTGTTGTTTGATAACCGTGTACTGGCAAATGACTGTGTGACGATGGTGGATGCTCTTCTGAAAGGGGAGAAGCCGGAGATCTCCGATTATGAGCAGTATGACAATGGAACTAAGATCGTGGGAACTGTGACCAGTGATATCCAGCTGATCGATGCAGATAATTATCAGATGCTTGTGGATGACGGATATTATGAAGAGGAAGAGATCATGCCGGAGGCAACTGCCACACCAACGCCGACAGTGACATCGGAAGCTACGGTGACGGAAGAACCGGATATAGATGAAAATACACCGGAAACTGTATCGGCTTCATCGGAAAAGGAAGAAACGGAAATTTCCGGAACACCGACACCGGAGGAAACAGTAACTCCGACACCTTCAGAGAAAGCGGAAAAGGGTGCAGATGCATAGATCAGAAATGATATCATGATCTGGCTGTGATAAAAATAAAAATACTCCCGGAAACAATGTATATAAGTTTCCAGGAGTATTTTTTATGATAAATCTTATTCACGGAAAGTAAGTTTGCCATCAGCAATGGAATCAATGATAGCAAGGGATTCCAGATGGATACCCATGTCACGGATGGTCTGTCCGCCGGACTGGAAGCCTTTTTCGATAACGATTCCGGCTCCTTCAAGAGTTGCGCCGGATTTCTTAACGATGTCGATCAGACCGAGAAGTGCACAGCCATTGGCAAGAAAATCATCAATCAGGAGTACGTGATCTTCCGGTCCGAGAAATTTCTTGGAAAGGATCACATCGTAAACTTTCTTGTGGGTGAAAGACTCTACCTTGGTGGTGTACATCTCGCCGTCAAGGTTCACACTCTGTGCTTTCTTGGCAAATACAACCGGTACATGGAAATACTGTGCCGCAATACAGGCAATACCGATACCGGAAGCCTCGATGGTAAGGATCTTGGTGATTGGACAGTGGTCAAAACGTTTCTTGAATTCTTTGCCGACCTCGTTGATCAGGTCAATATCCATCTGATGATTTAGGAAGCTGTCCACTTTTAAAATATTTCCTTCTTTTACTACGCCGTCTGTCAGAATTCTGTCTTTTAAAAGCTGCATGAAATTTATCTCCTTTGATTTATCACATTAATATATGTTTACTGCCCACGGACAGAGCAGTAATATTTTTAATATGTATCATACGACAATATTTGCGTGAGTGCAATTATTTTTGACAAAAAAACATAAAATTATTATAATGGATAGGATGACTAAGAAAGGAACAGGCACAGATGAAAGAGTACGAAGTAATCTGGGAAATTTTTAACAAATGTCCGAGAAATCAGATGCGTGATGTATTTGTGGAAGAAGTGGAGATTGCAGATCCGGAAGCGTATGTGAAACAGAAATTTCAGGGGAAGGATGTCTCCTACGAGAAGACAGTACTGGAAGACGGAACCATCATTTTTGACATTCAGACATCTATGATCCGGCAGCGCTGTTCTTTCACGGAGATCTGAAGGAGGAAATACACATGAAAGAAACACATGTGCACGTTCTCGAGGATGGAACCGTTCTTGAACATACCCATGGGGAACAGGAACATGTGCATACTCACGATGGCACACATCCTCATCATCACAGCCACGCACAGACCAAGGCCGTACTCAACAGACTTTCCAGGGCCATCGGGCATATGGAATCCATTAAGCGTATGGTGGAGGAAGGACGTGACTGCAGCGAAGTGCTGATCCAGCTGTCAGCCGTAAAATCTGCGATCAATAATACAGGCAAGATCATCCTGCAGGATCATATAGAACACTGCATCGTGGATGCCGTGGAGCATGGAGACAGGGATGCTATCAAGGAACTGGAAAAAGCGATCGACAGATTTATGAAGTAAGGTAAGGAGTTCATGAGAGCTCATGAATGAGAAAAATGCACGGACAGAGAGCCAGTTCTGTCTGTGTAAATACAAAGAATGAGAGGAATCTATTATGGCAAAAGAGTGTAGCAATACATCCTGCAACAAATCAAGCTGTGAAGGCTGCGGACAGAAACAGCCCCAGAGCCTCATGGCAGAACCAAACGTTTTTTCTGACGTAAAACATGTGATCGGAGTTGTCAGCGGAAAGGGAGGCGTGGGTAAATCCTTCGTAACAGGCTCCCTGGCAAACCTGATGGCTTCCAAGGGATATAAAGTGGGCATTATGGATGCTGATATCACCGGTCCGTCCATCCCGAAGATGTATGGCATCAAGGGCAATGCACAGGGCAGTGACAATGGAATCTATCCGATGCCAACTGCAAACGGAATCGAGGTTATGTCTGTAAACCTTCTTCTCCCGGATGAGGAGACACCGGTGATCTGGAGAGGTCCGGTCCTTGCAAATATGGTAAAACAGTTCTGGAGTGATGTGATCTGGGGTGAATTGGATTATCTCTTTGTAGATATGCCGCCAGGAACCGGAGATGTTCCGCTGACAGTATTCCAGTCCCTGCCGATCGAGGGTGTCGTGATCGTTACTTCTCCGCAGGATCTGGTCCGCATGATCGTCAAGAAGGCCTATAACATGGCTGATATGATGAAGGTTCCGGTCCTTGGAATCGTGGAGAACTATAGCTATGTGAAATGTCCGGACTGCGGAAAAGAGATCAAGGTCTTTGGCGAGAGCCATATCGATGAGATCGCTGCAGAACTGAAGGTTCCGGTCCTGGGCAAGATGCCGATTGACGTGAAGCTTGCAGAGCTTGCAGACAGCGGTCTGTTCAGTAAGATCGAGAATGAGTATATCACTGCGGCAGCAGACGTGATGCCGAAGGCTGAAGCGTAAGTAATAAGAATAATATCTGACCGATATCAATAACAGAAAAGACCACCGGAATTGAGTACATAAGGATCGTAATAACCTTATGGCAGATTCCGGTGGCTTTTTTACTGAATCAGGGAAGTATCCTGCTTCGATCGCAAAAAGCAGTAAGCGGCAGGAACTTGATCGTATCAGATCTGGGAAAAATATTTAAGAAAGCACTGGGCAGCCTGGGAAAGCTGCAGTGCTTCATGATGAGCGATCACGGCACTTCTTGCGGGCAGAGGTGTTTTCAGATGGACAGGTTCCAGACCCGGACGGTTGCGGAGCATATAATCCGGGATACAGGCAATACCAAGTCCGATCTCTGCAAGATCGATCAGCAGATCGTTGCTGTTCAGTTCAACCTCAGGCAGCAGCTTCAGTCCCTGGGCTGCAAACACCTGATGAAGATATTCGCTGGTGGTACTCTTTGGAGCGAGCATCAGGATGGGATAATCCAGAAGATTTTCCATGGAAAGAGGCGATTTGCCCATGGTGAAATAGTCCGGATTTGCCACGAAGATATCCCGGAATTCCAGCACAGTCTGAAGCTTGGTGTGGGCTGAAAGCCGGGAATTCGGGTAGTTGGTGACGATCAGCTCAGCCTGGCCGTTTTCCAGAAGTTCCGCACATCCGATGGAGGTACTGTTGATGATCTTGATCCGTACCTCCGGATGATCCTTGTGGAAACGGCGGAGATAGGGGATGAGAAAATAGCGGCACAGAGTATCGCTGGCACCGATCCGCAGCTGACCGGTAAGATTTCCTTCTCCGGAAAGGACAGCCTCTCCTTCGTTTAGCATGGAAAGTGCCGGCTTTACATGCTGGAGAAGAAGCTCTCCCTCCGGAGTCAGGATGACCCGTTTGGTGCTGCGCACAAACAGAGTATGGCCCAGCTTTTTTTCAAGGTTTTTGACGGCCTGGCTTACTGCAGACTGTGAGATAAAAAGCTGTCTGGAAGCCTCCGAAAAGCTCAGCGTCGTGGCCACGTAATAAAACACTTTGTAAAGTTCAAGATTGATATCCATATGTGAAAAATCCTCCGCTTATAAATGATATAAGATATATTAATTTTACTAATGATATTTCCTATGATACTATATTTTCAGCAGAAAAGAAAGACTGAAATGCTTTCTGCACGTTTACCATCCTTATTATCGGATATAGAGAAAGGAGCCTTCTATGAGCAACGTAAGACGTGTGTATGTAGAAAAGAAACCTGCCTTTGCAGTAAAAGCAAAGGAACTGAAACATGAGATCAAACATTATCTTGGTATCAGCACTGTGACAGCAGTCCGTGAGCTGATCCGTTATGACGTGGAGAATATCTCCGATGAAGTATTTGAGAAAGCCTGCAAGACCGTATTTGCAGAGCCGCCGGTAGATGATCTGTATCTTGAAAAATTTGATGTGGCAGAGGGCGCACGTGTATTTTCCGTAGAATTCCTTCCCGGACAGTTTGACCAGAGAGCCGATTCTGCAGTGCAGTGTGTACAGTTCCTGGATGAGAATGCAGCACCGATCATCCGTTCAGCAACTACTTATGTAATCGAAGGAACCGTTACAGATGCAGAGTTTGAGGCGATCAAACATCACTGCATCAACCCTGTGGATTCCCGTGAGACAGGTCTTGAGAAGCCGGAAACACTGGTAACAGTATTCCCGGATCCTGAGGATGTGAAGATTTTTGACGGATTCAAGGATATGGCTGAGGCTGATCTGAAGGAGCTGTACTCTTCTCTGAACCTCGCCATGACATTTAAGGACTTCCAGCATATCCAGAATTATTTCAGAAATGAAGAGAAACGCGATCCTTCCATGACAGAGATCCGTGTTCTGGATACCTATTGGTCTGATCATTGCCGTCATACTACTTTCTCCACAGAGCTTACCAGCGTGAAGTTTGACGAAGGTGATTATAAGACTCCTATTGAAAAAACATACAAAGAATATCTGGATGCCCATAAGGATATGTACAAGGGCCGTGATGATAAGTTTGTCTGCCTGATGGATCTTGCACTTATGGCAATGAAGAAACTGAAAGCAGAAGGCAAGCTTGCAGACCAAGAAGAGTCTGATGAGATCAATGCCTGCAGTATCGTGGTACCGGTGGATGTGGACGGAAAAGAAGAAGAGTGGCTGATCAACTTCAAGAATGAGACCCACAACCATCCGACCGAGATCGAGCCTTTTGGTGGTGCGGCTACCTGCCTTGGCGGTGCCATCCGTGACCCGCTTTCCGGACGTACCTATGTATATCAGGCAATGCGTGTAACCGGTGCGGCTGATCCGACCGTATCCGTAAAAGAAACTCTGAAGGGTAAACTTCCGCAGAAGAAACTTGTCCGCAGCGCAGCTCACGGTTACAGCTCCTACGGAAACCAGATCGGTCTTGCAACCGGTGCTGTAAAAGAAATCTATCATCCGGACTACGTTGCAAAACGTATGGAGATCGGTGCGGTTATGGGTGCTGCCCCGAGACGTGCGGTTATCCGTGAGAATTCCGATCCTGGAGATATCATCATCCTTCTTGGAGGACGTACCGGCCGTGACGGTATCGGCGGTGCTACCGGTTCTTCCAAGGTCCACACAGAGGCTTCCATCGAGGTCTGCGGCGCAGAGGTGCAGAAAGGTAACGCACCGACAGAGCGTAAGATCCAGAGAATGTTCCGCAGAGAGGAAGTCAGCCATATCATCAAGAAATGTAACGACTTTGGCGCAGGCGGTGTTTCCGTTGCCATCGGCGAGCTGGCACCGGGACTTCAGATCGACCTCGACAAGGTTCCGAAAAAATACGCAGGTCTTGACGGCACTGAGATCGCCATCTCTGAGTCTCAGGAGCGTATGGCTGTTGTAGTTGACCCGAAAGATGTGGATACTTTCCTGAAATTTGCAAATGAAGAGAATCTCGAGGCAATTCCGGTTGCAGTTGTAACGGAGGAGCCACGCCTTGTCCTTAACTGGAGAGGAAAAGAGATCGTAAATATCTCCCGTGCATTCCTGGATACCAACGGTGCACATCAGGAGACCTCCGTTGAGGTTGAGATCCCGTCAAAGGAAGGAAATCTTTTCGAGGAACGTCCGGATGTAACAGATGTAAAGAAAAAATGGATGGATACTCTTGCTGACCTGAATGTATGCTCACAGAAGGGTCTTGTGGAGATGTTTGACGGCTCCATCGGCGCAGGCAGTGTATTTATGCCTCACGGTGGCAAATATCAGCTGACAGAGACACAGTCCATGGTTGCAAAGGTTCCGGTACAGAACGGAAAAACAGAGACTGTTACCATGATGAGCTACGGCTTTGATCCATACCTTTCCTCATGGAGTCCGTATCATGGAGCTGCCTACGCAGTAACCGAGTCCGTTGCCAAGATCGTTGCAACCGGTGGTGACTATAAGAAGATCCGTTTCACCTTCCAGGAATACTTCCGTCGTATGACAGAAGATCCTAAGAGATGGAGCCAGCCGTTCTCCGCACTGCTTGGCGCTTATGCGGCACAGATCGGATTCGGCCTTCCTTCCATCGGCGGTAAGGACAGTATGTCCGGAACCTTCAATGACATTGATGTTCCTCCGACACTGGTGTCCTTCGCAGTGGATGTTGCAAAGGTAAAAGATGTGATCACACCGGAGCTCAAAAAAGCAGGAAGCAAGCTGGTATGGCTCCGTGCACCGAAGGATTCCTATGATCTTCCGGATTACCCGGCTCTTATGGAGCAGTATGATAAATTACACCAGGATATCCAGGCAGGCCGTGTGATCTCCGCATATGCACTTGACCGTCATGGAATCGCTGCTGCAGTCAGCAAGATGGCCTTTGGTAACGGCATGGGTGTAAAGATCGAGCATAACCTTGATCCAAGAGATTTCTTTGCTCCGGCATTCGGCGATATCATCTGTGAGGTTCCGGATGGAAAAGTCGGTGAGCTTGCCATTACCTATACTGTGATCGGTGAGGTTACGGATAATGCGAAGTTCACCTACGGTGATACAGAGATCACTCTGAAAGAGGCGCTTTCCACATGGGAAGGAACTCTGGAGAATGTATTTAAAACAGCAGCAGGAACCGAGGACGTCAAGGCAGATGACGGTTCCCTTTACAAAGCAGACAGCATCTATGTATGCAAACATAAGGTTGCAAAACCGCGTGTATTTATTCCGGTATTCCCTGGAACAAACTGCGAGTATGACAGTACCCGTGCATTTGAGAGAGCAGGCGCCGAGGTAGACGTAAAGGTATTCAAGAACCTTACAGCAGAAGATATCCATGATTCTGTAGAGCTCTTTGAGAAAGCCATCGATCAGGCACAGATGATCATGTTCCCGGGCGGCTTCTCAGCCGGAGATGAGCCGGACGGATCCGCGAAATTCTTTGCTACCGCGTTCCAGAACGAGAAGATCAAGGAGGCAGTTATGAAGCTCCTCAATGAGCGTGACGGTCTTGCTCTTGGTATCTGCAACGGATTCCAGGCACTGATCAAACTGGGATTGGTACCGTACGGTGAGATCTGCGGACAGAAAGAGGATTCTCCGACACTGACCTACAACACCATCGGACGCCACGTATCCAAGATGGTTTACACCAAGGTTGTCAGCAACAAGTCTCCATGGCTTCAGAAAGCACAGCTTGGCGGTGTATACTGTAATCCGGCTTCTCATGGTGAGGGACGTTTTGTCGCAAACGATGAGTGGCTGAAGAAACTCAAGGAAAACGGACAGATCGCAACAGAGTATGTACCGGTAGATGAGACAGGATATGAGGGTGAGTTTAACGTAAACGGCTCTTATATGAACATCGAGGGTATCACAAGCCCGGATGGACGTGTTCTCGGAAAGATGGCACACAGTGAGCGTCGTGATGCAGGCGTTGCTGTCAATATCTACGGAGAGCAGGATATCAAGATTTTTGAATCTGGTGTTGAGTACTTCAGATAATACCAGGGGGAAAAGGTCAAAAAGTCGTTCGTGCTTGCACGATAAGACTTTTGAACTTGGACCCCGCCAAACATGAGGAAGTAGCAATTTACGTAGTAAATTAGCGGATTCCGAATGTTTGAGGATTGCGTGAGCTGCGTGCAGCGGAGCAATCCGGGAGTATCAAGTTATGGGCAATACTTTGCCCATAACATCCTTACAGTGGCAGGGGATTTCAGACCTCCCTGCCACTGTAAAAATACAAAAAAGCATATATTTTTTAAAAAATTAAAAAAAGTGAAAAAAACTGTTGACACAAGTCACAAACCATTATATAATAGCAAAGCGAGTTGCGGAACGGAAGAGTTCCTAAGACGAACAACTGTTATGGGATCTTAGCTCAGCTGGGAGAGCATCTGCCTTACAAGCAGAGGGTCATAGGTTCGAG
>ENA-OUQL01000770-OUQL01000770.1-human-gut-metagenome-genome-assembly--contig:-NODE-770-length-11175-cov-4.78534_pt1 | contig 11175 bp, 6 predicted proteins | sample MGYA00237945_ERZ548829 | MGnify/ENA primary metagenome ERZ548829 (study PRJEB26490, sample SAMN05194708) | human gut metagenome | biome: terrestrial biome; feature: human-associated habitat; material... | reverse complement strand
ATCAGTTATCTGATGTCTTTAATTCTGCGTCTTGATACAACTGCTGCACCTGCTGCCATGGCAAGTAATGCAGCTAATGAATATACTGCCATGTTGTCTGCATCGCCAGTCTTAACATCTGATACAGATGTATCTGCTGAACCTGAGTCTGATGTACCAGCACCATTTGTATCATCTGTTCTTTCTGAACCTGTACCTGCATCAACCTTTACTAATGCATTGATTGCTGCTGTAAGATGCTCTGTTGCCTCATCAACATCTGCCTGATATTCTGCAACTGCAAGTGCATCGACTGCTTCCTCATACTCAAGCTTCATAGCTGCCCAGGATTCGGCTGTGTAATCAGCTTCGTTAAGTGCATCTGCTGCTGCAATAGCTGCTGAAAGCTTTGATGTATCACTTACAGGTGCTTTAACCTTAACGATATTAGCATCAGTTGCTTCAAAATCAATTGTAGTATCAGTATATCCTAATGCATATACAGTAAGTGACCAGTAACCTGTTCCATCATATCCTGCTGGTAACTGGCAGCGTGCTGAATCTGTAAGTCCAAGCTGGATTCCCATTGATTTGTGCATCCAGTTGTCTGCTGCGAATTTAGTACCATATGTAGCAACTACATTTGTTCTTGTTGCATCATTTCCATAGTATGTCCACTTAACAGCCTGCATCATAGCACCTAATGCGCCATAACCATCACCATTAATATCAACTCTTAAGAACTCGCCATATGAACCTGTAGCTTCTTTTACCGTAGATGTAATGTTAGCAGCCACACTTATATCCTGCTCTGCAAATGACTTTCCACTTCCAGTCTGTCTTGCAGAGAATGAATATGTTCCATCTGCATTCTTAACTGCTGTCTTAAGTCCGTTAGTATCTGCATTAACATCTGCTGTATACTCATATGAACTAAGCTGGACCTCACCGAATCCTCCGTATAACTTCTCACCATTCTTGACAACTCTGTAATGCTGCTCAAAATCAGCAAGATCAGATGTCTTAACCTTAACCGGAACATACTTAATACCAGTTACTTCATAAGAAGAAAGCTTAGATGTTGTGCCATCTGCATTAGTAATTGTTCCCTTACTATATGAAAGCTGTGTACCATCTGTAAGTATCATCTGTTTTCCATCACTGCTCCAGCCGGCAAGCTCATACTTCTTACCATCTTCTGTATCAATTGTTGCCATGCACTGGTAGCTTCCTCTGTGAAGACCATGATTGGTTGTAGCTCTTGTTACTGTATCAAAAGCACCTTTATCATACTCACCATGTGTATCCTTCTCATTAGATGTTGTTACATCTCCTGCGTTATATACGCCCTCGTTAGCCCAGTATTCCTGCCATGTAAGTCCAGCATATACATATGAATACTCATCATCTGCTGCATGTGTATCAGACACAAGTGCAGGAAGTGCTGTTACAGCAAGAACAGTAGCGGCTGCAACTGCAGCAATCTTAGTAAAAATGTTCTTTCTCATAATTCCTCCTTGTTTTGCGAAGCAAAATCCGAACCCATTGGTGAGGAGAGGAATTTTGCCTCCTTATAATTTTTTCTATTACAAATCTGCCTACTTCTTAGCAGATTTATAAGCATAGTAAAATGCCTTCTTTATGGCATTGCTTGATTTAGTAGCACCAGAAACACTGTCAACGCCTGATGTACTCTGATTTGCAAGAAGCTGTGCAGGAACCTTTGCATTTGCCATATTAAAATACTGTACGTCCTGTGCTCCTGCTTCTGAAGTTGCTGTAACTGATGTAATCACATCTCCCGATATGACTATCGTAACCGTTACATTGTAATTATAAGTATCACACACAGCAGAACCCGTATATGTTCCGTCTGCTTTAAATGTGGTATTAGCCGGTGTATCACTGCCTGAACCGCCGCTCAGCTCTCCACTATTGTCAGAACCATTATCCGGCTGAGCTGACTGATTACCACTGTCAGAACTATTACCTGATGAATTACCAGAAGCATTATCCGAACCGGAATTATTGCTATTTCCCGACACTTCATTTCCTGCACCACCAGCCGGTGAGTCTGACTGTCCATCCGATGAAACTGATTCTTCCAGACTCTCTTGTGTTGTTCCTTCGGCATCTGTCTTAGCCGTACTGCTCTCAATCTCTTTGACCATTGCTGCAACTGTCTCTTCATTAAAGAAATCGTTCCATTCCTCATTGTCTTCCGATGCCGACACTGTCTTTCTTCCTGCAAAGCATAAAAATGTCATAACTACACATAAAACCAATGCAAGTCCATACATAACCGTCTCAGGTTTCTTACCATATGTCTTTCCGGCTCTTGCAGCCTTTACTGATACAGCCTTTGCTATTCTCATAGCTGCATATCCTAAGAAAACTATGCTGTAGATAACAACATTTGCAATATAAGTGCCAAGTCCAAGTCTTGCATATGGAATATTGATAAGCATTATATGTACATACATAAGACCGTAGAATACGTATGCTGTGCGCTGTAACTGCTTCCATTTCTTAGCCTGCATCTTCTTTCTTACAGCCTGAAATGAAGTTACTGTAAGCACAAGCATTATTATGATAAGCACAAGGCTTATTATTGCTGCTGTAAGCTGTGTTGCTGACAATGCCGCCGGCTTAATAAAAAGCATTTTAAAATATGTCATTCCGTATGTGAAATTATGACACAAGACAAGTATTGCCGCTGTAATTGACAATTCACCTCTTATCTTCATAAGCGGTGCAATCAGCTTGCTGCCCTTAGGAAGTGCACCTGCGTACATTACTGCAACGAACATTGCCGTTCCAAGAGAACCCTTTGCAAATATTCCTAATATGTTATTCTTTACAAATAAAGGCATTGGTAAGAATCCAATCAGAAATACTGCAATAGAGATTACCGCTGCCCCTATATAGTAGATACCTGCGTGTTTTTTAAGTGAATCTTTAAGAAAATATATGAATAAAGATACGATTATAAGTGATATTACTAATAACATGTCTGCTCCTTCTAGTCTTTATACCCTAAGTTAGCTATCCTAAACAAAAGTAATTTCATCTATCTTTGATTAGTTTTTTCTAACTGTTCTATAGAATATATTTTAGGACCTGCATTTGTCAATACAGGCTGTTAATAATAATTCTCATTAACGTTATCTGGTAATTATTTCCGTGTTCATATTGGTTGAAAAACTGTCAGCTATTCCCTCTGACACATATACTTTGCTTCCATCATAAAGTATCATCTCAAAATCAAGCGAGCCGCTTCTATACAGCTCTTTCGCACCATCAAGCCCCATTACAAAAAGCGCTGTTGATAATGCATCTGCTGTTGTTCCGTCAGAGCATACAATTGTAACTGATGTCAGATTGCTCTCTGATGGATAGCCTGTCTGTGGGTCTATAATATGATGATATACCTGTCCGTCCTGCTCAAAATATCTCTCATATCCACCTGATGTTATAACTGCCTTATCAGCAGTGCTTAATACGCCAAGATAACTGCTTTCACTGTCAGGATTCTGTATGGCAACCCTCCAGTCCGAGCCATCGCTCTTTCTTCCAAGCACCTGCACATTGCCTCCAAGATTTACGATTGCGTGCTCTATGCCGCAGTCCTTCATAATCTGAATCACCCTTGAGGAAGTATAACCTTTGGCAATTCCGCCAAGATCAATGCTTGCACCATCTGATAATGTCACCTGCTGCCCGTTAATCCCCACATTTGTATAAGAAACATGCTTAAGTACCTCTGCAATCTCGCTGCTTTCAGGCACTCTATAATTCTTGGTGGTAAATCCCCACAACTCCATAACTGGGTATATCGTAATATCGAAAGCACCTTTAGTTTCTTTAGATACCTGCATTGCCCTGTTCATTATAAATGCGGTTTCTTCCGATACTTCACCGCTTCCATTTTCATTTATCTTAGTAACATCACTGTCCTCATTTCCTACCGAAAACATTGCATCAAGCCGGTTAATCTCCTGAACTGCTTTACTTACTGCTTCCTCTGAATTGCTGCCATATGCAGTAAGCGACATATATGTATCCATTGCAAATATTTCCTGTGTACTCTGGACTGTATCGTCCTTCTCTGGCTTGCTGCCACCACATGCCGTCAAAACAGCCGCTGCAAGAATTGCTGTAATTCCTGCCAATATATATTTTCTGATATTATATTTCATGCTTTTAAGTTTTATCCTCCATCTTATACTGGTTAGTTCCATAAAACTTTATAGCATAATAATCAAAATGTCAATCACATACGGTCACACATTCACCACGCAAAAACACCCGCAATATAATTGCGGGTGCTCCTGTAAAGAAAATTCTTATGAAATTAGATATCTTTTCTTCTTCTCATGTATACTGCTGCCATTCCAAGTAAGCCACTAAGTCCTGCTGCCATTAATGCTGCATACATTCCTGTATGACTCATATCACCAGTCTTGACTGTTGTGTCTGCTCCTGTTGATGTTCCTGTTGAATCATCAGGTGTCTCGGCAGGATTCTCGTTATCTGATGGATTTCCTTCAACATATTCTGGGTTCTGGTTATTCTCACCTTCCCATGTAACATTTAAGTTATGAAGCATTGTTGTATTCTGCCATCCGCCTGCGCCAAGTGTTCCTGTATGCTGGATTGCAACTCCGCCAAAGCTGTTAGCTTCAATATCTGCTGTAAGGTCAACCACATGTGGATATCCCTTAGCTGCCTGGTCTGCAAGCTGTTCTGTTGGTGTCTCAACATGAGCTGTGAGCTTATTGCCTTCAGCCTTTAAGCTGATTGTACAGCCTGTTGCATAGCAGCTTGCGATAACTTCATCAGAAATCTCTGTTACTGTTCCGTTGTCGTATTTTACAAGTACAAATGTTACGGCATTAGATGAAGCCTTTGTTCTTACTATTCTTAATCCGTATCCTGTAAGTGTAGATGTATCGAACTTAAGAAGTACATCCATATACTGTCCTGCACTACCAAATCCCTGACCTGCTGTCTTGGCTGGGTCAACTACAAGCTTAAGTGACATATCACCATATGTTCCTTCTACTGGTGTATACATAAGTCTTGCGCCCTGTGTACCTTCATATAATCCAGCGCCTACACAGCCGTTACCTGTTGTTCCATATTTCCAAGGTTCTTCTGTATCAGCTCCCTGCCAGCTTCCAAAACTTTCTGTATCTGCCGGACGGTTATAATCTACTGTCCAGAAGCCAGCTTTGATTTCAGACTGCTTTACATTAGGGAAGTTAGAGAAATCTGTAGCAAAGTTCTTGCTTCTTACATCTTTCACTCCGATTGCCTTGTCATATACTGTATTTACCGGTGTTCCATAATCACTTCTGATGTTCTTAGATTCTACCTTAGCCATGATGTAATATCCTACATCACCTGCTGTTAACTTATATGTATACTCTGGTGAATCATTTCTTGTTACTGCTACAAGTATAGGATTGCTGCCCTCTGCATCTGTACATCTGTACCATGAGATTGCAGACATGTCTTCTCTGCTTCCTAAATCAAGTGAGTAATCTACTTTAAGACTGCCCTGTCCGTCATTAGTAATAACTGGTGCCTTTGTAAATGCTGGTGCTTCAATCTTGCTTGGCTTTACAGTAATTCCAACTGCTGCTTCAAGACCTGACTCTGTAGATGCATTTATAATAACCTTCCTAGCTGCATCATCATTATTAGTACCTTCTACTTTGCATGTTCCGTCACCATTATCTGTTAACTTCACATATGCCTTATCTTCGTCTGATACGCTGTATGTTATCTTCTGTGTTGTATCATTAGTTCCATAGAAATAGTTAACTGTTCCTCCTATTGAAGCTGTTTCCTTTCCAGATTCAATCTCTGTGACATCTGATGTTATTGAAAGCTGTGTTGCAACTGTGTCCTGTCCGGCTGCTTTAATTACATCCCTAACTCCTAATGGATCCCAGTCGTCACTGCCCTTTAAAAGATTGTATGTGTTGTAATATGTCTTACCACCTGACACAATCTTGTAGGCATCAAGTACCGACTTGCCTGTAATATCAACGGTTTCTTTAGCTCCCTCGCCACCGATTGTGATGCTCTGTCCATTATGAATTATGTTGCTCTGATAACATTTTAATGAAGTTGATGGTGTTTTAGTCCATCCAATTGATATAGGTACACTTAAATTACTGTTATATACACAGTCTACTGCGGTAATTGTGCCGCCTTCCTTAGTAAAGAACTGTGTAGGTTCAGCTTCAACATTTAATATCTTACAATTAAATGTACAACCTAAAAATGTTGAACCTGTACCATATGATGAATATAATGGTCTGTTTCCGTAGAAATCAAAATCGCATCCTACATATACAGCATTTGCATTAAGGGCATCATCTGTACTTTCAAAATGACAGTTGTTATAAAGACTTCTTGATGCTCCATTTATTGGGTCAAGATTAAGTCTGCTTATGAAGTTACAGTTATCTGCAAACATCTTGTCTCCTGAAACATCAGCAAGCTGTGCCTGTGTGATTGTCTCTGTTCTCTTTGCCTGATTAAGCTCACTCATAAGCGGATAATCAAGGTCAACGCTACAATAGTTACCTATTGTTATGTTCTTAACTGTAAGTGCACCGCTGCAGTTGAATCTGAACATTGTGTAGTTACCGTTAGAGGCATGTGACTGTCCTCTGTTTCCTGCTAATACAACATTATCAGGATTTCCTGTAAGACCTTTGATAGTAAGATAATCTGAATTAACAACCATTCCATAAGGTACTGAATATCCTTCTGTCTTCTGTACTGTATCTGTTGCTGCCGGATCATCTATCCAGTATACATATGGTGCAACATATACTGTCATTGGATTGTCTGCTGTTCCATTCTTTAATGCATCTGCTGACAATGCCTTAGTAATATCGTTATATACATATGGGTACTGGGCAGCAAGCTCATCTGATAACGATCCATCAAGATATATGGCTGTCTCCGACAACTGGATTGTCTCACCCTGATACTTAATGTAAGTTCCACCGAATTCAACCGGATCAGAACTGTCCATTGGTGTGTAACCTTCTAATGTTTTGTTAATGTCTTTTACTGCTGAATACCTTGCAGTTTTTACTCCTGTTTCCTGTGCAAATGCATAGTATCCCTGTAATGGAGCTAAGTTGCCTGCAACAAGAACGCCAGTCATGACACTGACAGCAACAGAAGCAATAATTTTGTTTCTTCGTATCATATTATTCCTCCTTAATATTAAATTGTTTCTGCTTCTTAAGATGCTTTTATTATATTCACATTGTTTTTTTATAGATACAAAAAAACAGCACGAAATCTTCCAAAATCAAAAAAATATGTAAAAAATCAGTAACATTTTCTCTATAAACGACCTATAATCAGTATATGATTTTGCTTCGTAAGATATTATTCATATACCAAGGAGACGGCAATGTACCATTTTATTAATGACAATTTCCACACGGATATTGCTACTGTGCCTCCATCTTATAAGATGAAACATTTTCATGAACATAACAGATGGGAGCTGATGTTTATATATTCTGGTTCCTGCACCCTTTATGTAGGTGATGAAATATATATGTTAAATCCGGGCGGACTTGCTCTTATCCCACCAGACATGGCGCACATGACTACTTACCTCGCCGGAAGTGACCATACAAGATATGTGTTATATTTTAATAATGATGATTTAAAGTGGATTGCTGATGATTCCTCTCTGGATATAGAAAGCATTTTCCATAAACATCCTGTTGTCCATATACCAGAAAGACGACTTGATTACATATCATCAATTATCCAGAAGATTTCTTATGAACACAATGGTGTAGATAGTCTGTCTTTATCTTTCATACATTCTTATTTTCATGAACTTATACTTTTTATTCTGCGCTGTCAGATGTATGAAGATAATGTTATTACGAAAATGGATACAGGTAATGAACTTATCCAGAAGGTTATTGAATATATTATCGAGAATTATCACAATGACATAACTATGGCTGCTACTGCAGAACTTTTTAATATGAGTGAATCGAGCCTTTCCAAGAAATTTAAGGCTTTTACAGGCTTCAGATTCAGAGAGTATCTTATTTATGTAAGAACGCACGCAGCAGCAGACCTTTTAGTCAACACCAGCCTCTCTATTACTGAGATTGCTGACAAATGTGGTTTCGCCGACAGTAATACTATGGGCGGCACATTTAAAAAAATCATGGGCGAAGCGCCCGGAAGCTACAGAAAGAGCCATTAATTATATTTTTTATTTTGGAATGGAGGTTATTATGGCAGATTTTATTTTACTTGATGAAGATTTCTCTGATTTTCCTATTGGTGAATTTCCTTATGATAAGAATCATTCGGCAATGGGTGAGTATCATTTTATCCATTATCCCGGATATTATGGTAAATGGTATGACCCAGTATGCAATCACACTTATAACGGTCAGGGGGCTTCCTGGATTATTTCTGAATATAATGGAAAACATTTTATGGAGCAGATGCGTATCCGCAATGACAAGCCACACCGCACATTTCCTATGCTCACAAGCGGTGACAGATTCTGGCGCGATTATACTATAACTGCAAGTGTGCGTATGTTTACTACCAAATGGGGCAATGCCGGCATTGGTTTTTGTTGTCAGAACTCTGCTAATCTTCTTGTCCTTGTTTTTGAAGAGCATGAGTTAAGACTTGAGTATCGTCATAAGGAGGAGGTTACTGTACTCGATTCTGTACCTTTTGATTACAACTGTGATGATACTTATGTACTTAAGGCTGAGATTAAAGGCAGCCATGTTATATGCAGTGTTGATGATAAGGTTTATTTTGACCTTGACACTGAATATGCAAGGCAGGGTGGCAAGATTGCCATTACTGCAACTATCCCTACACAGTTTGGTTTTGTAAATGTTACTACTTCTGAAAGTACTGCTGCTTCTATTGATGCTGCAAGAAATGCTTATAAAGCTGAATGTGAAGATGCACAGGCACATTATCCTAAGATGAAGCTTCTTAAGAAAATTGACCTTAAAGGCTGCGACACCGGAAGACAGCTTCGTTTCGGTCATCTTCTTGGCAATGGCGAGTATCAGATGGTTATGGCTCAGTGCCAGAAAAGAGTAAACCGTGATGCTTATGGAACAATCAGCTGTCTCACCGCATTTGACCTTGATGGCAATATATTATGGCAGCATGGTGAACCTACTGATAATCACGACATTGGAACTATATCAGCAGATATGCCTATGCAGATATATGATATTGACGGTGATGGCTTTGATGAGGTTATTACAGCCAAGAATTTTGAAGTGCTGATTCTTGATGGCAAAACAGGTGAAGTGAAGAAACGTGCCAAAACACCTTTCTCTTCACCAGAAGGGGACGGAACTATTATCGGTGTTCCTGATAAAATCTACGCATTTGACAGAATTAATCCTGATGGTATGCGTATATGTAATTTCCGTGGTCTTGACAAGCCACGCGATATTCTCATTAAGGACCGTTATTGCAGAGTATATGCACTTAACGATGACCTTGAGGTTATGTGGCATTTCCAGAGTGATAAGAATACCGGACATTTTCCTTTTGCAATTGATATTAACGGAGATGGACATGATGAACTTTTAGTTGGTTATAACATGCTTGACTGCCACGGTAATAAAATGTGGACTATGCCTGTTAATGAAGACCATATTGATGAGATTGTTCCAGGCAGATTTGAGTCAGGACCACACAAAGGTACTAAATTCTTTGCCTGTGTTGCCGGAAAGGAAGGATTCCTGATATCTGATTTTAACGGAAAGCTTCTTAAGAAGGACGGCATAGGTCATGCACAGCGTGTAAGTCTTGCTAATTATCTTCCTAACCGCCCGGGCTATGAAATGGTTGTTGTTAATTTCTGGGGACACCAGGGAATTATATATTTCTATGACAGCGAGGGTAATCAGTTATGGGAAATGGAGAACGAGCTTAATGGTAATCTCTTAACTCCTGTAAACTGGACTGGTGACGGTCAGGACTTCATCCTTCTTAATGCTGATATAGAGCGCGGCGGAATGATTGACGGCAATGGTATCCAGGTTGTTAAATTCCCTGACGATGGTCATCCTACCATGTGTGCTGAAGCTGTAAACCTCTACGGCGATGCCCGTGATGAAATTGTCACATGGGATTATGATTCTATGTACATATATACACAGGATGATGCACCTAAGGATGATGTATATGCACCTTTCAAGTATCCTGATTATAATGCTTCTAATTACCGCGGTGAATACTCATACCGTGAGAAGTGGTGGTAAAATTAAGACTATAAATGACTAACAGGGTTGCAGAGTATATAACACTCTGCAACCCTGCTATATAATAAGTCCATCAGCATTGAATAAGTTTTTTCTCCAGACAGTAATGATACACTCCGTCTTCTTCAACGGATTTACATATGACATCTGCTCTTGCTTTGACTTCATCAATGGCATTCCCCATGGCCAATCCTGTACCAACAGCTTCTAGCATTTCAATATCATTTCTACCATCACCAAAAGCAATCGCCTCATCTTTCGATAATCCATAATAATTAAGCACTGCATTTACAGCATTTCCCTTACCACAATTCAATGGAATTATATCTGCTGCTTTATCCCACCATGCAGTTATCTGGGTATTTTCAGTTCCTTGCAGTATCTGGGCGTATTCTTCTTTTCTGCACGCACACATAATCTGATAAATATCTTCTTTACATAACTCATCGAAATTATCTGCAATTGTCAATGTTTCATTTCCAAATTTAAAGTACTCTTCCAGATGCTCATCTGTGCCATTAGTAACAATAAAATGCTCATTGCTGATTGCAGCTGCTCTGTTCATTTTATTAAGATTTTGAATTATCTGATGTTTATCATTATTATTCAGTGGATTCCTGAAAATAATCTTTTCTCCAGCCATTACATATGAACCATTAAATGTTAGAAGCACATCAAATGTAATATCTTTGAATTTAGGAATTGAAAGATAGCCTCTGCCAGTCGCCATACAAAGCAATATTCCATTCTGGTGAAGAGAATTTAACGCTTTAACTGTTTTATCTGTCGGTTCTTTACATCCCATTTTCAACAATGTTCCATCTATATCAAAAAATGCTATTTTAATCATATATGGCTCTCCAATACTGTTTGATAT
>ENA-OUQL01000767-OUQL01000767.1-human-gut-metagenome-genome-assembly--contig:-NODE-767-length-11270-cov-2.96924_pt1 | contig 11270 bp, 10 predicted proteins | sample MGYA00237945_ERZ548829 | MGnify/ENA primary metagenome ERZ548829 (study PRJEB26490, sample SAMN05194708) | human gut metagenome | biome: terrestrial biome; feature: human-associated habitat; material... | reverse complement strand
TTCTCGTTACCTATTCTCCTATATGAAAGTTGTAACGACCCGATAAATCGAATCGTTACAGTTTTTTAATCCCGTTCCCCGCGGGGTTCGCCTTTTGGTTCGGGGAGCATTCGCCCCGGCTGTTCGGAAGCGCTCTTTTTCAGGGGCGCGGAAGGGGCGGCTGCCGTCGCCGGGGAGGGGCTAATTGCCGCCTTTCAGGCGGTCGGCGTCGAGCTGCGCCCGGGATTTCGACTTGGTTACCAGCCATACCCCCGCGAAGACGCACAGCGCGGCTCCGGCCTTGGTGAATCCGAAGGTGTCGAGTCCGATCGCCACGGTGAACAGCACCGCCACGACGGGCTGCACGTAGTTGTACATCGACACGACCGTGGGCCGCAGGTGGTGCTGGCCGATGGGAACCATCAGGTAGGAGAGGAACGTGGAGCAGACCACGACGTAACCGATTCCGGCCCAGGTCCGGGGCGCCAGCCCGGCGTAGTCGACCGCGGTCAGCGGACGGTAGTAGATCACCACGGCGACTATGGCGGCAAAGAGGAACATCCACTTCATCGTCGTCACGGGCGAGTAGCGGACGATCACGTTGCGGAAGGCCGTGAGGTAGGTGGCGTAGCTGACGGCGCTGACGATGCACAGCACGTCGCCCATGACGCTCGACGAGTGTCCTGTGCCGTGCTGGCTCACGAGAATCAGGATCAGCGCCCCGGCGCATCCCAGAAAGACGCCCCCGGCCTTCAGCCACGTGATCGGCTCGCGCAGGAACAGCGTCGCCAGCACCATCGTCAGCACGGGGACCACCGTGGCGATGATCGACGAGTCGATGGGCGAGGTGAGCGACAGCCCCCACAGGAACAGCATCTGGTTGAGCTGGATGCCGAAGACGGAGGCCAGGAGCAGCAGCGCGATGTCGCGCCGGGCGACCCGTTCGCGGGGCAGCAGCAGCGAGACCGTCCAGAACAGCAGCGCCGCGCCCACCATGCGGTAGACGCTCAACGCGAAGGGGTTGACCCCTCCGGGGTTGGCCTCGGACCAGAGCACGCTTTTGCCGATCGGGGCGTTGAGTCCCCAGACGATGTTGGCGACCCACAGGGCCGCATGTCCTTTCAGTTTTCCTTTGTCCATCTTTCGTAACCCGTTCGAGAAGCGGGGTTTTGAAGCGGGGCGGGCGCCGATCCGTTTCCGAATCTCGATTTCGGCCGCCGCCCTTGAATCCCGGCTTTTGGCCGGGGCAAATATAAGGTAAAATTCGGTGCGATAATTGCCCGGTTTTCTTTTTGTGAGTAAAACGCGCTATAATCTCGACCTGGTTTTCGCCAATGTGTTTTTCGGAGCGAATTTTTCGTTCTACGTCTCCCTCACGCGCAATTACCTCGATTTTCAGCAGATATTCATGTTGCAGGTGCTTTCGGCGGCGGTTTTCTTCATTCCTTTCGCCCTTTTCTCCCGCTACTCCTACCGCATTACGTGGCGCGATGCGGGCAACATTCTGATTGTCACGCTGCTGATCGTCTACGGCTGGATGTACATGCTGCTCTGGGGGGCGTCTTACACCACGCCCATCGACGCCTCGGTCATCGCCACGCTCGGCCCGGCCTTCACGCTGATCATGGATCACCTGATGCACCCGCGCAAGTATATCGGGACGCGTGTCGTGGGGGTGGTCTGCGCACTCGTCGGCGCCGGAATCCTGATTCTCGGCGACGGCTTCTCGCTTACCCTCGGCAGCCGCGCCCAGGGCAACCTGTTCGTGCTGGCGGCCGTGGTGGCCATCGCCGTCAATACGGTGATTATCAAGCCGCAGCTGGAGAAGCTGGGCACGCTGGTCGTGATGGGGTGGTACTACATCATCGGGCTGGCCATAACGGCGCCCTTCTTCTGGAAATACATCGACCACGTACCGTTTCTGCGGCTTCCGCTGTTTGCGCAGGCCGAACTGGGCTATATCCTCATTCTGGGAACCGTCCTGCCCATGTATCTGCTCTACCGCGGCACGGAGAAGCTGACCTCGGTGCACACGGCGCTCTACCGCTACATCCAGCCCGTGATCGCGGGCATCCTGGCCATTACGCGCGGACAGGCGCATTTCGACGCCGCGAACATCACCGCCTCGGTCTTCATCTTCGCGGGCGTCATCCTCGTGGTGGTAGGCTATAAGTATTATGTCCGCCACGGCCTGCCGAAACTGCGCAGCGACGGACGGCTGGAACACTAATCGGCCAGCAGCCGTTCGCGCCAGGCGTCGGGAACCGGTTCGCTCCGCTGGCGTGCGAAGTCGAAGACGACCATCACCGAGCGGCTTTCGCTGCGCACCTCGCCGCCGGCGAGCAGCTGCTGGAAGAGCGTCAGGCTCTTCGTTCCCACCCGTTCGCAGGTGGTCGTCACCCGCACGGGGTCGTGCATCCTGACCTGCCCCAGGTAGGAGGTCGAGGTCGAGACGGTGAGAATCCGCAGGTCTGCGAGCAGCACCTCCGCGCCCAGCACCTTTTCGTAGAACTCCATCTTGCCCACGTCGAAATACATCTGCTGCGAGACGTTGTTCACGTGCTGAAAGGGGTCCACGTCGGAGAACCGTTTCTGAATCGGGGTTTCGAGCGTGCGCGCCATCTTATTCGCGGATGATTTTCACCTCGCCGCCTTCGCCGAACGCGATGATCGACGACGCCTTGCGGGTCGGTTTGCCTTCGAAACGGGGGTTGACGACGAAATCCACGCCGTCGATGATCTCGCGGGCCACGTCCTGCAATCCCACGGGCGTCGCTTCGCCCGAGATGTTGGCCGAGGTCGAGACGATGGGCCGTCCCAGGGCGCGGAGCATCCGGCGGCAGAATTCGTGGTCGGGGATGCGCACGCCGAGCGTCCCTTCGTCGGGGATGAGGTTTTCGGCAAGCCCCGCGGCGCCCGGCAGGATGGCCGTCAGGGGCGAGGTGGCCAGCTCCATCACCTCGAAGGCGATTCCCGGGGCCTTGTTGACGTAGCGGACGATCATGTCGGCCGAGGCGCACAGCACGAGCATTGATTTCTTGTTCCCGCTCCGCTTGAGACGGTATATCCGCTCCACGGCGGTGGCGGAGGTGGCGTCGCAGCCTAGTCCCCAGACCGTGTCGGTGGGGTAGAGGATGATGCCGCCCGCACGCATCGTGCGCACGGCCTCGTCGACCTCCCTCTGCATTTCGGTTTGCGTCTGCATGGCGGTTATTTCAGGGGTAATATTTCGATCCAGTAGTCGTCGGGGTCGTTGATGAAGTAAAGCCCCATGTCGTGGTTTTCATAACAGACGCAGCCCATGGCGCGGTGGTGCTCGCGCACGGCGTCGTAGTCGCCCGCCACGCGCATGCAGAGGTGGCTCTCGTTCTCGCCCAGCTCGTAGGGCGCGGCGGCGTGGTCGCGCAGCCAGGTAAGCTCCAGGCGGAAGGGGCTTTGTCCGTCGCCCAGATAGACCAGCGTGAATCCTCCGTCGGAGGCCTCTTTGCGGCCCGTTTCCCGCAGCCCGAGGGCCTTGTCGTAGAAGGCGATGCTGCGGTCGAGGTCCGTTACGTTGATGTTGAAATGGTCGAAACGACTTTTGATCTCCATAGATTCAGGTGTTTTTATACGGTACAAAAGTAATTTTTAATTTTTAATCTTTAATTTTTAACTCCGAATTTTATACCTTTGCACCACGAACGAAAAAATCCGAAAAAAACGATAATCTTATGGGAAGAGCCTTTGAGTATCGCAAAGCGCGAAAAATGAAACGCTGGGGTCACATGGGCCGCACCTTCACCAAGTTGGGCAAAGAGATCGAGATCGCCGTCAAGGCCGGAGGTTCCGACCCGTCGGGCAACACCCGCCTGCGCATTCTGATTCAGAACGCCAAGGCCGAGAACATGCCCAAGGAGAACATCGAACGGGCCATCAAGCGGGCCACCGAGAAGGATGCCGCCGACTACAAGGAGGTGATCTACGAGGGATACGGCCCTCACGGCATTGCGTTCCTCGTCGAAACGGCCACCGACAACACCAACCGCACCGTGGCCAACGTGCGCATGTATTTTAACAAATGCGGCGGCACGCTGGGCAACAGCGGCTCGGTGGGCTTCCTGTTCGACCATAAGTGCGTCTTCAAGTTCCGCGCCGCCGAGGGTGTCGATCCCGAGGAGCTGGAGCTGGAGATGATCGACCTGGGGGTCGACGAGTTCTACTCCGAGGAGGACGGCATCACGGTTTACGCCCCCTACGAATCGTTCGGCGCCATCCAGAAGTGGCTCGACGACAAGGGCTTCGAGATCGTCTCGGGCGAGTCGGTGCGTATCCCCTCCGACGTGAAGGAGCTTGACGCCGAAGGCCGCGAATCGGTCGAGAAGCTGGTCGAGAAACTCGAAGAGGACGACGACGTGGTGAACGTATACCACACCATGAAGGACGCCGACGAGGAGTAGTCGCTGATTTCACGGGGCGTTTTTGCCCTTGTACCTGCGAGGCACGGACGGGATTACCGGTTCGTGCCTCGCTTCGTTCCCCCCCCCTATGTAGCATGGCTCACTCGAAGAGGACGAACCTTTTTCCCTCCGTCAGGCAGGCGGGGCAGTACCAGTCGGCGTATTCCGACGGATAGAGGTTGCCGCAGTTCGGGCAGACTGCGAACCGGCCCGTGTCCGGGGCGTTGCGTCCCTCCTGCCGGCAGCGTTCCAGCAGGGCGATGTTCCGCATGTCTCCCGCCGAGGCCCAGGTCAGTATGCGCGCCGCATAGCGGTTGCCGCGCTCCATCGCCCGGCGGATGTCGGCTCCGGAGCGTCCGGCGTGGGCCTGTCGTTCGTAGGCGACGCTCCGTTCGAGGTTGCCGTCGGTCGTGCCGCCGAAAATGATGATCTTCCCCGGGGGCGTGTAATGACCTCCGAGATGGAGGATCGCCGTCGCGCAGTTGTTCTCCTGCAACCGCTCGGAGAAGGCCATGGCCCGGAACAGCCGTTCGGCCGTGTGGCGCTTTTCGTCGGCCGCGATGCCTGCGAAATGGTCGTATTGCACCGATTTGACGTGTTTGCGGCGGCAGCAGGCGTCCAGGTCGGCGAGCGTTTCGGCCCACGGCGAACCCTTCGGCGACCGGGGTTCGCGCGTCGCAGCGTAGTACATCCAGACAAGAATGCCTGCCGATGCCGCGAATAACAGAAGTATCAGACCGAGACGCAGTTTCATAATGTGTTGCCGGGGGAAAGGCCGCAGTCCGGAACGTGCATTTTTTGTGCCAACGGGCGTCTGTTTCATCTGCCGCCGGGGATTTTTGCAGCTCTGCTTTGGATTTCGGGTTCCAATCCCTATATTTGTAATCCGTCTTTGCGGAAACCAGGAGCGGGACGGCCTTGGGTATGAAAATCGGATTGAGCCTTTTTGCCGTGGCGGCCGCGGCTCTGCTGGCTGTCGGCTGCGGCGGAGACAAGGGCGGCGGTGAGGACGAGGCGAACTACGACGGCTGGATGCTGACCCGCTGGAAGGACGGTACGGCCTTGACCGGAACGGTTTACCTGCAACTCGGCGAAGACGGGATATTCTCCCTTTACCAGAGTATCGGGACGTTCGGGTACGCCCGGTTCACCGGGACCTACGCCCTTGTCGGCGATCCGGCGACCGGGCAGGTGCTTTCGGGGACCTATGCCGACGGTACGCCGTGGGACAGCAGCTATGCGGTTGAAAAAATGACGAAGCGGGAACTGCGGCTCCGCGCGCTGAAGGACGGCGTCGTCTCGGTCTATTCCGGGGTGGCGATCCCTGCTGCGGTGAAGGACGGCGTCACGGCCGGGCGGCTGCGCAGCGCCGCGCAGGGGGAGTCGTTCCTGTAAGGGCCCTTTGCGTTTCAGAATACCGCGCAGACCTCCATGCTGAAGGTGAGCTTGTGAAGCCGTTCGCGCGACGAACGCACCACGGGAGGTGCGACGTCGTAATCGGTCGAGAAGCGCACGCCGAGGTTTTGCGTGGCGAGGTAAGTGGTCGAAAGCCCGGTTCCGAAGGAGAATCCGGCGCGTCTTTCCAGCCTGCGGAAATCCGTGCGGCACGGTTTGTAGATCTCGCACCCTCCGAGCAGTTTGGCGCCCACGAGCCACCGCATCGAAAAGGGGTGGGAAAAATAGGGTCCCGCGTACATCGACGCACACTCCAGATTGTCGTTCTGCGCCACGCCGTTGACTTTCACGCGCAGGTTGGTGCACGACATGCGGCCGCCGAAACCCCAGTAGGGCATTGCGAACCAGGCGCCCTGCACCGAGACGGCCGGCCCCGAGAGGAACTGCATGTGCATCCCGGGGTAGGGCGTGTAGCTTCCGGGGACGGTCGAGAATCCGAGGCTGAACCCGAGGAACGACGGCCGGCGGCAGCGGTCGTAGACCGAGTAGGTTTCCGTGACGTTCAGCCCCTTCTCCTTGAAAATCAGGTCTGCGAGGAAATATCCCAGCTCCGTGGCGAGGATGCCGATACCGGCTCCGACCATGATGTCGCTCATCCAGTGCCGGTTGTTGAGCTGACGGGTGACGCCCGTGACCGTCGCCACGGTGTAGCCTCCGATGCTGTACCACGGGCTGCGGTGGCCGTACTCCTTGTGGAGCATCGTGGCGGCCATGAAGGCCGTCGCCGTATGCCCCGAGGGGAAGGAGTTGCGCGACGATCCGTCGGGGCGCATCACACGGCAGGAGTATTTGAGCGAGTTGACCCCGATGGCCATGAGTCCCGCCGAAAAGGCGTCGGAGACCAGCATGCGGCCCCATGAACTGCGTCCCCTGACGCCGCAGGCTTTCAGGGCCACCATCGCCCCGGCGGGAGCGTACTGGAGCCAGTCGTCGTAGTCGTGGCGGAACGAACGGCTGTACCCGTTGCGCAGACGCCGGAAGTCGGAATCGTAGGCCTGCATCACGACGCCGCCCACGATCAGCGGCGTGCCGACGAAGAGCATGCGGTAGGCTTTTGTCGAGGTGTGGCGGTCGATGCGCCGTCGGAACTCCCCTCCGGCGCTCATGTCTGCGCTGTCCGGTAATTGCGCCGCTGCTCCCAGGCCCGCGAATGAGAGCAGGCAGGCGGCGGTCAGGCGTTTGAGCATCGTATTTTATCGCAACTGTTTTCTTTTTCTGTGGATTGCACGGATGATTTCGCCGCCGACAGCCAGCAGCGAGGTGAATCCGATCACCTCGGCCCATTGCATCCACGAGAGCGGTTCGGTGCGGAACACCTCGCCTCCGAATTCCACGATCAGCACCTGTCCCACGCCGATCGCCGCGAGGATCAGGAAGAATTCGCGGCAGCCGCCGAGACATGTGAAAACCGAATGACGCGTCTCGAATCCCTTGGCGTTGAACATGTTCCAGAACTGGAGGAAAACGAACGTCGAGAAGAACACGGTCAGTTGCTCCACCGTGAGTCCGCCTTGCAGGATCGTCCATCGGAAGAGCATTCCCAGCAGTACGACCACCATCGCCGTGCCGCACGTGAAGAGGGTGCGGGCCATGGCGGGGGTGATGATGAATTCGTCCCTCGGGCGCGGTTTGTCGCGCATCACTTCGGGGTTGGGCGGCAGCGAGGCCATGGCCATCGCCGCGAAGGTGTCCATGATGATGTTCACCCAGAGAATCTGCACCACCGTGAGCGGCATGTCGGTTCCGAACAGCGCGCCGATGAAGCAGATGGTGATGGCCGCGAAGTTGATCGTCAGCTGGAACAGCACGAAACGCTGGATATTGCGGTAGAGCGAACGTCCCCACATGACGGCCGTGACGATCGAGGCGAACGAGTCGTCCAGCAGCGTGATGTCCGAGGCGTCCTTCGCCACGGAGGTTCCCGAGCCCATCGAAAGACCCACGTTGGCGAAATTGAGCGCCGGGGCGTCGTTCGTGCCGTCGCCCGTCACGGCCACCACCTCGCCGCGCTGCTGCAACAGCTTGACGAGACGCTGCTTGTCCAGCGGCCTGGCCCGGGACATGATCTTCAGCTCCTGCACGCGTTCCAGCAGCTCCTCGTCGCTCATGGCGGCGAACTCCGTGCCGGTGATGTGGTTCCGTTCGCCATCCGCGGCGTCGCTCCACAGCCCGATCTGGCGGGCGATTTCGCGCGCCGTGGCCGGGGTGTCGCCCGTGACGATCTTGATGCCGATTCCCGCCTCCAGGCAGCGTGCGACGGCCGCCGGGACGTCCTCGCGCACGGGGTCCGAGATGGCGGCCACCGCCGCGAAGTGCAGCCCGCCCGCCTTGACCGCTTCGAGGCAGTCGTCCGACGCGGTTTCCGCCCACGCCACGGCCAGCGTGCGCATGGCGCGGCTCTGGAACCCGAGGAGCTGTTCGGCGACCTGCGCGTCCTTGCCGTCCGGGGCGCACATCGTGCGCACGATCTCCGGGGCGCCCTTCACACAGAGGATGCGGCGGCCCGAGATGCCGCTTTCGATGATCGTCGCCATGTATTTGCGTTCGGTCGAGAAGGTCAGCCGGTTGACGATCTTCGCTTCGGCGCGCAGCGGTTCGTAGTCCTCGCCTCCGGCGCGCATCCATTCGAGCAAGGCCCCTTCCGTGGGGTTGCCGATGATATGGCCTTCGGCGTCGAGGAACGCCGTGGTGTTCAGGGCCACGACCTCGGCGAATTCCCGTGCGGGAAGCGTGTCGTAGCGGATCAGTTCCTGCACGTGCATGCGGTTCTGGGTCAGCGTGCCGGTCTTGTCGGTGCAGATGACCGTCACGGCGCCCATCGTCTCGCAGGCGTGCATTTTGCGCACGAGGTTGTTGGTCTTCAGCATCCGTCGCATGGACATCGCCAGCGACAGCGTGATCGACATCGGAAGCCCTTCGGGCACGGCCATGACGATGATGGCCACCGAAACCATGAAGATTTGCAGCACGTGCTGCGAGATGGTCAGCCAGTCGCTCTCGAGCAGCCCGCCCGCGAAGATCGCCTTTCCGAGCATCACGCAGAAGATAAGCGCCGAAAGGAGGATGCCCAGCCGGCCGATCAGACGCGAGAGGCGCGTCAGCTGACGGTCGAGGGGCGTCTGCTCTTCGCTCTGCACGGTCGACTGCTCCGTGACGCGTCCGGCTTCGGTCGCATCGCCCACGGCCGTTACGACCATCACGCCGTAACCGTCTGCCACGGTCGTGCCGCGCAGCACCGCGTTCGAGGGATAGGTCGCCTCGGGGTCGAAGTCGGCTTCGTTGACCGTCTTGTCCACCTCGGGTTCGCCCGTGAGCGTCGATTCGTTGATTTTCAGCGATACGGCCTCGACCAGTTCGCCGTCGGCGGGAATCGTCTCGCCGCTCTCGATGTAGACCACGTCGCCCGTGACCACGTCGCGTCGCGGAATTTCGCGGATCGACCCTTCGCGCATCACCTTCACGGGGATGTCGTCGTTCACTTGGTTGAGCCTCCGGAAACGCCGCTGGGCATCCCATTCGAACCAGAATCCGACGCAGGTGGCGAGGATGATGGCGCAGATGATGCCCACCGATTCGGTGAAGTCCTTGTGGACGAATCCGATGATGAGCGACAGCACGGCGGCCAGCAGGAGGATGCGGATGATCGGGTCGCGGAATTTTTCCAGCAGCAGGCGCCAGGCCGAATCGTCCTTCGGCGGGGTGATGACGTTGTCGCCGTGGCGCCGGCGGCTTTCGTCGATTTGCGGGGTAGTCAGTCCTTTGGGGTTGTAGCGAATCATCGGGTATTATAGTTTGTGTACGGAAAATTGTCGTGTCGAGGCGTCGAGCCGCACGGCGATGAACAGCAGGATCGTGAAGGCGATGAGCGACGAGCCTCCGTAGCTCATAAACGGCAGCGGAATGCCCATCACGGGCATCAGGCCGATGGTCATGCCCACGTTGACCAGCACGTGGAACAGCAGGATCGCCGCCACGCAGTAGCAGTAGATGCGTCCGAACGGCTCCTGCTGCCGTTCGCCCATGCGCATCAGCCGCAGGATCAGCAGGCACAGCAGCGTCAGCACCACGACCGAGCCGAGGAATCCCCACTCCTCGCCCACGGTGCAGAAGATGAAGTCGGTGTGCTTTTCGGGGACGAACCCGTATTTGATCTGGGTCCCTTCGAGGAAGCCCTTGCCCCAGAAGTTGCCCGAGCCGATGGCGATTTTCGCCTGGTTGACGTTGTAGTCGGTTCCGAGCGGGTCGCTGATGATGCCCAGGAAGCTTAATATACGGTCGCGCTGGTGCTGTTTGAGAATCGAATTGAAGATGTAGTCGGTGGTGGGCAGGAAGACGAGCGAACCGACGAACAGTCCCAGCGTGATGAAGATGTTGGCGAGATTCGAGCGGTAGGCGTATACGGCAGCGAAGACCACGGCCGCGAGGGTCGTTGTGAGCAGGCTGTGGTAGAGATCGAGCGTTCCGGGGGCGATCAGCGCCATCACGAGGCATAGCAGGATGGCCGACAGCATCACCGCGGCCAGGAACACGAGGCGCGAACGCCACTGGCCGTTCATCATCGCCTCGGAGAGCGTGCAGACCAGAATCAGCGTCACGAGCAGTGTCATCGGCGAGAGAAGGAACGAGACGATGAACAGCGCGGCGATCAGCAGCACCGGGATGCAGAGCCATTTGTTCAGCCCTTCGCGGTAGAGCACGAAAAGGAACGACCCCAGCACGATGCCCGATCCGGTGTCGTTCTGCAGGATGATGATGAAGAGCGGAATGCAGATCACCACGGCGACCTTCATCAGGTCGCCCGCGCGGTTGATCGAGAAGGAGTATTCGCTCATCACGCGGGCCAGGGCCAGGGCCGTGGCGATCTTGGCGAACTCCACGGGCTGCACGCGCAGCGACCCGAACTCGAACCACGCCTTCGCGCCGTTGACCTCGCGGCCGAAGAGCAGCGCGGCCACGAGCAGCGCGATGCCGCCCAGATAGGCCGGGTAGGCGAACATGTGGTAGAACCGTTCGTCGAGCAGCAGGACGATGATCGCCGTGACCCACGCCATGCCGATCCACATCAGCTGCTTCATGTAGAAGTGCGAGAACGAGAGCAGGTCGGCCGCGCTGTCGTCGTACGACGCCGAAGTGATCGAGATCCATCCCGCCGCGACGATCAGCACGTAGAGCAGGACGGTCCAGCCGTCCACGCCGTAAAAGATGCCGTTATGCCGGTTATTTGTCATAAGCGGGATAATAGATGTTCATGTCCTTGATGTATTGCAGCAGTTCGGGCCTGCGGATCGTGTCCGTCAGGTAGTACTCTTCCAGCAGGCTGGCGATCGGCAGGGCCGCCGAGGCGCCGAATCCGCCGTTTTCGACGTAGACCGAAATGGCGATCTTCGGATTGTCCTTCGG
>ENA-OUQL01000759-OUQL01000759.1-human-gut-metagenome-genome-assembly--contig:-NODE-759-length-11342-cov-5.65943_pt1 | contig 11342 bp, 10 predicted proteins | sample MGYA00237945_ERZ548829 | MGnify/ENA primary metagenome ERZ548829 (study PRJEB26490, sample SAMN05194708) | human gut metagenome | biome: terrestrial biome; feature: human-associated habitat; material... | reverse complement strand
GCTCATGCGCTGTGCAGATGCAGCTCTCTATGAAATAAAGCTTCACGGGAAAAATGGATGTATGTCTTACAGTAAGAAACTTCAATCCGTTGTTCGCAAACAGCTGGGCTTTGCACTTAGAGATATCTCCGAACACCTTCCGGGTGCATTTATCATATACAGAGCAGACAAGGAAGATGACGAACTTTTTTATGCAAACCATGAATTTCTTTCTATGACCGGATATCAAAGTATGGATGAATTCTTCAGGCTCACCAATAAGAGTTTTCACAACCTGATTCGTGAAGATGAGCAGCAGCAGATAGAAGCAAGCATTTGGGAACAAATCGACAGCGGAAATGAAAATGACTATATTCATTTTCATCTTCGAAAGGCGGACGGATCTTATCTTTCTGTACTGGATCATGGGAGAATTGTAGAAAGCCCACAATATGGAAAAGTATTCTATGTATTATTTATGGACTGGGAAGATATGCATATTCATTACAGCGACAAATTTTCCGGATAAGTTTTCCGATTGGCATGCTCCAGCTCAAGCAGTGCCATCTTTTTGTCAAGTCCGCCTGCATACCCTGTCAGATTCCCCTTCGTCCCCACAACCCGATGGCATGGAATGATGATTGAAATCCCGTTATGTCCCACCGCACCGCCTACCGCCTGCGCAGACATATGAGGCCGGTTCTGCAGCTTTTCCATCTGTCTTGCGATTTCTCCGTAGGTCATCGTCTGACCATAGGGAATCTGCAGCAAAATCCTCCATACCTCCTGCCGAAACGGCGATCCGATCGGATGCAGCTTCGGTGTAAAGTCCGGTTCTTTTCCCGAAAAATATTCGTCCAGCCATTCCTTTGCTTGTGCAAGTATCGGCGTTTCCTGCGCAACCTGCTCTGCCGGAAGTGTATCTGCAAAATAGCTCTGCCCGAAAAACCACAAACCGGTAAGCCCGATTTCGTCCGCCGCCAGAAAAATATCCCCAAGCCTGGAAGGATATATGCTTGTATAAGCTTTCTGATAAATATCTGTCATGATCACACCCCAAAAATGTTTGGAAAATATCTCGTGTAAATACTCCTGTTACCTGTTTGTGATCTTCTCTGCCAGCTCACGCATTGCACTGCACCGGTCAGACAGATTTTCTTTTGTCACCAGATATGCCGTATCGGCTTCCTTTGCTTTTACGACTATGAACTGATTCACATCCGCAGAAAAATGAATCGGATCCATGTAATAATCCAGATTCAAAATAATATCCTCATCCGTCTGAAAATCGTAAATCTGCACATTGTCATACGCAATCAGCGCTTCCATCGCCGCCTGTCTGGCATAGAGATATTCCTCCGTCTGCCCGCTCCGGTACACGCTGTCCCACCAAAGCTCGGAATAGGGCGGCAGGAAAAAATAAAATTCTGTCTCCGGATGCTTTTTTACCATATCTGTCAACAAACCAATATTTTCCTCTACCCGTGCCTGCCACTCAGACGGCTCCTGCATCGGTGCAATCTCTTCCGACTGTTCGTAATGCTTTCTCGCCTCTTCTTCAGAAAAGGTTTTGTACTGCCAGAAATTATAAGACATCCCATCGTCGTACCCGCTGAAATTCATCGCCAGCAGATACGGGATATCCTCAAACAATACATCCTTGTTGAACAGATACTTCACGTCATTGAACGGATTTCTATCATATAAATACAGCGGCATCGAATCATTGACAAAATTCGTCTCCGGGTCGCCGTCCAGAGCAAACAGATCGAGGCTGTAAAACACATTTTTCAGATCGTGCGTCGCAAATGCTTCCTCCATATAAAATTTCAGATCCGCGCACGTCCCGGAGCTTTTGATCGCTTTGACCGTCCTACAGGAAAATGCCTCGTCAAACCAGTGATTGTTATAGTTTTCCGCTGTAGAGGATCCTGCCAGCACGCTGTCATAAGAAAAATTCCGTATCGTGCCGATACACTGATATTCCGATTTCGTTACGACTGCTTTCATCCCCGGCAACGGACCATGAAAATGATAAAACGGATCAAAAATCACCACTACCGCCGCAATGGCTGCTAAAAGTGCTGCCGTCCAGACCGCAAAACGCCGAATCCATTTGGAATTTACCATCTTTTCTCTCATTCCTCACACTGTCCCGGACAGATCATACTGCCGCCATTTTTCCTTTAAAACGAAAAATAGAGATACTCGCTCACGCCTGTCATTGAGATCATTGACCAGGTAAACAAAACCGCCAGAAGCACCGGATACAGCCTGCCATAGCCTTTCTGCCTCTGCAATGCAACCACGCCGGATACTTTTTCTCCGGAAAGAACCCGGAAACAGATTGCAATCAGCACAACAAAAATTCCGAGCCAGAACCACGAAAGCAGTCCCGGCAGCTTCATCGACAGCGCCTTTGTGATAATGTAACATTCCGTCATGTCGAGCGCCGATGCCATCTGAAACACAAAGCCGTTCCATTTCAGGCTGACAATGCTTTTTAAAACGTCAACCCCCTGCGCAATGCTCTCTGCCCTGAAAAACACGAAGGTCATACAAACATAGGCAAAGGTCGCTGCCTGCCGCATCCATTTTTTCGGTAAATGCGGATGCTCCAGGTTATCCCAGATCATCCCGACTCCATGTAAAAATCCCCACAGCACAAAGGTCCACGCCGCGCCGTGCCAGAGCCCTGAAAGCAGCATAACGATCATCACATTACACAGCGTCCGCATCTTCCCCCTCCGATTTCCGCCCAGGGGGATGTATACATACCTTGTAAAAAACCGTCCCAGCGTCATGTGCCATCTGCGCCAGAATTCCTTGACCGAAGCAGAGTGAAACGGCGCATCGAAATTTTCTGCGACCTCCAGACCGATCATTTTGCCCAGACCGACCGCCATATCGCAATAGCCGCTGAAATCAAAGTACAGCTCCGTCAGATACCCGACCGCCAGAAGCAGTGCCGAAATGCTGTCCAGCATCGAAACATTGCTGTATCCATAGTTGACCGCCTTTGCCAGCGTATCCGCAAGCAGCACTTTTTTGGCAAGACCGAACACGAAAAACTGGATTCCTTCCGAGAACCGCTCTGCATGAAACCTGCGCCTTTCCGGCTCCTTTAACTGCCCCATAAACTCTGAACGAAGCAGGATCGGTCCCTGCAGCAGCTGCGGAAAATAGACCATAAACGTCAGGTAGTCAAAAAAACTATCCCTTGGCGCATCTCCCCGGCACCGGTCAATCAGGTATGCCAGCTGTTGGAACGTGTAAAAACTGATTCCAACCGGCAGCAGGATCTGCAGCATCGGAAAGTCCGTATGAAATACTGTATTCAGATTTTCCAGGAAAAAATTGCTGTACTTAAAATACCCCAACAGCCCCAGATGAAAAACACATCCGACACCAGTCAGCACTTTTTTCCCTTTTTCCGAGGAAATTTTTTCAGGCACACAGCTAAGAAGCCAGCCTATCAGACAGCTGAACAGAAGCAGCCACAGATATTGCAGATTTGCATAGGCATAAAACCACAGGGACATCCCGATCAGATATCCCTGTGCCAGTTGAAATTTCTTTTTCCAGTTCAGAAAATACCATCCTGCCAGCAGAAGCGGCAGAAACAGTAACATAAAAATATGGGAATTAAAAAGCATATTCCGTTCCTTTTAAGCTCTGGATTTGATAAACGCCTCAACCTCTTCCACTTCAGGCATTACGCGCAGCGCGCCTTTTCTGGTGGTTACGATGGATGCTGCTGCGTTTGCAAAGGTCAGCATCTCGGTCAGCTTCTCCTCATCCAGGTTGTCCAGACCGTATTTCAGGACATGGTGCAGGCAGCAGCCGCCGAAGGTATCTCCGGCACCGGTTGTCTCGATGGTGGAATCCTGCAGGAAAGGCTTCACCTCTACGCGCAGATCCTTGTAGTAAGCGCGGCTTCCGTCTCTTCCAAGAGACAGCATGATCAGCGGGATATTGTACTGTTCACGCAGCTTTGCGATACCTGCGTCGAAATCCTCTTCGCCGGTGAACCACTGGATCTCGTTATCGGAAATCTTTAAAACGTCACACTTGGACAGACCGTATGCAACCTGTTCTTTTGCATCGTCTAAGGTCTTCCACAGAGGGGGACGCAGGTTCGGGTCGAAGGAAAGGATTGCACCGCTTTCTTTTGCGATGTCAATCGCTTTCTTGGTCGCTTCACGGACACCATCATGAGTCATGGACAGTGTGCCATAGTGGAAAATCTTCGCATCGCGGATCAGATCCTCATGCAGATCCTCCTTGCGCAGCATCATATCTGCACCGGGATTCCGGTAGAAAGAGAAATCTCTGTCGCCGTCCGGGAAAGTCTCTACGAATGCCAGAGTTGTTCTTGCATCTTCGTCAATGATCAGATTAGAAGTGTCGATACCAACCTCATCCAGGGTTGCTTTTAATTTGTTGCCGAACAGATCCTGTCCGACTTTGCCGATAAATGCGGTCTTGCGGCCTGCTTTGTTCAACATTGCCAGCACGTTGCAGGGCGCTCCGCCCGGATTTGCTTCGTAAGTCATATTGCCCTGTGCGCTCTTGCCGTTCTCGGTAAAATCGATCAGCAGCTCACCCAGTGCAACTACGTCAAAATTCTTCATGGAATATTCCCCTTCCTGTCTTTTCTTTCGCGTTTTTCCAAACGTTTCTGATATCCTTTATTCTAACAGTTCACCACCAAAAAGAAAACCATAATTTTCTCATTTTCACTATCATTTCTGCGTAAATGTTACTGTTCACCCGCGCCATTCGCAATACAATAGAACACGCGCTCCTTTTACAGAACCCGCAGTCTGAATAATACGCTCCACACCAGCCTCCGGATTTTTTCTGTCCCGGATTCGCCAAATGTGCGCACTTTTCCGATTTGTTTCAGCTTTTGATAGTAGCACCGAAAATTCTCCGTATCTCTGCGCTTATAGCATTTCCTCACAACATCCATAACAGCCAGATACAACCTCCATTTTAACAGCTCCTCCAGCTCTGCATCCTGCAGACCTTTTACAGCCTCTAAGAGCTCCTCCTGCACCCGAATACTGTCCAGATTGTTTTTCGTGATTCCATCCTTCTCTGTATGGGTCGCGCTGCTGTCCCGCCGTCTCCAATAGTACAGCGGCTTCGCAATAAAGCAGACAGAAGTCTCTCTGCCACAGAAAACCTCCGCCAGCCATTTTTCATCTTCCCCCAGGGTCGTATTTTTTTCAAACAAAAACAGCCCCTCTGCAGATTTCAGCACCTCCCGTTTAAAAACCTTGTTCCACACCACAGGTGCGTAGTTATTTTCTCTCAAAAAAACCTTAAACGCCTCCGTGCCGCAACAGGTCTCCACCCTGCTTCTACTGCTGCCAGCTGCCTTTTGCACTCCTGTCCTGCTGCCTGCCATCCCCTGCTCTGTACCAGCCCCCGTAAAGGCTTCATAGCTGCAGCAGGCGCTGTCCGTTCCGTTTTGCTCCATAGCGTCGATCAGCTCTGTATAGATTGTCCTTCCCACAAGATCGTCTGAGTCCGCATAGGTGATATATTCCCCACGAGCTTCCTGCAGTCCGGTGTTTCTTGCCGCACTCACTCCGCCATTCTTTTTGTGGATGACCTTGATCCTTTTATCCTTTAATGCACAGGCATCGCAGATTTCACCGGACTTATCCACAGAACCGTCATCTATCAACAGTATATGAATCTACGATCGAACAGCTGCAGGAACAGGTCGCTTCTTTAAAGAAGTCCTCCGAGAACGGTTCCGACCAGCTTCGCGCACTCCGGGAAGAAACGATACAGATCACACGCCGTCAGAAGCGCGAAGCGGAGGATTTGATCCGCACCCTGCAAAGCCAGGTCATGGAAACCCTCAAGCAATTTCCGGCACAGGATTCGACGCTTCAGCATCAGGTACGGGAGCAGGAGGGGCGTTTAATGGCCCAGGCAACACAGATCAAACAACAAAGCGCTCAGCTCGAGGCTCAGTCTGCACAGATCGAAACCCTGCAGTCTGACCTTGCGAAAAAAAGAGAAGGATCTGACCTCTCTTCGCAAGCAGCTGGTTCAATCAGGAAACGTCCTGCAGCAGGTACAGCAAAGCCTTGAAAGGGTTCAGCTGTCCGCAGTGCTTCCCCCTTCGACCACGCCTTTCCCGACCCTGGAAGCGCCAAAAGCTGACAAGCCTCAGACAGACGATTCCCTTCCGGAGCTGGAAAACCGGCTGGATAAGCTGTTCTCCGATACCTTAAGCAACCTGGACAACTGTGAAAAGACCGCCCAGAATACTATTTTCCATCTCGTAAAATCCATCAGCTGATTTAGGGCTGCTTTTTCCTCGGATTGATTTTATACCACAGACACTGCAGACGATGATACAGTCTGTTTCCTAAAAGCCTTCTTAACCGAAGGCTTTTTTGTTCCTTTTCGTTCAGCCAGCTTCCATCATAGTGATGAATGGAAACCGTATGCTCTGTGATCTCTTTTTTTCGATGAAAATAGCTGACAGGAGCAAGGTATTGCGTCGGAAGAAAAACGATTCCGTCAATTTCCTGTTTTGTATTGTCAAGGCTCAGACCGAAGGTGCGCAGCGTCCGCGTATTGCGTCCAGGACAAGACTCTGTATCAAGTCTTCCATCCTCTTTGATAAAAGGAATATCCTCATAGTCCTTTAAAAGTGCACCGACGATCGGATGCCCTGCACGTGCGCCAAATCCAAGGCCCGTTGCAATCCACATCTGACCATCTATCTCCTTTTCAAAGCCCATATAACCATCCAGCTCTGTAAGCCCATCCAGCGGTTTGATCAGCTCCACATCCACGTCCATATAAATTCCGCCCTGTTCATACACGATCTTTAACCGCGCATAATCACTGACAAATGCCCATTTTTTTTGCTCATAGGCCTCCCGTGCATATCGGTTTTCCGTCAGATCGAAATTATCCTCGTTCCATTCGATGATCTCATATTCAGGACAATATTTTTTCCAGCTTTCAATACATTTCTTTGCCGACTCCGGCAATGGATTTCTTCCAAACCAGCAATAATGAATTTTCTTAGGAATACTCATTTACAAATCTCCTCATAAAAATGTTCCAGGCGATCAATTGACGCTTTCAGGGAAAACGATTCCCGGATGAGCCGCGCTCCTTTTTCTGAAAATTCCCTGCGCAGTCTATCCTCCGATACCAACTTTGATAGAGTACAATGATGTTTGCAAAAGTGAAAAGGAAATAGACAAGCCACTAGGGGCTCCTGTAAAATGAAAGTTGTCGAGACAATCATACTGCAAAGGAGAGACCCTAATGGCTCACAAAAAGAATAGCACAAATCTCACAGAATTACTACTGCAATGTATGACTCGGCCGGATCCCATGCTGAGCATGCTGGAATGGCTGTGCACACGGCTCATGGAGGCAGAGGTGGATCAGCAGCTGGGGGCAGAGAAAAGTCAGCGCACGGACGGAAGGAGCGGCTATCGCAGCGGCTACCGTCCTCGCCGTCTGGACACACGTATGGGGACGATGTACCTCATGGTTCCTAAGGTACGGCAGGGCGGTTATATCCCGTTCTTTGTCACAGAGCGCAAGCGCAGTGAAGCTGTGCTCATTCAGGTCGTTCAGGAGGCCTTTGTGCAAGGCGTATCCACCCGGAAGATGGAGAAGCTGGCCCAAAGCCTCGGCATCGAAAACCTATCCAGAAGTCAGGTCAGCGAGATGACGAAAGTTCTCAATGAGCAGGTCAATGAGTTCCGTAATCGACCTCTTTCCAATACTGTGTACCCGGTTCTGTGGGTAGATGCACTGTACGAAAAAGTTCGTGTAGACGGTAGAATTGTCAGTATGGCGGTACTTATCGTGTTCGGTGTGGATGAAAATAGCCACAGAGATATCATCGCCGTGGAACCTATGGCCGAGGAATCCAGAAGCTCCTACGGAGTCTTGTTTCAAGACTTGAAGGATCGTGGTCTTACCACGCCCAAGCTGATCATTTCAGACGCTCACTCCGGGTTAGTTTCGGCAATACAGGCGTCCTTCCCTGGAGCCTCCTGGCAGCGTTGCAAGGTACATTTCATGCGGAATATCTTGGCTTATGTACCGCAGAAAGAGAAGAAATCCTTTGCATCTGTGATCAAGGAAATCTGGCTGGCACCCACCGCAGATCTGGCCAGAAAGCGGGCTTATGATGTGATGGATGCCTATGCCAAACACTTTCCAAAGGCGGTTCAGTGCCTTGAAAACGTCCTGGAAGATTCCCTGACTTTCTACGCTTTTCCCAAACTGGATGCCAGAAAGATATCATCCTCCAACATGATTGAGCGGCTGAATCGTGAGATTCGGAGACGCACCAGTGTGGTAGGAATCTTCCCCAACGAGGTATCCTATGTCCGCCTGGTGACAACATATCTGATGGAGTATGCCGAGGACTGGTCTGTCTCAAGAGCCTACCTCAGCCAGGATTCCATTGAGGCAACGCTGCTCATTGCAGCTTAATTCCATTTTTCAGGAGTCCTTTTTGCGAACATCCCTTGACGCAGTCGTTCGTTATCCTGACCAAATACGTTGTTATGTAAATCCGCCAGCACCACTGCCCTTATATTCTCCCCTATCTTTTCCGAGGTCACGCGATAAAAGGTGGTTTCAAAGGTACTGTTATCTGACAGCTTCCACAAAACTCCTGCTCCGACTGCAAAAAGCAGCAGAATTGCAAACAATTTTAATCGTAATTTTCTGATTTTTATTTTCCTTTCCCTTTCGTACTTTTCCCAAATCTATGCTCTGTTATCCTATTTTTAGAATACCTTCTAATGCCGATATTTGCAAGGATTTTTCATAAAAAAGGGGGAATCCTGATCCTTTTTTTAACCATTTTATGATTCATTTTTTACAGGATCAAAAAGATATTTTAAAAAGTAAAAAGGTATGATATACTGAAATCGGAAACGTTGCCAATTGTGCATTATTACCAAAAAGAATGTGTTTTATTTGGAAATATGTATAGCGGCAGACACAAAAATATTAAAATTTCAGGGAGGACAATATATGTCAGCTGAAACAGAAACCCAATATAATCCTCAATATGGCGTTCGCAGAACTATTTTTTCGGATGAATATGATTTTCTGACCAAAATTGAGTCCGTATGCGTTCAGGAGGATGGGCTGCATTTTGCAGTACGTACATGGAAGGATCGTACCGTAAAGGTCTGTGTCACATTTTTGACACCATCTGTATTCCGATTTGTTATGGTACCTGAACTGACTGCCCAAAGTCACAGACAGACCGTGCTGGAATCTACGTCTGCTTCCGAGTTTGAAAGCAAAAATGCCAAACTTGTCGAGACCCAACATTATTTTGTATATGAGACAGAACAGTTAAGTCTGCATTTCGAAAAAGATTACTGGGAAATGTCCGTATATCAAAATGGAAAACTGTTAACAAAGGAACAGGCCTTCGATACCAATGTCGATAATCGCTGGAAACAGCTTCCGACAGGCTTTCAGGTAGATGCGTCCGGAAAAAGCATTTCCACCTTCGAGCAGTTTGTCCTGTTTTCCGATGAGATGTTCTGGGGCTTTGGTGAGAAGTTTACACACTTTAACAAGCGCGGACAGCGTATCGAATGCTGGCAGAAGGATGCGTTGTCAACCAACTCAGAGGATTCCTACAAAGGACATCCCTATTTTACAAGCAGCCGCGGATATTCCATCTTGTTAAACACCTTTACCCGTTCTTCCTTTGACATGGGTGCTTCCTCATGGATCAGTTATCAGATCGGCAGTAATGACCCTGTATTGGATTATATTTTCTTAGCAGAAGAGAGTAAGGATTATAAGAAGCTGTTACAGCAGTATCTGCAGCTTACCGGACAGATCCCTATGATTCCTCAGTGGGCTTTTGGTTTCTGGATGTCCAAATGCTCCTATATGAGCCGTAAGGAAATCGAAGATGTGGTTGATAAGGCGGAACAGCTTGGTGTAGGCATTGATGTAATCCATATCGATGGCTGGCAGAAGCCGGATATGGCCGGTTTATGGGAATGGGATACCGAACGCTTTCCTGATCCCGAGGGAATGATCCGGGAATTAAATAAAAAGAATATTCATTTAAGTCTTTGGAACTATCCCTATTTGCAGGAAAATTCACCGGAATATAAGGCTCTGGCAGAGCGCGGATTCTTTATTAAAAATAAAGAGGGACAGCCGGCATTGTTTAAATCCACCGCTGACTCAGAGTATTTATGTGCCTGCTTTGACTTTACAAATCCGGAATTTCTGGAATGGTACGGAGAACGGATCAAGAAGATCGTCCGCATGGGCGTTTCTGTCATTAAAACAGATTTTTCTGAAGCAGTACCGAAGGATGTTGTGTTCTACAATGGAATGAACGGATATGAAGGACATAATCTGCTGACCTATCTGTATGCAAAGAATATTTACGGATGGATGAAGGAAATCTGTGAAAAACGCGGAGAATTGCCCCTTCTTTGGGGACGCAGCGGTTATGCTGGTTCTCATACGATTCCGGCAGCATGGGCAGGAGACTCCTCCAGTGATAAAGCGACTCACAGTGCGATCCTTCAGGCCGGCCTTGGCATGGCAATGTCCGGTGTATCCTTCTGGGGGTATGATCTGGGCGGATTTTATCATACCGGTTATACCGGAAATGAGGAGCGCCCTGATACAGAAGATTATCTTTCCTCTGTACAGATGGGACTTTGGATGCCCTTATCCAGAGCACATGGCAAAACACCGAGAGAGCCTTGGCAGTATGGAGATCTGGCCCTGAAAAACGTTAAAGAATGGATCAATTTCAGACATCGTCTTGCTCCATATCTTTATCATACAGCCTGCCAGAGCCATCTTTTCGGCATTCCGATGCTTCGTCCGGTGGTAATGGAATATCCAAAGGATCCAATGGCAAAGATGCAGAATCTGTCGTATATGCTGGGAGATTCCTTATTGGTTTCGCCCGCCTTTGACAGAGAGGAATACGATCTGTATCTTCCGGAAGGTCAGTGGAGAAATATTGAAAGCAAAGAAGTATATGAAGGCGGATCCTTTGTCCATGTAGAAACGAAATCCTTTGCAGATGGCGGTACCTCCCTTCTTGTTTTCCAGAAAGAAGGAACAAGTATTCCCTTACTTGCTCAAAAAGAAGTAATGCATGTACCTGCAACAGCATGGAAGCGTGAGGATTTGGATTTCATGACCTTCACAACAACAGATATCACAGAAAAAATCTATGTACCAGGTGAATGCGGCAAGGTTGAATTTATCCAGGTAGAAGCAAAGAAAAATGCTTAATCATCTCAAAAAAAGAATGTGCCTTGGCACATTCTCGCGCCGAGGCGCGGTTG
>ENA-OUQL01000753-OUQL01000753.1-human-gut-metagenome-genome-assembly--contig:-NODE-753-length-11526-cov-3.65138_pt1 | contig 11526 bp, 7 predicted proteins | sample MGYA00237945_ERZ548829 | MGnify/ENA primary metagenome ERZ548829 (study PRJEB26490, sample SAMN05194708) | human gut metagenome | biome: terrestrial biome; feature: human-associated habitat; material... | reverse complement strand
GCCGAGGCCTGCGAGATCGGCAGCCGCCTGGCCGCGTCGGTCATCTGCATCTCGGAGAATGTCTGCCCGCGGTTCCGCCCGCAGGAGTTCGGGCTGGATGTGCCGGTCACAGACTGATTTTTTTCGGTTTTTTGGCACACATTTCCCTTATTTTTCCATTTTTTCGATTTCGCACATTTTGCCTTTTTAGCAGTTTTATATCCGCACATTTTCGGATCGTATGACCATTTCAGTGCATTTCAGTATCGGAATTTTACGCACAGTTTTTCGAAAATTTAAAATATTTAGTTACTGCATAACCAATCATGAAAACAGACAACCTCATCCCCGCAGCCCCGCTTGACCGGCGGGAGCTTGCACCCGGCGTGCAGCTCTGCTTCACCCGGCTGGACGCGCCGCTCTGCCCGCCCCCGCTGGACTGGCCGCGGCTGCTCGTCTTTGATTTCTGCCGCAGCGGACGACGCGCCATCCCGGACGGCGCACAATATGCCATCGTGACGGAGGGTCATGCCGCCGTCAGCTTTGCTGTGCCCGGTGCAGACTTCTACCTGCCCGGCAGCCAGTACGAGGCGCTGCAGCTTTTCATTGACCCCGACGCCGTGCAGGCAGACAGCTTTTTGACGCTGATGGGGCTGGAAATAGGCGGCATCGCGGATTATTTCTGCCGCGGCGGCGTCCACTGCTGCCCGATGAGCGACGCCATCACGGCCATTGTGGACGAGGTCTGGGACGACGCCGCCTACGCCGCCCCCGGCGAGCTGCGCTATGCCGCCGTGCGGCTGCTGTATGAGCTGCTGCGCCTGCCCGACGAGGCCGACACGGCCCGCTGCCCCGCGCGGCAGGTCGAATGCGTGCGCGAGGCCGAGACGCTGGTTCTGCAGGACCTCTCGGTCCGCCGCCCGGCCCGGGAGCTGGCCGACCATTTTGGTTTGAGCGAGAGCGGCTTCAAGCTGTACTGCCAGAACGTGCTGGGCGAGGGGGATCTCGCCTACTTCCGCCGCCGCCGGCTCGAAAGAGCCGCCGAGCTGCTGCGCACGACCCCCCAGCGGGTGCAGGACATCGCCGCCCGGGTCGGCTACGAGAGCCAGGGCCGCTTTGCTCAGGCGTTCTACGACCAGTTCCGCCTGACCCCGCTGGAATACCGGCGCTTGTCGAAGTAAAATGTCCTTAGCCACCACCCTCGCAGAGGGAGGCAAGAAAGCCACGACCCGAAAGGAGCGGAAAATTGAACAACATCACGCGCTCGATTTTCCGTGCCATTCATGAGGGGCGGTGGTTGAGCATTGAATACAAAAACCAACAGACCCAGCAGACCAAATACTGGGTCGCTATCCGCGGGCTGAACCCCAGGACCCGCACCCTGAACGTTGACGGGCTGCATCTGGGCAAATTAAGCGTGCAGGCACTCGACCATATCAGCATTGACCGCATCCAGACCGCCGAGGTCGTCGACGGCTCGTGGTGCCCCGTCAACCAGACGCTCATCGACGACATCCGCGACAACCCCGGGCGGTACGCGGCGCTGTTTGACAACGCCGCCAACCTGCGGGTGCTGGACTATCTGGCCGCCTGCAACCGGCTGGACGCCACGCCCTACCAGTCCAACTACAGCCTGATCCATCAAATTGACGCCGACTGCTTTGCCGATTATAAGGAAGACACGCTGGAGCTGACCGACGACCAGTTCCGTGAACTGGTGGGCCGGTTCCAGCGCCGGGTCGAGGACCGCCACCGGAACGCCGCCCGCCCCAGCCTGCCCACGCTGGGGCTGAACCTTATCAGTATTGACACCCGGCAGGGGCTGTACGTGCTGGCCTACCGCCCGCTGCGGCTCGACGTGAAAAAGCGCGCCCTGCGGGCCGAGCCGGAGCCGGTCATCTGCCGGGAGTTCACCGTCAACGGCAGCAAGCTGAGCATCCATCAATTTCTGGATGCCGACGACTATACGCTGCTGGACGAGTTCACGAAGCACGCCGAGACCATCAAGGACCGCATCACCCGCAGCAACCCGCGGGTGCGGGTCGATGACCTGCCCTACCTCGTCGCCATCAGCCGCGACTGCCCCGTGGACTTGGAGCATGAGTACCGCGGCATCCTTACTATGTTCGAGGACCCCTCCGGCGAGACGGCCACCGCCCCGCTGCGGGCCTTCTTCGGCGAGATGACCGCCAAGCCGCGCCGCCGCAAGTCCTACCCGCTGGCGCTGCTGAACAACAAGGTCAATCTGGACCAGCTGCTGGCCATCAACAACGCCATGCGCTATCCGCTGGCCTACGTGCAGGGCCCGCCGGGCACCGGCAAGACCAACACCATCGTCAACACGCTGACGACGGCGTTTTTCAACGAGCGCACGGTGCTTTTTTCCAGCTACAACAACCATCCCATTGACGGCGTTGTGGAAAAGCTGCAGGCCGTCACCTACCACGGCCAGACCGTGCCGTTCCCGATCCTGCGCCTTGGCAACAACGAGAAAACCGCCGAGGCCCTGCGCACCATCGACCAGCTGTTTGAGCAGTGCAAAAAAATCCCCGTACCGGAGCGGCTGCTGGACAAAAACCACGCGGACCGCACGGCCCGCGCCAAACAGCTGACCGCCCTGCTGGAACGGTATGAGCGCATCCTTGATTTGCGGGAGCGGCGGGAGACCATCCGGCGCCTGCTGGACGCCCGCGGCCAGATGAACTTCCAGTACGAGCTGCAGGCCGGGCAGCTGCCGCAGGTGGACCGTGAGCTGGCCGCCTACGGCAGCATCGACTCTGCCGACGCGCTGGCTCTGCTGGACCGCAACGAGGACGAGCTGCTGCGCTACCTCTACTACACCTCGGCCCGCTGCATCCGCCGGTTGGAGGAGCCGAAATATAACGATTTAATGAGCATCGTCCACAGCCCCGACACCGACAAGGAGCGGGTCACGCAGTTCAACAAGTACATCTCGGAGCCGGAGAACCTGAAAAAGCTGCTGCGCGTCTTTCCCATTGTGGCCACGACCTGCATCTCCGCCCACCGCCTGGGCGACCCGGAGCCGAGCTTTGACATGGTCATCATGGACGAGGCCAGCCAGTGCAGCACGGCCATGTCTCTTGTGCCCATCCTGCGCGGGGCGTCACTGATGCTTGTGGGCGACCCGCAGCAGCTCTCGCCTGTCATTCTGCTGGACCCCGCCGACAACCGCACGCTGCGCCGCCGCTACGGTGTCACGCAGGAGTACGATTACATCGAAAACTCGATCTACAAATGCTTTCTGGCCTGCGACGCCGTCAGCGACGAGACGCTGTTGAGCTACCACTACCGCTGCAGCCCCAAGATCATCGAGTTCAACAATCGCAAATACTACAACCACAAGCTGCACATTGCCAGCCGCGAGACCGACCCCACGCCGCTCGTCTATGTGGACGTGCCCAACGACACCACCGACGAGAAAAACACCGCCCCGCAGGAGGTGCGCCGCATCGAGGCATACCTGACCGCGCACCCGGACAAGCAGGTGGGCATCATCACGCCGTTTGCGAAGCAGCGCGCCGCCATCGAGGCCATGCTGCGCACGAAGCACTTTGAGAACGCCGCCTGCGGCACGGTGCACGCCTTTCAGGGCGACGAGAAGGACGTGGTCATCTTCTCCCTGGCGCTGACCGACCAGACCCGCCCGCGCACCTACGACTGGCTGAAAACGAACAAGGAGCTCATCAACGTGGCGACCTCCCGCGCGCGGGAGCAGCTGGTCATCCTCTCGAACCAGGCCGCGCTGGACCGCCTGCACGCCGACAGCACCGACGACGATATTTACGAGCTGGTGCAGTACGTGCGCAAAAACGGCCAGTCCGAGGTGACCGAGAAGCCCGCCGCCAGCCGTGCGCTGGGCATCAAGCCCTACAGCACCAAGACCGAGGATGCCTTTTTGGAAAATCTGAACCACGCGCTGGACAACGCCTTCCTCGACGGCAGCCGCTGCACGGTCCGCAAGGAGGTACCCATCGCCCAGGTGTTTGAGGATAACCCCGGCTGCGCCGACCTGTTCTACACCGGGCGGTTCGACTTCGTCGTCTACCAGCGAGAGGGCCGCCGCCTGATGCCGATTTTAGCCATCGAGCTGGATGGCCGCGAGCACCGCGACGACCCCGCCGTCCAGCGCCGTGACCGCAAGAAGGACCAGATCTGCCGCGAGCACGGCTTTGAGCTGATCCGCGTCGAGAACAGCTACGCGCGGCGGTATAATTATATCAAGAGCATTTTGATAAATTACTTCCGCAAGGTGTCGTAGCACCCGCAAACGGGCAGAGCCCCTCCGGGCATCGCTGCGCTTGCCCACCTCCCCTTCTTTGCGCGGGCAGAGCCCGCGAGAAAGCCTCCTCACGAAGTGGGGAGGTGGCCGAGTGGAACGAGGCCGGAGGGGCTTTGCCCGCGCATCCCAGCGTAAAACCGAAAAGTCCTGCCTCCCTTTCCCGGAGACAGGACTTTTTCCTTTTTACCGCCAGCGAAACGTAACCATGCCGTAAATATAAATAAACAAAATCGCACCCGGCACAAAATACTTAAAAATCGGCTTCATCCAGGGGCGGACCTTCAGGCCCCTGCCGGTGTTGGCTTCAGCCACAAAATTGTCCCAGCCCCAGCCAAAGCGGTTGCAGCAGAACAGCGCCAGCACCAGCGACCCCAGCGGCAGCACATTGTTGCTGACGATGAAGTCCCAGAAGTCCAGCCACGCGCTGCCCGGCGCAAACGGCTGGAAGTGCAGCACGCTGTAGCCCAGCGCCGTCGTCAGCGCCAGCAGAAAGATGCCGACGCCGCAGACCACGCAGCCCTTCGGGCGGCTCCACCCGGTCAGCTCACGCACCATGGCAAGGATATTCTCGCAGACGCCCAGCACGGTGGACAGCGCCGCAAACACCATGAACAGGAAGAACAGCGCGCCCCACCAGCGGCCCCCGGCCATATTGCCGAACACCCCCGCCATCGTGTCAAACAGCAGACTGGGGCCTGCCGTGACCTCCAGCCCGTAGGTGAAGCACGCCGGGAAGATGATGATGCCCGCCAGCACGGCCACGAACGTATCGAGAAAAATGACCCGCAGCGACTCGCCCATGAGCGCGTGATCCTTGCCGATGTAGCTGCCGAAGATCGCCATGCCGCCCATGCCGACGGACAGCGAGAAAAACGCCTGGTTCATGGCCGCCACGATGACTCCGCCGTCAATGGCCGAGAAATCCGGCACAAGGTAGAACCGCAGTCCCTCCGCCGCACCGGCAAACGTCAGGCTGTGCACGGCCAGCACCAGCATCAGCACCAGCAGCGCGCTCATCATGTATTTGGTCACGCGCTCCAGCCCGCCCTGCAAATTAAAGCTCAGCAGCACAAACGCCGCTATAACGACCACAAGCAGGTAGGTCACGTTCAGCCCGGGGTCGGCGATCATCTGCGCAAAGCCGAAATCCGCGTTCTGCCCGGTCAGGAACTTGACAAAATAGTACAAGATCCAGCCCGTGACCACCGTGTAGAACGCCATGATGGCAATGTTGCCGATAAGGCTGACGACACCGAATACGCCCCACTTATGGCCGGGCTTTTCCAGGCGCTGGTACATCGTAACGGGGCTGGCCTGGGCGGCGCGGCCCACGGCAAACTCCATGACCATGACGGGCAGGCCCAGCACCAGCAGGCAGAGGATGTAGAGCAGCATAAAGCTGCCGCCGCCATTCTGACCGCACATCCAGGGGAATTTCCAGACGTTGCCGCAGCCGATGGCGCACCCCGCCGACAGCATGATAAAGCCCAAGCGGCTGCTCAGGCGTTCGCGTTCGTTCATAAATCAGTTTTCCCTTTCGGTAGTGATTTCCGCGCAGACAATTTCCGTGCGGCCCTGGGTGCGGAACTTGTAGCCCCAGGTGCCCGTGCCGCCGCTGACGATGGCATCGCAATGGTCTGCAATTTGCTTTCTGCCGTAGTTGCGCTCATTTTTGGCAACCATGCCCACCGCACCCGCAGGCCAGACCTGCCCGCCGTGGGTGTGGCCGCTCAAAATCAGGTCCGCCCCCGCCGCGGCGGCGTTCTTAAAGTCCCGCGGCTCATGGTCGAGCCAGACCGTGTAGTGGTCGTCGGGGCCGCCGGGCATAAGCTGTGCCGCCGTGAAGCGGCTGCCGTTCGTGTACAGATAATCCTTGCGGCCCACGACGCGCACACCGCAGGGCAGCAGGACGGACGTGTCCTCCAGGATGCGCACGCCCGCGGCGGCGAACCCGCGCTCCAGATCCGCGCGGCCAAAGCTCGGTTCCCGCCAGTGGTGGAACAGGTCGTGGTTGCCGAGGACGTAATACTTGCCCAGCGGCGCGTCCAGCTCGCCAAACAGCTTGCAGAAGGCGTCCAGCTCCTCCGGCTCGGTGAACTCGTCGAAAATATCGCCGGTCAGCACAAGCAGGTCGGGACGGCACGCCTCGATTTTTGCTTTCAGCTCCGGGATGCGGGTGTGATCCATCGCCGCACAGGCGCGTGGGTGGACATCACTGACCTGCACGATGGTCAGCCTGCCGTTCGGCAGATTTTTCCGCGTTGTCAGGCTGTATTTTGTCGTACAGAGCCGCAGCGCGCGCCGCCGCCCCCACCACATGATAAGGCCCGTCAACAGCCACGGCGTTATGCCGTCCAGCCAGATAATATGCCAAGCAGTCAGCGGTGTGCCGCCGATGCGCCGCAGCGCCAGCCCGATGGCGGTACCGATGCAGTAGAATGTCACAAGATGTCCGGCAAACACGATGCCCAGCCCGAGCGGGTCGCGGCTGATATACGCCAGCACGCCCATCAGCACAAGCGGCAGGCCGTAATACAGCACCGGCCACCGGGCCACCAGCTGTAAGGGCGGCAGCTGCAAAAAGTTCAGGTACAGCAAAGCATCCAGCGCCACCTGCCCGAGGCGCGGAAGAACGAATTGGAAGAAAGGATGATACATGGTTGATGCCTTTGTTCGGTAAGAGTGCCTCCCCCCTTGGGGGAAGGTGTCTGCGGCCCCGCCCGCAGGCGGATGAGGGGAAGGTGTGTGGATGCCGCCCGTATACGGGATAGTATGGCAAGGTTGCCCCTCATCAGTCCGCTTCGCGGCCAGCTTCCCCCTCAGGGGAAGCCTTTTTAACAAAAACACCCCCGCACCTCGCGGCACGGGGGCTGAAATTTAATTTTTACTGTTCCTTCGCCTTGATGGCCGCGTCAATCGCGCGGGCAGCCTCTTTGCCGGCGCCCATCGCCAGAATGACGGTGGCGGCACCGGTGACAGCGTCGCCGCCGGCGTAGACCATCGGGCGGCTGGTCAGGCCGTCGGGGCCGTTCGTGATCAGGCAGCCGTGCTTGTCGGCGTCCAGACCCGGCGTGGTGGAGCGGATCAGCGGGTTGGGGCTGGTGCCCAGCGCCATGATCATCGTATCAACGTTCAGAACGAACTCGCTGCCCTCCTTGACGATGGGGCGGCGGCGGCCGGAGGCGTCCGGCTCACCCAGTTCCATTTCGACGCAGGTCATACCCTTGACCCAGCCGTTCTCGTCACCCAGCACTTCCGTCGGGTTCGTCAGCGTCTTAAAGACGATGCCCTCCTCCTCGGCGTGCTCGACCTCCTCTTTACGGGCAGGCAGCTCGGCCATGCCGCGGCGGTAGACGATGTAGACATTCTCGGCACCCAGACGCTTGGCGCAGCGGGCAGCGTCCATGGCGACATTGCCGCCGCCGACAACGGCAACGGACTTGCTCTTCATGATGGGCGTGCGGGAATCCTCCTTGTACGCCTTCATCAGGTTGACGCGGGTCAGGTACTCGTTGGCGGAGTAGACGCCGTTCAGGCTCTCGCCGGGGATGCCCATGAAGCGAGGCAGACCGGCACCGGACGCGACATAGACGGCCTCAAAGCCGTAGTCGTTCATCAGCTCGTCGATGGTCAGGACTTTACCGATGACCATATTGGTTTCGATGTCCACGCCCAGCTCCTTCAGACCCTCGACCTCGTGCTGGACGATGTCCTTGGGCAGACGGAACTCGGGGATGCCGTACATCAACACGCCGCCCGCAACGTGCAGGGCTTCGTAGACGGTGACCTTGTAGCCCAGCTTGGCCAGGTCGCCCGCAACGGTCAGGCCGGACGGGCCAGCGCCGATGACAGCGACCTTGTGGCCGTTGGGCGCGGGGGCGGTGGGCTTGGTATGTACGTTGTTGCGGTACCAGTCGGCAACAAAGCGCTCGAGACGGCCAATGCCGACGGCCTCGCCCTTGATGCCGCGGACGCACTTGCCCTCGCACTGGTGCTCCTGCGGGCAGACACGGCCGCAGACGGCGGGCAGCGCGCTGGACTGCGCAATCACGTTGTAGGCGGCCTCAAAGTCGCCCTCGGCGACATGCTTGATGAAGCCAGGAATATCAATTTCAACGGGGCAGCCGCTGCGGCAGGGGTGGTTCTTGCACTGCAGGCAGCGCTTGGCCTCGTTCACGGCCATCTCCTCGGTGTAGCCAAGGGCGACCTCTTTGAAGTTTTTGTTGCGGACGTTCGGCTCCTGGCTGGGCATGGGGCACTTTTTCGGGTCCATGTTCGGCATAATTACTGCACCTCCTGCTTCAGCAAATTGCACTCGGCCTCGCGGGCGTGTGCCTCAAAGGGCTTGTACATCGTGCCGCGGTGCATAGCCTCGTCAAAATCGACCTCAAAGCCGTCAAAGTCGGGGCCGTCGACACAGGCGAACTTGGTCTGGCCGCCCACGGTCAGGCGGCAGCCGCCGCACATACCGGTGCCGTCCACCATAATGGGGTTCATCGACACAACGGTCTTGACGTTGTGGGGCTTGGTCGTCTTGACGACGAATTTCATCATAATCAGGGGTCCGATGGTAATGACCTCGTCAAAGTTTGCGCCCTCGACGATCTTCTTCTCCAGCGGCGCGGTGACAACGCCCTTCTCGCCGTAGGAGCCGTCGTCGGTCATAATGATAAACTCATCGCAGCAGGCGCGGAACTCGTCCTCCAGAATGACCAAATCCTTATTGCGGAAACCGACGATGCCGGTGACCTTAGTGCCCTGCTCGTGCAGTGCCTGGGCAATGGGCAGCGCAATGGCGCAGCCCACGCCGCCGCCGACGACGCAGACGTTTTTCAGACCCTCGATCTCGGTTGCCTTGCCCAAGGGTCCCACAAAGTCATGCACGGCCTCGCCCTCTTTGAGGGAGTTGAGCTGCATAGTACCCGCGCCGACGACCTGGAAAATGATAGAAACGGTGCCGGCTTCGCGGTCAAACCCGGCGATGGTCAGGGGGATGCGCTCGGAGTCCTCCTTTGCGCGGACAATGATAAACTGGCCGGCCTTTGCCTTCTTGGCAATGAGCGGCGCATGGATACAAAGTTCGGTTACGGTGGGGTTCAGCTCCCGCCGTTTGATGATAGTAAACAAAGCGATCTCTCCTTCTCTTTGTTTTTATAAATATACATTTATATTGTAGCGTATTTTGCGGGGAATGTAAAGAAGAAAGTTAAGGAAATGCGGGCGAGGAAAGGATGTAGGGGGCGGCGTCCCCGACGCCCCGGAGGGGTCAAGACCCCTCCCTACGATGCAAAAGATAAAGGGGATACAATGGCAAGGCTGCGGGCCGGGCATGCCCGGCCCCTACGGACTACTGTGAATGGGTTCGCGCACGAAAGGGGCGCGCGGGTGGCTGCCTCTCCCGTTCAGCCCCACAAAAACAAAAAAACGAGACGGCCACTGCCCCGTCTCGTTTTTTCTTAAAAAGAAGGAGAAAAACAGAACGTCTCGCCGGCGCCTGAATGCGAACGGAACCACCCCTCTACAAGTGATACCCTCCCTACGGATTCGGCAGGGCGCTCTGGTATTCTTCCTCTTTAGCTGTCGCTCGGAAGCTCTCGCTTTCGATGTACTTATAGTACACTATTTTTGTCGAATTTGCAAGATGCGTACTTGTACAACATGCTACATTTACCCCACCTTGTTTTGTATAGTTTGCACAACTGTTCACGGATAATTCATACAAATAGCGCCCGGAGCGTTCAAAGCCCCGGGCGCAAGAAATATGCTGTTTTCAGACCGGAAAAGCGGGTTTTCTCCGCTTATTCCACAGGAACGATCCAGCCCTTGGTGTCGGGCAGCTTGCCCCACTGGATGCCGGTCAGCGTGTCATACAGCTTCTGGGTCAGCTCGCCGATGTGGCCGCCGCTGATGTGGGCAACCTTGCCCTCCCAATCCAGCTCCTTGACAGGGGAGACAACGGCAGCCGTGCCGGTGCCAAAGACTTCCTCCAGCTTGCCCTCGTCGGCAGCCTTCATGATGTCGGCAATGGCAACACGCTCCTCATGCACCTTGTAGCCCCAGTCCTTCAGCAGCTCGATGATGGAGCGGCGGGTGACGCCGGGCAGAACGGTGCCCACGCAGGGGGCGGTGTAGATCTCGCCGTCGATCTTGAACATGATGTTCATGGAGCCGACTTCCTCGACGTACTTCTTCTCGACGCCGTCCAGCCACAGCACCTGGGAGAAGCCGCGCTCCTCGGCCAGCTCGCCGGCCTTGATGGACGCGGCGTAGTTGCCGCCGCACTTCGTAAAGCCGGTCAGGCCCGGGGCGGCGCGGATGTACTCATCCTCAACATAGATGCGGACGGGGTCGAGGCCCTCGGCGTAGTAGGCACCGGAGGGCGCGCAGATGATGGCAAAGCGGTAATGCTTGGCGGCATGAACGCCCAGGCCCACATCGGTAGCAATGCAGAACGGGCGGATGTACAGGGACGCGCCGTCGGAGTGGGGCACCCAGTCGCGGTCCACATCGACCAGCGCCTTGACAGCCTGCACGAAGTCCTCCGGCGGGATGGGGGGCATGCCGAGACGGTCCGCGGAATCGTTGAAACGGTTCGCGTTGCAGTCGGGGCGGAACAGCTGGATCTTGCCGTCCGCGGTGCGGTAGGCCTTCATGCCCTCAAAAATTTCCTGTGCGTAGTGGAACACGGTGGTAGCCGGGTCCATCTCCCACGGGCCATAGGGGACGATGCGGGCGTCATGCCAGCCCTCGCCCGCGGTATAGTCCATCAGGAACATGTGGTCGCTGAACTTCTTGCCGAAGCCGAGCTTCGACTCGTCCTGCGGCTTTTCCTTCGGATGGGTCGTTTTGGTGATTTTAATGTCCAACATAATTTCACACTCTCCCTTTTATATTCAAGCGCACCGCCGCACAGCAGTGCGGGTGATGATTAGGTTTATTATAGCGCTGTCGCGCGGCGAGTGCAAGCCCTTATTTACAAAATGTGTATTTTGTGTTGCAAAAAGCGCAATTCGCGTTTCCCCCGGCTTTCCACAGTTTTCAACAGCGCCGCTGTGGAAAATGTGGAAAATAAACGTTTTTTCTACGTAGATTTTCCCGGTTTTCCGCTTTTGAACGGGTCCGGGCGGCAGAGTTTTCCACGCTTTCCACGGAGTTTTCAACATTTCCACGGTGGATAACCGTTATACGCCGTGGATAACTCGGGGTGAATATACGGAATGTGAACGGGGTGTGAACAGAAAAAGCGT